>OLZT01000583.1_pt1 | contig 12309 bp, 15 predicted proteins | sample 1644501 | NCBI WGS metagenome assembly OLZT01 (sample SAMEA103958140, study PRJEB25191) | human gut metagenome | biome: human-associated habitat [ENVO:00009003]; feature: intestine environment [ENVO:2100002]; material: feces | place: Germany | collected 2013/2015 | reverse complement strand
GGGGAAGATGCCGCTTGCGGCAGATGAGGTGTAAATAAATCCGCGCCGTAGGCGCCACAGCTTTTATAATATGAATGACACAAACAACGACAAATTAACGCCGTTTGCGCAAAAGCTGCGCCGAAATATGACGAAAGAGGAACGACATCTCTGGTACGATTTTCTCAAGCTCCGACCGGAGAATTTCAATCGTCAGAAGGTAATCGGAAAATACATCGTCGATTTCTATTGCGCAGAGGCAAAGCTTGTGATCGAGCTTGACGGCTCGCAGCATTGCGAAGATGCCGGAATGGCATATGACGCCGAGCGTGACGAGTATTTGCGCGGCCTCGGGCTGACGGTTTGCCGGTATTCAAACTTGGATGTGATGCGCAATTTTGAAGGTGTTTGCACGGATATACTTATCCGATTAAATAATGTTTTTGCCTGACGGCAAAGATTAAAATAACACCTCATCCGTCACCAAAGGTTTTTAGTGGCGCATCAACGCTGATACCAATACATATATTGCGGTATCCCGACCGGTAGGTGCGGAAGAAACCACGACAAGCGGAACAGGCAAGCCTGTTCCCTACAATAGTGCGATGGAAAACTCAGCATCACACTACTGGGCCGCGAGGCAACCACGGTTTTGTCAGCAGTCCCGAACCGGGACACAGCAATAACCGTATCCGTAGTTGCCCCAATGCGCCTCTAAAAATTCGCCACTAAAACACTTGACAGGATGGGATTTCGTGTGTATAATACACTTTTCAGAAATGAAAAAGAAGGAGTTTAGCTATGAATAAATATCTTGACATCTCACCCGAAGTTCAGCAGGCACTTGCAGACGGCAAGCCCGTCGTAGCACTTGAGAGCACGATTATTTCCCACGGCATGCCTTATCCCAAAAACGTGGAAACAGCTATGCTCGTTGAGAAAACGATACGCGAAAACGGCGCGGTTCCTGCAACGATCGCGATCATCGGCGGCAGACTCAAGGCAGGCCTGTCCCCCGAGGAGATCGAGTATCTGGGCAAATCCGGCCGCAAGGTCGCGAAGGTTTCACGCCGAGACCTGGCAGCGATCGTCGCACGCGGCGCAGACGGCGCAACGACCGTCACAACGACCATGATCATCGCACACATGGCCGGCATCAAGGTGTTCGCGACCGGCGGCATCGGCGGCGTACACCGCGGCGCAGAGACTACCATGGACATCTCCGCCGACCTCGAAGAGCTTGCAGGCACGCCGGTAATGGTCGTGTGCGCAGGAGCAAAGAGCATCCTCGACCTCGGCCTTACGCTCGAGTACCTCGAGACCAAGGGCGTTCCAGTCATCGGCTACGGCACGGACGAGCTGCCTGCGTTCTACACTCGCTCCAGCGGCTTCGGCGTTGACTACCGCGTCGATACTCCGGCGCAGCTGGCCGCAATGTTCAAGGCGCAGCAGGAGCTGGGCATGAAGGGCGGCATGCTCGTCACCAATCCCATCCCCGAGCAGTACGCGATGGACAAGGCCGTCATCGACGCAGCCATCGAGCAGGCGGTTGCCGAGAGCAAGGAGCAGGGCATCCACGGCAAGGAGACCACTCCGTTCCTGCTGGCCCGCGTGGTCGAGCTGACCGGAGGCGACTCGCTTGAGAGCAATATCCAGCTCGTTCTCAATAACGCCATCGTCGCATCAAAGACCGCAGCAGAGCTGTGCAAGTAAAATAGACCTGCGATCCCGGGCAGGCAAAAGCCTGCCCGGAATCATTAGCCTGAATAATACAAAAGGGTATTGACTTGTGCCTCTGTATGTGGTATTATATATTAGCTTTAAGGAGCATCGGATATCGCGGAGTGGAGCAGTCCGGTAGCTCGTCGGGCTCATAACCCGAAGGTCGTGGGTTCAAATCCCTCCTCCGCAACCATAAAACCGCCTGAAAACAGGCGGTTTTTTCTTGTTTTATGAACTTTTTCGGGCTTTTCAAAATTCGCGGCAGCGGAATAATTCAACTTTAATTCAACTCACCTGAAAAAATTCATGCTTTTTTGAGAAAAACGTCGGCCAAAATGTCGGCGTTCTTTTTATCGGCAGTCTTCATGACATGGGCGTAAATATTCGCCGTATAGAGCATATTCAGATGATCTGCGCGTATGTCTCTGAGCTTCATATGCCCTATAGCGGGATATATGCGCGTGGTAAGCTCACGGTAGCGCACTATCGTACTGTGCTTATCTCCGCGCCTCTCTTTAAGCTCAAGCACATATTCGCAGCACTCCTCAAACTTCATATGGCTGTCGGAGGTCACACCCTCACGGCATTCCTTTTCAAAGGTCGCGGCGAAAGCTTCGGCCTTTTTTCGCGCGCTTTTCTCCGTCCACGTCGGCGATACCTTGAAGGTGGCCGTGTAGGGCTTGAGCGGCTTCTCGTCCGCGCCTATGCCGCGATGCACGCGGACAGAGTAGGATATCAGCTTGCCGGGCTTATCCCGCCGGGCTTGTATGTTAGCCATCTGCTTTGCTCCCTTCTATGAGTTTCTTGATTTTGAATTCTGCAAAATCGGCGATCTCCTGAATTGTGTCTTCATATAGCTTTAATGGAATGTCAAAAAAGGAGTTGTTCTTTTCGTCCTTTAAAATCCAGTATTTTCTTGCTGACGCCTCATATGAACCAAATTCGAAAACAGGTTCTTCGGGCTCTGTTTCGGTTAATCCGTCTTCGTATTTTTCTGAGCTGTCGAGGTATGCTATTAACTTTTGCTCGTCTGACATGGACATAGTAGGTTCAAAATACTCTGAGCTATAGCCATAACACTTCAAATATTCCTCAAATGCGTATTTCGTGCGGCTTTGAGACCTGAATGTTGAATAATCAATTGCCTTACAAGCAAGATCGACGTTAGCAGAGACATAATCCATGATAGTTTTTTTATCATCTATACCAAGTATCCATTCAGAGCGAATTTTGGGGAAATACTTGGTTATTTGAGCGGCTGTCTCTGCGGTTATGGGTGAATTGCCCCTTGCCATTCTGTTCATGTGTTGCTGCGTACAATGGGCAACTTTTTCGGCAAATTCTTTTTGTGACATTCCGCTATCTGAAATAAGCTCGTTAATACGTTCAACACTTAAAGGGTTAACTTCTGTCTTCGCTTTTGCCATTTTTACCTCCTAACAGATGAATAGCTTAGCTCATGATGATTGATATTAATATCAATTAACATGAAAATGTGTTTGCTAAAAATGAATTTTAATATTAATCTAATGATAGAAGAAGTTGCGCGAAAAGTCAAGACCTAAAAAAATGCGGCAACTACTTAAATTCCAATAATTATTAATTAATATGGAGGATATTATGCATCAAAAATTCTTATCAATTCGCGAGACAGCAAAGACAGGCATTATATCGGAGCATCATCTCAGGCAGATGGTGGCGCAGGGACAAGCTCCCGGCTTCTATGTGGGCAGTCATTTCCGCGTCAACGTTCCCATGCTGATAGACAAGCTCGACGCGATGAGCGCGGTAAACGGAGGTATGGCACAGTGACAGAAAATGAAAAAGCCCGCTCGGATGCTGGCACACCCGAACAGGCAAACGAAAGAGCATCGACCGACGCAGCTTTCATTAATCAGTCTAACATCAAACGACGCGGAGTTCAAGCCTTTTTGCTTGAGGGCGAGGCTAACGCGCTGCCCATGCGCGAGCTTGCGAGGCTCGTAGGCGTGAGTGAACGACAGGCGAGGAAGATCATAGAACGCGAACGAAGAAACGGCTCAATGATCCTTTCGTCGGACAATGGGTACTTTTTGCCGTCGCCCGATTGCGAGCGGTACGAGATACGCAGATACATACACCGGGCGGATGCCCGAATGGTCACCAACAGGAATACGATCCGCGTCATGAAGGACAGACTTAAGGAGCTTGAGGCGCTGGATAACGGACAAGAAATACTGGAGCTATGAGCCGAAAAAAGACCGGCGCACATATTGCCGGGTGGTTATCCGCCCGGCATGACTGCAACGAAGGTCGATTTATTCAAATAGGGAATTCGCTGTTATTATGCCGCGAGTATCAGCAGCTGACAGCTGGGGCGAAAAATACTTATCAATGCATGTCTATGGAGAGCGGAGGCCAGCGCGAGTTTGTATTTCCGCTCTCAGCTGCAAAGAAATACGGGATAGCAGAACAAACGCTGAGGCGGCATATAGACGAATTGACCGCATCCGGCTTTATTACCGTTCGGAGCGGGGCAAGCTTAAGACAGCCTAATATATATTCCTTTTCGTTTGAATGGAAGACCAATAACGCAGCCAAATAAAAAGCGTATCCTATGGCTATATATAGTATATCTATACCAAAATGGTAGTAGTAAATGGGACTTAAATTTTCACTGGTTATGCCAAAATGGTAGTAGTGAACGGCATTTTGACAAGCTACTACCCCCCAAAAAATGGCATAGCCAAAATACACAAGATGGAATTTAAAGCTGTTCGCGGTGACCTCATGAGGTTTTCGGATATCATTAAAAAGCAGATAAAACCGACCGAAACCGAATTTAACCGACCAAAAGCAAACCTAAGCAAAATAAGCATTTGCAAACAAAACGGACACTTGATAACAAAAGCTAATGCTTTTTCTGAAAAGCAAAAAAAGCTGATGCTTTTTTCAGAAAGCATATGATATCACATGCATCTGTTCTTTTTTCTTTTCGGTATTATCCATCGTCAATCCTGCCTAAATTCAGTATTCTCTCGTTAAACATACATTTCAATGAGGTTTCAGCAGAAACAGCTATAAAAACGCATAGGAGTGTATAAAAAGGAGGGTCTGTTATTCCATATTAAAACCGGTAATGTTGAAAGCATGGCACATATGAACATACATAGCTGCTCTTGCACCGATGGCGTTGCGAGACTCCATCATCTCTACAATCAATCTGTGGTCTGCAAGGGATATTGGAATGATGTCGGTTGCTTCATCAAGCTTTTCAACGACCTCTTCAATAGAACTGTTAAGGATAGGCATAAGATTGCTCATATAAGAATTATGCGTTGCTTTTGCGATGGCGTTGTGAAAAGCTTGCTCCGGAATGGTTCGAGGCAGACTATGCTCAACATAGTACTCAATTTCCAACATCCGCGCTCGTATTTCTGCAAGTTCTTCATCAGTGGCACGCAGTGTGGCATAATATGCTGCCTCCGGTTCGCAGATTAGCCTCATCTCGAATAGCTCTTTGGACACTTTTGCTGAAAGCTCATTAAGCCCCAATAGGTTGCTACACAGTTTTTTTTCGTTTGTAGTTACAAAGGTACCAACACCCCTCTTGGTCTCAACTAAACCTTGAGCTCCGAGCGTACGTATAGCCTCGCGCAGAGTAACCCTGCTGACACCCAGCTCTTTAGAAAGAGCTTCTTCGTTCGGTAGTTTCTCTCCGGGTTTGAAAAGGCGTTCATTCATTATCATTGAAATAAGCTTTTCCGCTGTTTGCTCTGTCCTGGACAGTTCGAATCCACTAGACATATCAATACCTCAAACAAATAATGATTTTTACCAATTTTCAACGAATTGCATCATAAAAATGAATTATATCATAAATATGTTTCTTTATCAACAATATTTTTTGATGTGCGATTATTGCCATATTGCAAGCAAATAATGCTGTAGGGAGCAGCAATTGATAGGCTTTAGATAATTTGATAGAAAAAGTGTTCGCGGCGGTGTAATATCAATTGTTTTTGGCAAATTTGCATAATGGAGTAACGGGAATTTGTGCAAATAGGAGAACAAATATAATTATGTAAAAAAAGCTTGAAATATCAGAATAAGGCGTGTAGTATTACAACTAGAGAACTTGTATTACAATATAATTTGCTCTAAATAATGAGTATATTTGATGACATACGGTGAGTTTTGTGACAGAAACTTGGCTTTAACGGGTATCGGTAATTGCGGTAGTGTGTTGACGGCGGATATCCTGCAACTGTAATATGGGAACCAAGCTCAGATGATGAGCAAAAAATAAAGAATTAGATTAAAAGAGAGGAAAGAATCATGAAGAACCGAAGAATTATTGCTCTGCTTATGGCTCTGGCCATGCTCGTGTGCATCACGGGTTGCGCTTCGAACAGCGAAGATGCTGAGCAGGGAGACAAAACTGCAAAAATCGTTATTCCGGAAGAGTTTTCACTTACTTCGCTTGACCAGCTCGTAGTTGATACCTCTAAGGACGCAGGTCGAGACCCTTATGACATTGGTGTTATGTTTGTTGATATGGCAAACGAATACTATGTCACCACTGCAAAAGGCTGTGAAGAGCGTTGCGCAGAGCGTAACTGCAACTACACTATCACATCCTCCAACAACACATCCAGCGAAGACATTCGTCTCATTGAAAATTACATCAACTCCGGTGTTGACGCAGTTATCTGCTGCTATTACAGCGCTGAGGCAACCGAGGATATAAGCAAGGCATGCATGGAAGCAGGAATTCCCCTCATCTGCTACTGCTTCGGCAACACCTATCATACCTCCGAAATCGTTTCCGACAACTATGTTGAAGGCGAAATGATTGCAGAGATGGCTGCTGACTATGTGGCAAAGAACCTGGCTGACAAGGAAGAAATCAAGGTTGCATTCGGCACCATTTCCTCTGTTGAATCCATGGCAACTCGTTGTGACGGTATGGTCACCAAGTTCATGGAGCTGGTTCCCAACGCAGTTGACGTAGGCATTACCGAGGACCTCAACAGCACCGCAAAGGCCTATGACTGGGCTGAGAAGGTACTGCTTGCTGAGCCCGATGTTGATGTATTCGTATGCTTCTGCGATGCAATTGCAATCGGCGTGTCTGAAGCTATGAAGGATGCAGGCATCGGCGGCGACAAAGTATCCGTATTCGGAATGGACGGCAGCGCAAGTGCAGTTACCTGTATTGCAGAAGAAAACAGCGTATTCAAAGCAACAATCGGCTATGACCTAGTTGCAGCAGGCAAGGCTCTAGTCGACGTCGCTATTGCATGCTTGGACGGTGAGGATGTAGCATATGCATATGAGTATCCCGCACCATTCATCATTGACGCAAGCAACGTAGAAAAATACAAGTAATGTAACCACAGGAATGGCCGCCAGCAACGGCGGCCACTTTATTATATTCGTAAAATCGTGTATTTGTAATTTTGAAATATTCGATACAGTTATTTTCACAGCGAGGATATTATGGACTATACCCCGTTATTATTATGATCGTGCTGTATATTGTAGCAGCATGGTTTATATACATGCATGTTAATTTGCTGTCATTCACAAATTCATAATATGTGAAACACGAAAATGGGTCATCGTTAACAATGCTAAAAATCCGTAAATTCAAAAAGCGATTTTTCGGGCAAAATAAACAGTACCCATTGGGGAGCTGGTTGTTTTGCCCGAAAGAAGTTTGAAGAATAAAGGAACTCAAAAAGAGCTTTAAGGGCAAGCTGCTTGTAATTGACGCCGACTCGGCAATGAGCCTGCCTTACACTCTCAATATTCCCGTAACCAAGAAGACGGTCAGCCAGCTTCGTGCCGACATAACCGGACCGGGAATGGTCAAAGATCAGGGAATCGATGTTTGGATGGAAAGCGTTGTCATGCACGCAGACGGTTTGGATATGGTCGTGATGGGCAGGCCCGAAGCCCCCGGATGCTTCTGCTCGGTCAACGATCTTCTGAAATATGCGATAGGCAACCTCTCCGAAAAATACGACCTTGTCATCATTGACGGTGAGGCAGGACCCGAACAGCTCAATCGCCGCGTTATGTCCAGCATAGATATGCTTCTGGTCGTCTCGGACATGTCCGCAAGAAGTCTTGAGACCGCCTGCGGCATCATGGATGTTGCAAAGCGCGGAGAGGACGATATACGCATCGGCAAGAGCTGTCTCGTACTCAACAGAGTCAAGGAGGACAATCCCAAGGACGAGCTTCTTGAGAAAGCCAATGTCGAGGTTATTGCCCGATTCCCCGAGGATCCCATTCTCAACAAATTTGACAGAGAGGGACGCTCGCTGCTTGAGCTTCCCGACGAATCTGGCTGTGTTCTGGAAGCGCGCAGACTCGTTGAAGAAATTCTCGCGTAACAGCCGGTGATTTCCGGATAATCGAAGGGAGCGCATCGCTATGCTTAAGGATCTCAAGGTAGTGGATCTGACCTCGAATATAGCAGGCCCCGGTGCCGCGGCAATGCTCGCAGACTACGGTGCCGAGGTTATTCATATTGAGAAACCCGGTCTCGGTGATGACTGCCGCCACTTTTACCCGCTGCATAACGGCACAAGCGTTACGCATTGCTGGGTAAACAGAGGCAAAAAGTCGGTCGCTATGGATCTGAAGGATCCGAAAGCGGCGGAGATCGTAAAATCAATGGTCAAAGACGCCGACGTCTTTATTGAAAGCTTCAGGCCCGGCGTCATCCAAAGGCTTGGCCTTAGCTATGATGTGCTCTCGAAAATAAATCCACGGCTGATCTATTGCAGCGTTTCGGCTTTCGGTCAGCACGGACCGTTTTCCGCAAAGGCGGGATATGACATAGTCGCCCAGGCTTACTCCGGTTTGATCTATTACACCGGAGAAGCCGACGGAGACCCCATGAAGGTCGGCTTTTCCGTTGCCGATTATATGTGCGCATCAAACACATATGCCGCTGTTATGACTGCACTTTACTCCAGAGAAAAAACCGGCAAGGGCATGTTCATTGACGTTCCTCTGTCAAGAGGCGTTCTGAATATGAACTCGGCAATGAGCATCTCCCTTGATCCTCCCGGTCCCGGACGGCATCGCGCCGGCAATCACGATTTTAACCTCAATCCTTTCGGACTTTTCAAAAGAAAGGACGGAGACTTCGTCGCCATCGGCGCAATAAACGTAAACCTCTGGAAAAAGCTTTGCATGGCCATGGGCCGCGAAGACCTCGCCAACGACCCCAGATACATTACAAACGATCTCAGATGCATAAACCGCGATAATCTCACCCGGATCATCGAGGACTGGCTGGATTCGTTTGAAACGGCTGACGAGGCATGCCGGGTGCTTGACAGCTTCGGCGTTCCCAACAGCAAGGTCTACTCACAGCAGGATATCCTCAAAGACCGGCATGCATGGGAGTGCGGATGGCTCCGGAAGGTGCCTCTGCCGGAGAGCATGAAAGGTCCTTCGGAGGAGATCGTGCTCGCGGTGGGTATTGCGGATTATTCGGGCTTCAAGCCAGAGTATAAGTCCGCGCCGGACCTCGGGCAGCATACGGAGGAGATCCTGCGCGATTACGGCTTATCGGATGACGAAATTCACAGCTGCATAGATTCGTGGAACAAAAGCAACAAACTTTAAATTAATAATAACGATAGGAGAAAAACAATGATTAAGACCAGACTTACCGAGCTTGTCGGCATCAAGTACCCCATCATTCAGGCAGGCATGGGTCCCTACCCCGTAACCAGCCTCTGCATTGCGGCAGCAAACGCAGGCTGCCTGGGTCTCTGCTCAACCTTCGCAACCGCATCCCGCGAGACCAACAAGGTCGTTTTCGACGACTTCTGCAAGCAGGCACACGCAGATCCCTCCGATGACGACGTTACCATCTTCAAGAAGATGTTCACCCGCGTTTTCGAGGAAACCAAGGAATCCGACGGTATCTTCGGCGCAAACGTAATGGTATCCGCAGAACTCCGTCAGAACGCCGCCAATGTTATGAAGGCAATCAAAGAGCTGCGCGAGGATCCCGAGATGGCACGCAGATTCAAGGTCCTCGTTACCACCGCCGGTGACCCGATGCCTTGGTCGAACTTCGTAAAAGAGCAGGGCATGATCTGGATGCACGTATTCCCCGGCGTCCGCACCGCTGCCCGCTGCAAGAAGGCCGGCGTACAGGTACTTATTGCTTCCGGCCATGAGGGCGGCATGCACACCGCATGGCAGCCTGTCCATAGCCTCACACTCCTCCCCGACATCGTAGAGAAGTTCTCCGATGAGAACACTCTCGTCTGCGGCGCAGGCGGCTTCTGCGACGGCAAGAGCATGGCAGCAGCATTTGCAATGGGTGCTGACGGTGTTCAAATGGGTACCCGCTTCCTCGCAACCGAAGAATCCGACTTCTGCGATCTGTGGAAGAAGATGGTTATTGACTGCCAGGACGGCGGCACTCTGGTTGCAAGAGGCTTCGTAGGTCCTGCTCGTTGGCTGAGAACCGACGTTTCCCTCAAGCATGCATACAACACTGCAAAGGACGCTCCCGGCTCCTATGTTGGTGTTCCCGATGACTTCTCCACCATACCCATGGATCTGCTCACCTTCGAGCGCGTCGGCATAGCAGCAACCTATGCAGGCGACGTCGAGCACGCAATGGCAGGCGCCGGAGAATGTGCACAGCGTATTACCGACCTGCCCAAAACTGCTGACATGGTCAAGAAGTGTGTCGACGACGCAGAGGAGATACTCAAGGGCATTTCCGGCAAATATCTTGCATAACAGCTTTTAAAAAAGTCCCCTCGCGGGGACTTTTTTAAATTATTGAAACGCAGATCTGCTGCAACGGCGTTTGCAGCAGATTTGCATTAAAAGGTGGTAAATATGCTATACGAATATAACTTCAACAGGCCGAAGATCAGCCCAACCGCATTTATCAGCGATTCGGCTACGATCATCGGGAATGTGACCATAGGTGATTACTGCTACATAGGACCCGGCGCTGTTATCCGAAGCGAGCGACTGCCGATTGTGATAGGCGACGAGACCGCAGTTGAGGACGGCGTTATCATACATACCGGCGGCGCCAAATCAAACGGTACCATCATCGGCAAGCGTGTGACTATCGGGCACGGCGCAATCATACACGCAAACCGTATCGACGACAACGCCAATATCGGTATGGGCGCAATAATTAGCCTGTTTTCCGAGGTTGGAGAGTATGCGGTGGTTGCAGAAGGCGCCGTCGTAAGGTCCGGACAGGTGATCCCGCCGCGAGCTTATGGAGAAGGATATAGATGCTTGGAGTAAAAGTAAAGATATGTATGTTCAGGTCGTAAAAAACTGCAATACGCCAGAGCTTTTTAAGCCGGTTGAGCGCTAATATAGCAGCAGCCGATGTTATCAGCGAAGTCAGCTTCACTTACGGTCGTTGGATAATTGCCCCATTCTTCTCTGAGTGAAGTATATGACTTCTTTTTTATATTCGACAATTTGAACACAGAACCGTAGGATATTTTAACCGAAGTCTCTCCACCGTCAGCCGTGAGCTTCGCAGAAAAAAGCAATGTGGGGACAGGCACCCTGTTGAAGCAGACGAGCGTTCTGAGGTACTTAGCTGCGCTAAGTAAGGAAAATAAGAAATTCCAGTATTCAATAGTCAAGAAAGGCTCCACCGCTTCCATGTATGCCGGTAGCCTGCAGTGGATTGAGGATGCGGGTATTATTTCCCGCTGCTGCAATCTCTCCATTACAGAGTTGCCCCTGGACGGCAATGCAGAAGAAGATTGCTTCAAAGTCTATATGCGTGACTGCGGTTTGTTTGTCAGTATGCTGGAAGATGGCACACAGTATGACATCCTGCGGGGTAATCTCTATGGATACAAGGGAGCAATCTTTGAAAATCTGATTGCAGACATCTTTGCAAAAATGGGCAGAAAGCTTTATTACTTCCATAAGGACAGCGGTCTGGAGGTAGATTTTGTGATTCGCTATCACGGAGAATGTGTGCCGGTAGAAGTCAAGGCCAATACCGGCAATACCAAAAGCACAAAAACCATCCTGCGGCATCCGGAAAAGTATCATGTGCAGCAGGCTATTAAATTGGGTGACTACAATGTCGGTCGTAACGGGCCAATTCTGACCCTGCCGCTTTATATGGCGTTCCCACTGAGAAGTATTTGAATGAAACTGTTGTGCTGTCCTTTCCGCCCTCAATGTCCCGGGGCATCAAAGCTGAAACCATAAAAGAATGCACCACGCCCTCAAAGCGCGGTGCATTGTATCCACGAACGGTGGGTTTGCCATATCGAGTGGATGTAACGGATTTCAGTTACATCCACTTTTTTATTACCCTGTACGGAGCCGGTCACGCCTGCTCCGTTTCTACTTCCTCAAAAGAATCATCATCCGCGTTGTATCCCTCCGAGAACAGCTCTTTCAGACTGCCCGGCGGCTCGCAGGAAACATACTCAATGGCAACGCCCTCACGGATGTCGGCGGTATAGTCCGGATGGCACTGCGTGGGATCAATGTCCAGATACCCGACGAATTTGTAGTAGATGACAAGGCGTTGGGTTTTGTTTTTGCCCGTCCCCTGCGTTTCGTACACATCGATGCGGTCAA
>OLZT01000568.1_pt1 | contig 12553 bp, 11 predicted proteins | sample 1644501 | NCBI WGS metagenome assembly OLZT01 (sample SAMEA103958140, study PRJEB25191) | human gut metagenome | biome: human-associated habitat [ENVO:00009003]; feature: intestine environment [ENVO:2100002]; material: feces | place: Germany | collected 2013/2015 | reverse complement strand
CCTACGCCCAGCGCACCGGCGCAAAGGTTTCGGTGGATATTGTTGACTGACGAGAAGAAACTCCCGCTTCGGCGGGAGTTTCTCCGCTTATTGGAAAAGTCTTTTTGAACCCTTCCCGCAAGCGGAGAGCGAAGCGGCTGTCTGCGGCTGGATGTCTTTTTTGGGGGGAAAGTCCAAGGAACTCCCGCTTTTCTTTTGCGCGGGAGTGGTGTATAATACCAATGTGTATGCAAATGAAGAGTAGGAGGACCCACTATGTATGAAAACCGCCGGGAGATCATGCAGGACGTGTTCCTGATCTATCTGCCCGCCCGCAAGTTCAAGACCAGCCGCCTGACGGTGAACCTCATCACCGGACTGGACCGCGCCTCCGCATCGGCCAACGCGCTGCTGCCTGCCGTGCTCAGCCGCGGCACCGTACGACATCCGGACATGGAGAGCCTGTCCGCCGCGCTGGATACGCTGTACGGCGCCAATATCGACTATACCATCCGCAAAAAGGGTGAGCGCCAGTGTGTGGGTTTTGCTGCCGGCTTTATCGACGACGCTTTCACGCCCCACGGCGAGAAGCTGCTGGAGCCTGTGTCGGCGATGCTTGGCGAGCTGCTGCTGGACCCTGTGACCCACGGGGGACGTTTTCTGAGCAGCTATGTGGAGAGCGAAAAGGCCAACCTGATCGACGCCATTCGGGGCCTGAAGAACGACAAGCGTGACTGGGCGGATATCCGGCTCATGCAGGAGATGTGCGCCGGCGAGCCGTACAGCGTGCTGCGCCTGGGAGACGAGGAGACGGCCGGGCGTATCACCAACCAGTCACTGTATGTCCATGGGCAGGCGCTGATGGCGTCCAGCCGGGTGGAGGTCATCTACTGCGGCAGCGCGGAGGCGCAGCGTGTGGAGGACGCAGTGCTCACGGCGCTGGCGGCGCTGCCCCGCGGCGCCCAGACGGCGCTGCCGGAGGTGCAGCGCATACAGGCACCGGATACGCCCCGGCGGATCGTGGAGACGATGGACGTGACCCAAGGCAAGCTGGCCATGGGCTACCGCTGCAGCAGCGACGACTATCCGGCCATGGTGCTGGCAAATCTGATTTTCGGCGGCACCAGCAACTCCAAGCTGTTTTTGAACGTGCGGGAGAGGCTGAGCCTGTGCTACTACGCCTCCAGCAGCTATGCCCGCAGCAAGAACATTCTGACCGTATCCAGCGGCGTGGAGACCGCAGACTTTGAACGGGCGGAGGCGGAGATCGGCCGCCAGCTGCAGGCAGTGCAGCAGGGCGATTGGGAGGACTGGGAGCAGGAGGGTGCTCTGCAGGCCATCCGCGCGTCGCTGCTGTCACTGTCGGACTCTCAGGGTGCGCTGGAGAATTTCTATCTGGGCCAGATCGCGGCTGGGGTCGAGGAGACACCGGAGGAGCTGGCCGCGGCGCTGGAGCAGGTGACAAAGGAGCGCATCGTGGCGGCGGCACAGACGGTGAAGCCGGATACGGTGTACTTCCTGCGGGGAAAGGAGGAGGCGTAACATGGACAAGAAGCTGTATCCCCGCATCGGCGAGGAAGTGATATGGGAGACGCTGGACAACGGACTGCCGGTGTGCATCGTGCCGAAGCAGGGCTTTTCCCGAAAGTACGCGCTGTTTGCCACCCGTTACGGCGGCATGGATATGCGCTTTGAGCTGAAGGGACAGTGGCTGGACACTCCGGCGGGCATCGCCCACTATCTGGAGCACAAGATGTTCGACACGAAGGACGGCAACGCCCTGCAGGAGCTGGCGAAAAACGGCGCGGAGCCCAACGCTTTCACCTCCAACGCCATTACGTGCTACTATTTTGACTCTACGGAGAAGTTTTACGAAAATCTGGAGATACTGCTGTCCTTCGTGTCTGTGCCCTATTTCACCGATGAGAGCGTGGAGAAGGAACAGGGCATCATCGGCCAGGAGATCGGCATGATCGAGGACAACCCCGAGTGGCAGGTGTACAAGCAGATGATGCAGGCGCTGTACCGCAGCAGTCCCGCGCGGACGCCGGTGGCCGGCAGCGTGGAGAGCATCAGCCATATCACGGCGCAGACGCTGTATGACTGCCACAAGGCGTTCTACACCCCGGCAAATATGTGCCTGGTGGTGGTAGGCGATGTGGACCCCGAGACGGTGCTGGCCACGGCAAAGCGGGTGCTGCCGGCGGAGAGCGGGGCGATCATCCGGCGCGACTATGGCGCGGAGGAGAGTACCGACACTGCCTGCGGCTATGCCGAGGCACAGATGGAGGTGGCCATGCCCACGTTCCTGGTAGGCTTCAAGTGCCCGCCCCAGCACGGAGGGGAGGCGCAGCACCGGTTTGCCGCCATCGGCGAGCTGGCTTGTGATGTGCTCATGGGCGAGTCCAGCCCGCTGTATGCGCGGCTGTACAGCCAGGGGCTGATCAACGGCTCCTTCGGCGCGGCGTTCGACCTGCTGCCCGGCGCGGCCTATGCCTATGCCGGCGGCGACAGCAAGGACCCGAAGGCCGTGGCGGAGGCCATTCTGGACGAGGCGCAGCGGCTGGCGGCGGAGGGTGTGGACGGCGACTATTACAAGCGGATCGTCAACGCCAACTTCGGCGCGGCGCTGCGGGAGCTGAACGCCTTTGAGTCCATCGCCGTGTCCATGGCGGAGGGGCGATTCCAGGGGTATGACCCGTACCGCTTCCCGGAGATATACGATGACATCACCGCGGAGGATGTGCGCGCGTTCCTGCGGGAGAACTTCACGCGGGCGCACATGGCGCTGTCGGTGATCGCGCCCAAGGAGGGATAACATGAACGTGAGGATCATGGCGGACAGCCCCATCCGGTTTCCGGGGCTTTTCGGGGACTGGGCCTTTACCGGCTCGTCCGTAGCCTTCCATATCGGAGGAAAGGCCATTTATTGGTACGGAATCATCATCGCGCTGGGCGTGCTGCTGGCGCTGTGGTTCTGCATGAAGCAGAAGGAGAAGTACGGGATCACCGAGGATAACTTGATGGACGGCGTGCTGTGGGGCATTCCCCTGGCTATCGTGGGGGCGCGGCTGTACTATGTGCTGTTCTATCTGGACCGGTTCAAAAAAGCGGATGGTTCCTTTGACTGGGCGGAGTCCATCGCCATCTGGGACGGCGGGCTGGCCATCTACGGCGGCGTGATCGCGGCGGTGCTGGTGTGCTTCGTGCTCAGCAAAAAGCGGGGCTTCAAGCTGGGGGCGCTGACGGACCTGATCGTGATGGGTTTCCTGATCGGGCAGGCCATCGGGCGCTGGGGCAACTTCATGAACCGGGAGGCCTTCGGCGCGGAGACGACGCTGCCGTGGCGGATGCAGCTGACCACCACCGCGGGGACGCTGGTGGAGGTGCATCCTACGTTCCTGTACGAGAGCCTGTGGAACGTAGTGGGGCTGCTGCTGATCGTCTTTATCGTGGCGAAGGGACGCCGCTTCGACGGTGAGAACACCTGGTTCTACTTCCTGTGGTACGGTATCGGACGGTTCTGGGTCGAGGGGCTGCGGACCGACAGCCTGTACCTGTTCAACTGGACCATCGGCGGCGAGCCCATCCGCGTCAGCCAGGCGCTGAGCCTGGTGATGGTGCTGGTGTCGGCGTTTATGCTGCTGTACAACATCAGGCTGCATCCCCACAAGCCGGAGGAGCTGTATGTGAATATCGCCGCGGCGCAGAAGGCGGCAGAGGGCGAAAGCGCGGACGGCAACGCGGAGTGACGCGATGCGGCTTCGGCGCGGTGTACAGGCCCATTGCAGAACACCATATGCAGCCCGCTTTCGGAACGGGCGGCGCTGTAAAAAAGAACACCCACGGCTGAAGCCGTGGGTGTTTTGTCTGCATCAGTGCCGCCGCGCGGTGAGGTAGTGGTTGTTGTAGTACGTCTCGGACAGGGAGGTGATCACCACGCAGTGTCCGTTGTAGTAGGAGGACGAGGCGTGGATGAACTGGTCGCCGCCGATATAGATGCCCACATGGGAGGCGGTATAGCCGTAGTCCTGGAAGAATACCAGATCGCCGGGCTGCAGATCGCTGCGGGAGACCTCGGTGCCGTAGCTGAGCTGGCTGGTGGCGCCGTGGGGCAGCTTGATGCCCACCTGGGCGAAGACATACATGGTGAAGCCGGAGCAGTCGAAGCCGCTGGCAGAGGAACCGCCGTAGACGTAGGGCACGCCCAGATACTGCTGGGCAATGGAGACGATGCTGCTGCCGGAGGCGGAGGCGGCCGGCGTTGCCGGGGTCTCGGCAGGTGCTTCAGCAGGTGTTTCGGCGGGAGTCTCTTCGGCCGTCGTATCCTCGGAGGGCTTGTCCGCCGTGCCGGTCAGGGCGGAGGTGGGGCAGATCAGAACGTACTGAGAGGCCACATAGCCGCTGATGCCGTTGTAGGTGACGGCGAACCAGCCGCCGGGCTCAATGCCGGTAACGGCGATGACCGTGCCCTGGGACACGGTGCCCAGAGAGGTGCTGCCGCTTTTGGCGGCAGTACGGATGTTCAGCACGTCCGCGGTGACACGTCCGGCACCGTTAAGGCCGGAGGCGGTGTCGTAGCGGGTGACATACTGGGCAGCCACATAGCCGCGCTTGCCGTCGAAGGAGATACGGTACCAGTCGCCCTCCTGGGCGGTGAGCTCGATAACGGCGCCCTTGTCCAGGGTCTTGAGGATGTCATAGCCGGTGCCTGCGCCGCTGCGCATACGGACACCGGTGCCGGAGATCACGCCCAGTGCCTGAACGGCGGTGGAGACGGGCGCCTCGTCGGCCTCGGGCGTCTCCTGGGGCGGTTCTTCCTCGGCGGCCTGTGCGGCAGCAGCCTTGGCGGCGTCCTCGTTGTTGAGCAGGGCGTCCTCGGCGGTCTCGCCGCCGGGATGGGCCGTCAGCGCCGCGGCGCCCAGCAGGCCGGAAAACAGTGCTGCATCGGGAGAGGGCTCAGTGGTGTCGGTGGGCAGGGCGGAGACAGAGGCAAGGGTCAGGGGCACGGCGGGGGCGGCGTCGGTCATGCTGGCGGCGGCACCGCCGAAGTTGACCACCGCGTCACCGCCGATGACCAACAGCGTGGCCAGAGCCACTGCCAGTGCGGAAAAAATACGTTTCATGGCTTACAGCTTGCCGGCGAGGGCGCGCTCCAGCCAGATGCAGCCCACATCCATGGCGGCATAGAGGCTGTCCTTCTCGGACTTCTTGACCACGCGGTCCCGGGACTTGAGGTCCGGGTCGGTCAGCTGAAGCTGGACGGATACGCGCTTGGCCACGTCCATGTCCTGCTCCTTGACGGTGTCGAGAATTTGCAGGAGGACGATGTATTTGTCCGCCATGCTGCCGTAGTAGATGAAATTGTCCACCCGGCGCAGGGGGTGGTTCTTATAGACAAGCCCTTCGGGCTTTTTGTTTTCAGCCATGATGATACCTCCGAAAATTTTTGTAACCAAATTGTAACACATTTGGACGGGGCTGTCAACGCAGGCGCGGCAGGAAAAATATGGGACTTTGTGCCGCAAAGGAAAAAGGGGCTGCCGCGCTTCTGCACGGCAGCCCCTTACAGCGGTACGCTTACAGCTCCAGATAGCTCTTCACCAGGACCTGCAGCAGCTCGTCCCGGTCGATCTTGCAGATCAGGGACCGGGCGGAGTTGTGGTTGGTGATGTAGGTAGGATCCTCGGAGAGAATGTAGCCCACGATCTGATTGATGGGATCATAGCCCTTCTCCTTGAGTGATTCGTAGACGGAGGTGAGGATGTGGTGTACCTGCTGCTCCTTATCCTCTGCCGCGTTGAACTTACGGGTAAATTCGTCCATGTGGGCACCGCCTTTCTCATTTTCTCAATATCGCTTTTAGTATACGCCCTTTTCCCGGAACTGTAAAGGGGAAAAAGTGCGCGGTACAGGGGGAAATCTGCGCGGGATCAGCGGCGCAGCTCCGCACCGAAGCGCTTGGCGATCTTGTTGAGCACGCCGGAGGCGACCTCCTCGATCTCGGCGGAGGTCAGGGTCTTATCCTTGGAGCCGATGGCCAGGCGCAGCGTCAGGGACTTCTTGCCTGCCGGGACCTGCTTGCCGCGGTACTCATCTACGAAGGCCGCGCCGTGGAGCAGCTCACTCTTGATGCCACGGACGGTCTGGGCCACGTCCTTCCACTGGACGGAACCATCCACCAGCAGGGAGATGTCGTAGTCGGTCATGGGATACTCGGCCAGGTGGGTGAAGGTGTTGGTGCGGGACTTCAGGGGGACCAAAGAGTCCTGATCCAGCTGGAAGAGCATTACGTTCATGTTCTTGATGCCGCAGGCCATGGAGACCTTCTTGGCCAGCAGGGCCAGGTCGCCTACCTTCTCGTCACCGCGGTAGATGTTCAGCCAGACCACGTTGTCGGCCCACACGGGCTTCTCCGTCTGGCGGAAGGTCAGCGTCTCCATGTGGACGTAGCGCGCCATCATCTCCACCACGCCCTTGGCCTTGCGGAACAGGGCGGTGATGTCCTTGTCGGTGGTGGCGAAGGCGCCCGCCACGTTCTTGCGCTGGGAGGGCAGCTTCTCGCGGGGATCGTAGGGGGAGGTGTAGTTCTCGTCGCGGAACACCTGCGCCGTCTCGAAAATGGAGAACTCGCTGAAGTAGCGCTCGTTCTTCACCACGGCCTTGCACAGGTTGGGCAGCAGGGAGGAGCGCACGAACCGCTCGGCGGGAGACGGCGGCGTGGACAGGGACAGAATGCCCTCCGTGCTCTGCAGCACCGCGTTGACGTAGGATTCCTCCATCCACGGATAGGTGAAGATCTCCTGCATGCCGCAGCGGATGGCCAGATACTCCTTGATGCGCCGTTCCAGATCCTTGTCCAGCTGGTTGATGGCACCGTCGAAGGTGGTGGTGATGGGCTCGGCCTCGAAGTTCTCGTAGCCGTACATCCGGGCGACCTCCTCCATGATATCCGCCTGGATGGACACATCGCCGGTGGAACGCCAGGTGGGGACCACCACATGCATATTGTCGCCGTTGAAGGTGATGCCATAGCCCAGCAGTTCCATTTTGTGCTTGATCTCATCCGGGGACAGGCGCTTGCCCAGCCGGCGTTCCAGCCAGCTGAGGGCCACGTCGATCTCCGCCGGCTTCAGGTGCTTGGGGTACTGGTCCACCAGGCCGGTGACCTTCATATCCGGGTACAGGCCGGAGAACAGCTGCATGGACAGATCCAGAGCCTGATCGCAGCGCTCCGGGTCGATGGCCTTTTCGTAGCGGGCGGAGGCCTCGGTGCGGTTGTCGTACCGCAGGGCGGTGCGGCGGATGCCGGCGGCCTGGAAGTTGGCGATCTCCAGAATGACCTTGCTGGTGGTGGGGAGGATGGAGTCCTTGGCGCCGCCCATGACGCCCGCCAGACCCACGATGCCCGCATCGTCGGCGATGGTCAGATCGTCGGTGCTGAGGGGCAGCTCCTTGCCGTTGAGCAGCGTCAGCGTTTCGCCCGCTTTGGCGCGGCGAACGATGATGTGCCCGGCGATGTGGTCGGAATCATAGGCGTGGGAGGGCTGACCGGTGGCCAGCATCACATAGTTGGTGATATCCACCAGCGCGTTGATGGGGCGCATGCCGGTTTTCCAGATCCGCACCTGCATCCAGTAGGGAGCGGGCTTGACGCAGACATTTTCGATCTGCGTGCCGGTCATGCGCGGGCAGCGCTCCGCGTCCTCCACGGTGACGTGGAACCCGGAGGTGTTCTCCACGTTCCGGTCGAAGTGGGGGAACTGCGTCATGGGCAGGTCGTACAGCGCTGCGATCTCCCGTGCGATACCGTAGTGGCCCCACAAATCGGGGCGGTTGGTCATGGACTTGTTGTCGATCTCCAGGATGATATCGTTCAGGTCCAGAGCGTCGGCCAAAGGGGTGCCGGCGGGGGCGTCAAAGTCACTGAGGTCCAGAATGTGGGCTTCCTCCTTGGTGGGGAACAGGTCGGCCAGGCCGATCTCCACCGCGCCGCAGATCATGCCGTAGCTGTCCACGCCGCGGAGCTTGCTTTTCTTGATCTCCACCAGGTCGCCCTCGCCGTGCCACTTGCACATGGCGCCGGGCAGGGCCACAGCTACTTTCATGCCCTCGCGGAGATTGCTGCCGCCGCAGACAATGTCCTCCACACGGCCGCCGATATCGGTCTTGCACACCTTCAGCTTGTCGGCGTTGGGGTGCTGCTCGATGGTGTTGATAACGCCCACCACCATGTCGTGGAAGGACGCGCCCAGATCGGTGGCGTCCTCCACCTCCACGGTGGACATGGTCAGGTCGTAGGCCAGCTTTTTCAGGTCGGTGTCAGCCGGCAGCTGGACGTAATCGCGGATCCAATTCAAAGATACTTTCATGTCGTGTACCCTCCCTTATCAGCGGAACTGTTCCAGGAAGCGCAGATCGGCGCTGTGGAACAGACGGACGTCATCCACGCCGTAGCGCATCATTACCAGGCGGTCCAGACCGATGTTGACGTAGAAACCGGTGTATTCATTGGGGTCCAGGCCGGCGGCCTTCAGCACGTTGGGGTGAGGCGTGCCGCCGGGCATGACCTCGATCCAGCCCACGTGCTTGCACACACTGCAGCCCTTGCCGCCGCAGACCAGGCAGCCCATGTCGATCTCAAAGCCGGGCTCGACGAACGGGAAGAAGCCGGCGCGCATACGGACCGGAACGTCGCGGCCGAAGACCTTGCTGAGGATGCTCTTGATCATCACCTTGCCGGAGGCAAAGGTGAAGTCCTTGTCCACGATCAGCGCCTCATACTGGAAGAAGGCACGCTCGTGCCGGGCGTCGGTGGTCTCGTTGCGGTAGACCTTGCCGGGATACACGAAGCGGTAGGGGGCCTTGTGGGTCTGGAGATAGCGGACGGAGCCGCCGGTCAGGTGGGGGCGCAGGCACAGCTTGTCCCAGCATTCGCCCTTGTCATGGCCCGCCAGCCAATAGGTGTCCATGCTCTCGCGGGCGGGATGGTTGGGGGGGAAGTTCAGGTTGTCGAAGCCGTAGAGCTCGCTGGTGATGTCATCCTCCTCAAAGATCTCAAAGCCCATGGAACGGAAGGCGTCATTCAGGTCGTAGCACATCTGGGTGATGGGGTGCAGACCACCGCTGAGGGGCATGGTGCCGGGGACGGAGATGTCAAAGTCCGGGTCCACCTCGGAGGCCTTCATCTTCAGCTCGTCACGGCGCTCGTCCAGCAGGGCGGACAGCTGTCCTTTCACCTGGTTGACGGCCTTGCCCATCTCGGGTCGCAGGGATACGTCCAGCTTGGGCAGCTCCTTCATCAGCTCGGTCAGGCTGCCCTGCTTGCCCAGCAGCGCGGCCTTGATGTCCTGAAGCTCCGTCTCGGTGGCGACGGAGGCGATGCGCTGCTTGCCCTCGGCCAGCAGCTGTTCCAGTTTTTCTTTCATGTATTTGCTTCCTCCTCTTCAGAGTTGTTTAATGGGGTAAAGCGCAATAAAAAACACCCTTCATCCCATGTCTTGGGACGAAAGGCGAACTTCCGTGGTACCACCCAGCTTCGCGGACCCTGTCCGCGCACTCATTGTCCGGTAACGGCGGGGCCCGGCCGCGCATTTCCTCGCGGCTGCTCGGGGGCGAACCAAGCGACATCCCGCAGACCGGCTCCCAGCCGCCGACCGGTCCTCTCTACGCGGAACAAACACGCTATTTTCCCTTTCACAGCATTTGTCTAAGTGGTACTTATATCACAGAAAAAAGGAACTTGCAAGGGGGAATTTGCCCCTTGCCGGCAAAAAAGCGGCAAAAGCGCAAAATATCGCGCATTTTCCTCTGCGCACTCCCCTTTTCCTGCCCAAAACGCGGAAAAACCGCACTTTACAACGTGCAAAAACGTGGTATACTATAATAGCTGTTTACAAACCCACCGTGGCTGCTCTCGCAGCCGGATAAGGAGAACGATCATGGACGAAAGAAAGCGTCTTTACAAGTCCCGCAACAACAAGATGATCTGCGGCGTCTGCGCAGGCATCGCAGACTACTTCAACATTGACCCGTCGATCGTGCGCGTGCTCTGGGCGGTCCTCGCTCTGGCCGCCGGTACCGGCGTGCTCGCCTATATTGCCTGCGCGATCATCCTGCCCGAGGGCGACACCGAGGTCTGACCGCTTGACAATCCGCGCAAAAAAGATATACTAAATCCTGTTTGCCGCGCGAAACGGCAGAAAAAGATGTAAAACGCGAAGGGAGCTTCCTTTTATGGCGACTTATCCGATGCATGTCGCGGGTCTTGACCGCAACTTTCCCATCTGCAAGGTAACGGACGATCTTTATATCGGTGCTTTCATCATGTTCGGCGACGCGGAGCTGACCGTGCGCTGCGCAGAAGAGCTCTTGAAGCTCGCCGAGGGCATCGACTACGATTACCTCTTCACCGCTGAGGCAAAGTCCATCCCCCTCATCCACGAGATGGCGCGCCAGAGCGGCGCGAAAAAGTATTTTATCGCGCGCAAGGGCCCCAAGGTCTACATGCCCGACCCCATTTCCGTGGAGGACAAGTCCATCACCACCGTCGCCCAGCAGAAGCTTTTCCTCGGTTCTGACGACGCGGACCTCATCCGCGGCAAGAAGATTTTGCTCGTCGACGATGTCATCTCCACGGGCGGCTCGCTCAAGGCGATGGAAGCACTCGTCGAAAAGGTGGGCGGCACCGTTACGGGCCGCATGGCCGTTCTCGCCGAGGGCGGCGCAGCCGACCGCAAGGACATCCTGTTCCTTGAAAAGCTGCCCGTCTTCAACGCCGACGGCAGCGTGAAGTAAAAAGATTCAATCACAGAAGCGCAAAGCGCCTTTCAAAGAGCTTTCTTTGTTATTCGGTGATCTCCTCGCAGACCGTCGGCGATGTGGGCCTTGCTTCGGCCTCCGGCGCTGTTCTTAGTCCGCTCAAACCGCGGCGGCAGAGCACGCAGCCCGCCGCGCATACGGCGGCCATGACGGCAAGGAACTGCCACTTCTCCGCAAAACCGCCCAAAAGCCCCAGCGGGTCGTTCATTGCGTTGAACGCGGCGTGCGCGGCGATCGTGGGCAGGATGCTCCCCGTGCGATAGCGAATATAGCCGAAAAGCAGGCCCATGAGAAACGCGTAGCCGATCTGCACCGGCGTTCCGTGGATGAATCCAAAGAGTACCGCTTGCAGTACAATTGCGATCCACACCGGCATGGCCCGTTCCAGCCGCGACTGGATGACGCCGCGGAACACGAGCTCCTCCGCAAGCGGCGCGCCGGCCACCACGGCAAGCGCCGGGATCAGCCCCGTCTCTGTGCTCAGGCGCATGGCTTTTCCATATTCCTCCATCCAGCTTTCCGGCAGCAGGGCAAGCACCAGACTGACCAGCACATAGAGGCCGACCGCGCCGAAGGCGCAGAAGCCCACCGTCCAGCCCGAGCAGTGACGAAGGCCCGCCGCCTCGGATAGCGGCTTTTTCCGCAGCAGGAACCACAGCAGCAGTACCGCGGCGATGATCAGACACGATAGCAGCGTGAGCGCCGACAGGCCGTCAAGAAGCCGCTCCGCCACCGCCTGCGCCCCCTGTGCAAGGTCCGCTCCCCTATTGATTGCCGCATCGGCAGCGATACCGATCCCATAGACAAAGGGCAGCAAAACCTGCACCGCCACAAAAAAGAGCAGATACAAAGCGGATCTCCCCAGCGCAGCCAAAACGCCCTTTGCGGAATAGGAATGCTCGGTTTTCATATCTTCCCCCTCCTTGTCCGGTCCTAAAATTGCCGCAGCCTCCATTTTGTGTGCGGGCCACTTCAAGCAAGCCCGGCGCAGTGAATGCTAGCGTGTTTTATTCGTCTTTTAGTTGAAAATATTCATTTATCTCTATACCGTTTGTTTAATTATACTGTATTATCAGATGCTTGTAAACAGCATTTTGTGAAAGGCAATCTTTCGGCAACGGCCTGTATTTGTCCGGTCCATCATACAGTTTATGATACAGTGAACTTCTGCGTTCTTCTCACTTTTCGTCAGTTTTACTAAAAATATTTTAGCTTTTTCTGCTGGACAAGTGCAAAAGAACGTAGTATCCTATAAAAAATAAACGAGGAAGATGGATGATTCATCCGATAAACTGGTCAAACACAACAAAATAAGGAGGAAAACGCATGGCATACCGGGAAAGCTACGCAGGCAGGATCAACCGCAAGCTGAACAAGAAGCTCCACGTCGTCGAGGTGGCCTCGGGACGGCAGAAGGCCGACCTCGTGCTCAAGAACGCGACGTATGTGAACGTCTTCTGCAATGAGCTGAGCCGTGGCGATATCGCCGTGGCCGAGGGCCTCATCGCGGGCATGGGCGAGCATTACGAGGGCGCGGTCGAGATCGACATGGGCGGCAAGCTCGTGCTGCCCGGCTTTGTGGACGCGCACATCCATCTGGAAAGCTCACTCGTCAGCCCGAAGGAGTTCGCCAAGGCCGTTCTTCCGCACGGTACCACGACCGTTATCACCGACCCGCACGAGATCGCCAACGTCATGGGCACCGACGGCATCGAGTATATGCTGCAGGCCACCGAGGACCTGCCGCTCGACG
>OLZT01000567.1_pt1 | contig 12630 bp, 7 predicted proteins | sample 1644501 | NCBI WGS metagenome assembly OLZT01 (sample SAMEA103958140, study PRJEB25191) | human gut metagenome | biome: human-associated habitat [ENVO:00009003]; feature: intestine environment [ENVO:2100002]; material: feces | place: Germany | collected 2013/2015 | reverse complement strand
CGTCATTATAAAACAAATAAATAATCGGAAAAGGAAGTAAATAATTATGGAAAATACAGGAGCAACATTAACTGGAAAAGCGAGCGTTGATAAACCATGGTTACAGTTTTATCCAGAAGCACTGCGCAACGTTGAAGTGCCAACAATAACTGTTGAAACGTTTTTAAGAGCAAAAAATCCAGACGAAAATAAAATTGCATTTGAATATTACGGAAACAAAATTACATGGAAAGAATTCTGGGGAGAAGTTGATAAAGCAGCAAAATCTTTAAAGATACTTGGATTTGGTGAAGGAAACAGAATTCCTGTATTTCTGCAAAGTGTTCCGGCACATTTTATCCTTCTGATCGCAGCAGAAAGAATCGGAGCTGCAATTATCTGCAGAGATGACATTCCAGAAGAATTATGTTTTGCAATCAGAAAATCAAAATCAGAGACAGCATTTGTCATGGATTATACATCAAAGTCAGATGAAGATCTGTTCCGTGCAACGACACCAATGAAGCGTGTAATTAAGGTTTCTCCATATGATTATGCAGATAGAAAATCTGTCCCGGACTATGTTGAAAAAGAAATTGCATCCAGATATACCGGTGCGATAGAGACAACAGAAGGAGATCTTACATGGGACGAGTTCCTGGCACTTGGGAAAGATTATACAGAAGACTATATGGCACAAGAAGATGTGAACAGACCAGTATTTGGCGCATATACAAGCGGATCCACAGGAATCTCTAAATTAGTTATTCATTCTTCTTCTAATATAGTAGCAACTGCATTCCAGATGTCCATCTTTATTCCGCCGTCAGATGTACCGGAAAAATGGTGGCTGCCAATCTTACCACCTGCACTGATTGCAGTAACTGTATCAATGGCAATCTTCCCATTGTCAGCAGGACTGATTATGGTACTTGATCCATTCTGTCCGCTGGAAGATATTGATATCGCATTTATGGAGCAGAAGCCAAACTTCTGGGCACTGATTCCAATGTTCTGTGAAATGCTTATGAAGAGTGACAGAATTCCGGAAGATTACGATATGTCTCATCTAAGAAGTATCGGAACCGGAGCTGAAGCAATGAACGAAAGGAAAACACAAGAAGTAGAAGCATTCTTCCATAAGCATAATGTTAAAGCAACTTTAAGTGCCGGATATGGTCAGAGTGAAGGATGTTCAAACTTTACACTTCCAAATCCGATGTTCCCGCTGGTAGACGGATGCGTTGGAATGCCAATGCCGGCAACAACTATGGCAGTATTCTCAGAGGATCTGGAAGAACTGAATTATGGAGAAATCGGAGAATTATGTATGACGGGTCCTGCTATGATGCTCCACTATGCGGGATGGAGAGGTGATGAACTTACTGAAAGAACACTGATCAATCATCCAGATGGGAACTGCTGGTTACATACGGGAGATAAAGCTTACATCAATGAACACGGAATTGTATACATTCTTGGACGTGGAACAACAAAGCGTTTCGGTGGCGGAGAACTTTACATGATGAGAATGGAGACAAAAGCAGTACGTGTAGCTGGTGTAGAAGATGGATTCTTCTGCTTTGTACCAGATCAGGATCATGAAGGATATTTCCTTCCATATTTCTTTGTAATCCTTGATGAAACAAAGAGTCTGGATGAAGTAAAAGCAGGTCTTGCAGATGCACTGGAAGAATATGAATATCCGGTAGACATCCGCGTAATCAAGGAAAGACCGTATTTCCACTTCAAGACAAACAGAAAAGAACTCACAGCAGCAATTCTTGAGGAACTGAACTAAAAAAGACTCCTCTGTCGCATCAATATGTAAATTCTATATAAATAAGTAAGAAAAAACCTGATGATTCCCCGTATTTTAACAAATCATAAGATACGGGGGAATTTCTTTATTACGTTTATACATGCCAGAAACCTGAAAACCAGACTTTTCGATGTGTTTTTGTGCTAAAAAACGTCAGTAGGTCTTGAACAAAACAGTTAGCAGTGATATACTAAAGTAAGTACCTAATTAGCATATAATAGAGGGTGGAGTATAAATAAAATACAATGGAAATGAGGTGGGGGCAAACAAAAAACATAATATGAATTATCTAATACAAACACGAAAGGAAGGGTAGACATTATGAAAAAGAGAAGTAAAATGCTTTTGAGTTTATTCCTCTCTACTATAATGGTATTCAGTGTAGTGCCTTCAACAGTTTTTGCAGAGCCTGCACATGAAGAAACACCAGCAGTGCAGGAAAATACTACAGAAGCCGTGCAGGATAACACCAATACAAATGAGGCAGAAGATCCAGCAACAGAAGATTCTGTGACAGAAGATGATGCAACAGAAGCAATTACTGATTCTTCAAACACAGATAATGATGCTGTGGCCCAGACAGATAATGATGAAAATAAAGTAACTATTTCAGGTATTACAATACAGACACCAGTCATCCAGTTCAAGGGTGCTAATGCAGCAGTAGCAGAAGCACTTACAAAAGATATAAAGATTGATGAAAGCGATCCGGCAATCCAGAGCCTGCGTGAAGCATTGGGGGATCTCGAAATGGTTGGCGGAGAAGCCGGCACAGAATCCAATGAATCTAATATCAGCACAGCAGACCTGTATGAAGCAGATGAACAGGCTGAAACCAAGAAGCTGACAGCAGACCAGATTAATACAGTTGTTGGTATGTATCAGCAGTATCTGAATCAGTGGTCAGCCAATGCTAATGTACTCGGTGTTCAGAATCCATTCTTTCTGGATTTCAACGATGATACAGATGGTCTTGGTATCCTTGGTGAGATGCTTGCCTTAGACGGCAAATCTGTTCAGGATGTCAGAGATGGCAAGGTGAGCTACGATGACCTGACAGGTATGATCTTTACTTTCACATATGGTGATAAGTTAGGTATTAAGTATTATGGTCCAGATGTAACAAATGCAAGAGATGAAGCTCTTGCTGCAGTTATAGCATCAGGTGCACAGACAAAGGCACAGAAGCTGCTTGTTCTGAATGACTGGCTGGCCCATAACAATACATTTGATATGTCCTACATCATGAACTCCGGTAAGAAATCAGATGATGACAAGCCGATGATCGCAAAGGATCCTCAGAAGCAGAAGCATGAGGATGAAGTTTACGATGAGATCTATAAGGTTTACGAACCACAGATCAAACAGAATTTCCATGATCAGATTTATGCAGGCATTAAGCAGGAGTTGCTTGTAAAATTTTATAAAAACGCTATTGCTCAGACTTTGGTGAAGGCTGGACAGTCTGAGGAAGATGCGAATGCATATGTAGAAGCTAATAAAGAAGCTATCGAGAAGGATCCGGAAGCATTTGTGAAAGAAAACCTTCCAGACGCAGCAGAACCATTGAAGCAGGAAGCAGATAAATTTATCAAAAATGCTGAAGGAAAAGGCGTTGAGGTTTCTGAAGGCGTTACGATGACTGTTGAGCAGCTTACTCAGCAGCAGTTAGATAGCGATGATCCGGCATTGGATATGGACGGTGATGGAACGAAGGAAACAAGCTTTAAGCAGGCGATTCCAATCTATGCGAAGCAGGCTGCAACCGGTATGACAACTGGTGTCATCAACTATTGGGAAGGTACTCAGTTTGGTGCATTCGGTATGGGTACATCTGTATGTCTGGGTTACTCCAGAGCTTTTTCATATCTTGTGCAGTGCCTGGATAAAGATATTTATCTTAAAGATCCAAGTAAAGGTTATGACAGCAAGAAAACTGTTACAGCAGATGATGGTACAACTTCAGAAGTATGTGATAACTGGAAGACAGCCAAAGAACTGTACTATGGTTCAGATGGTAAGACACTGGATATCAATGCAGGCTACACAGTTGACCTTGTAAGAATTTCCTTCCAGTCCAACGTTACAATGTATGGCGAAGAACAGGAAGACTTCGGTTCCGACCATTACTGGAATGCAGTCAAGGTGGATGGTCAGTGGTACTATGTAGACCCTTGTTATACAGATGTCTACACAGAAGTTATGAGTCGTGACCGTGTCGAGACAGATGGTGATATGAACCATGTCTTCTTCCTGTTCAGCGATACAGATGCAAGAAAATTGTATCAGGGTAACTTTAGTGTTTTAAGATCACTTTATCAGAATGAAGCAACAGATACAACATATGAAAAAGCATGGATGGCTCGTGCAGCAAGTAATGTTTACTATGCAGATGGTTATGCTTACTATATGTATGATTCGACAGACCTGTTTGACAGAGTAAGCAGCACAAGCATGAATCAGAGCCAGAAGGCTGCAGAGTACAAGATTGTTCGTCATAAACTGACAAATAAGGATACAGGCGATGGCGACAGCGATTATGAAACACTAATCAACTTCACAGACAAGAAAAACGACGATGATGACGATACATTTGTAAGCGTTCTGAACAAAGACGGTAAGATGGAGAAGAATGATCTTCTGACCAAACTGTATGCACAGTTTGTGGATGAACAGAGCATTTACCCATCCATCGGTCTGACAGCAGCACTGTATACAGATGGTAAGATTTACTTCAACGTATCCAACGATATCGTTTCCTACAATCCTGCAGACGGTGCAGTAGCCGTTGTGAAGGAATATAACACAGTATCTGCAAAACGTGATAATACAAAGTTGTTTGGCGGTATGGCGTTTACAACAACAGATGAAAAGAGTGCAGATTTCACTGTCACAAATCATCCAATCGCAGGTTTGACTGTGAAGGGTGACGAACTGGTTGTTTCAATCGGTACAAACTTCGCGTTCATTTCAGGTAAGAGCAAACTGCTTGACCATTCCAGCTACGGTTATGAATTCGAAGAGACAGATTACAATCCGACTTATACAAACTACAAGAAGTATCAGCAGTTCATGGGCAGTCAGAGCAATGATAATGACGAGTTCATGTGGTCAGCTAACTTCGTTGATACAGTTCATATGAAGACACTGACAGGTACTTCTCATAATTATGAAACAGTTTCTGAACCTGCATACTGCGGACGTAATGCATTTACAGAAGAACGTTGTTCTGACTGTGGTCTGATCAAAGAGGGCACACGAGTAGAAGCAGAGAATACAGCACACGAACATCATTACATCAAGTTCCATGAAACATACTATACAAAGACTGATAGCGGTAACTGGAACGAAGCGGACAACTATGTTTGCCCAGAGTGCGGTGCTTGTATTACAGAACCTGTTAAGTCCAAATATGAACAGGCTAATTCTACATACGAGAAAAGAAAAGCTATCTGGGATGAAGCTCAGAAGAACGCAGCAGAAGGACATGCTTACACAGCAACAGATGCTGAGTGGAGCGATGATCACACAAGCGTTACATTCCAGAATCTGAAATGTGAAACTTGTGCAAATCAGATCAATAAACTGGATTGTCTCCTTAAATCAGATGAAAATGCAACAAACAAAGCTAACAGAGATTCTATTAAGAAAGCTCTTTCAAAAAAAGTAACTGCAACGGCTAAACTTGTTAGTCACACTGGTACATGTGATCAGGGTGTAACATCTACTTACAAAGCAACAGGTAAGACAGATGATGGTTACAGATATACTGCATCTGATAAGAAGACATCTGACGCAGGTCAGCACCAGTACACAGGTACATGGGCATGGGAACCAGTAAAAGATGACAACGGCAATGTAACTGGATATACAGCATCTGTAACAGGTGTTAAGTGTTCTGTATGTGATGATGAACCTAAAGCAGAGCAGATTACAGTTGCTGATGCAGTTAAAGATACAGAGAAATCTGTAGCTGCAACATGTACAGAAAAAGGTAAAGATGTCTATACAGCAACAGCAACAGTAAAGGATGCTGAAGGTAAGACAGAAATTGGTACATTAACAGATACATATGAAGTTGAATTGGCAGCCCTTGGCCATAAGTATGGTGCTCCTGTATGGAACTGGACAAAGGGTGAAAACAACACTTACACAGCAACAGCAACATTTACATGTGCAAATGATGAGAAACATGTAGAAACAGTTGATGCAAAAGTAACTGAGAAATCTGATGGCGCAACATGTACAGAGGCAGGTAAGATTACTTACACAGCTACAGTTACATTTGAAGGCAAAGATTACAAAGATACTAAGACAGAAGAAGTAGCAGCTCTCGGTCATGACTACAAAGTCTCAGAAAAAGACGGATGGAAATGGACAGCTGATAAAGAAAAAGGATATACAGCTGTTGCAACATTCGTATGCAGCCGTTGTAAAGATTCTCATGACGAAACTGCAGATGTTGTTAAAGAAGACAAGAACAGTCAGATCATCTACACAGCAACTGCTAAATACACAGATGAAACTGGTAAGGAATTTACAGCTACAGCTACAAAGAGTACAAAAATGTCCATATCTTACAAAGTTCACCGTCAGGATTATGACTGGGAAGAAGACTGGAAGAAAGACGGACAAACGTCTGGTACAGAAGGACAGTGTAAACGTCTGGAAGCAATCCGGATCAAGTTACCAGATGGTGTTTCTGGATCTATCGAATATCGTACACATATTCAGGACATCGGTTGGGAAAAGAACTGGAGTAAAGACGGAGCAAAATCCGGTACAGAAGGACAGTGTAAACGTCTGGAAGCAATCCAGATCAAACTGACTGGTGAAGTTGAAAAGAATTATGACGTATACTACAGCGTACATGCCGAGAACTTCGGATGGCTCGGATGGGCTAAGAATGGCGAAGAAGCAGGAACAGCTGGTTACGGATACCGTCTTGAAGCAATCAGGATTCAGCTGGTTACCAAAGGGGACAAAGCACCAGAACTTATTGGTACTATCAAAGAAGCTATGAAAGCAAGACTGGTCGGATACCAGACACATGTACAGGACTATGGTACACAGGCATATGTATATGACGGTGCTATGGCAGGTACAGAAGGCGAGTGCAAACGTATGGAATCTATCCGTATGAAACTCCCGTCTTCAATGAACAGCTCAATCCAGTACAGATCTCACGTTCAGAATATTGGATGGGAGAAGAAATGGGCATCTAACGGATCATTATCCGGAACAACTGGACAGTGTAAACGTCTGGAAGCAATTCAAATCAAACTGTCTGGTGATGTAGCAAAGAACTATGATGTATACTACAGAGTTCATGCTCAGGATTATGGATGGCTTGCATGGGCTAAGAATGGAGAATCTTCAGGAACAGAAGGATACGCAAAACGTCTCGAGGCAATTGAGGTTCGTCTGGTTCCAAAGGGAACAACTCCAAACCTTCCAGCATCAGCAAATGAAAAAGCCTTCATCAAAAAAAAATAACAAAGCTTAACTTGCAAGGGGCTGTCGGGAAATGAACCGCTCCCCGTCAAGTAGACAATTGAAAAAATATAAATTTTTCCTGCCAGTAGAAATTTATCTGCTGGCAGTTTTTATGCAGCTTGCAAGTAATTTTCGTGTTTTTCAATTGGCGTTAAAATTCCAAGATTCCTTTGCAAGCGTTTATTGTTGGTAAGCGTCCAATAAGAGGGTGTATCGAAATTTCTGGCTGTTGCATGTAAACTATTTATTAGAGTTTTGGGAGTTGACTCTAAAAACTCTAAATCTAATCTAAGGAGCAGGCAAAGGCGGTTCAGAAATGGCTCCCGCATAAGTCTGAAAATACTGAAAATCCTTAGAAATGCTGGGAAATCTGACGATTCTATGGTATAATAATCCTATCGAAGCGAAAGGGTTTTCAGGTTATGTCAGCTACGGAACAGGAGTATAAAAATCATATCAAAGAACTGGAACAGCAGGTCCGGCTCCTGAAAGAGCAGGTTGATTTCCTGACCCGTAAACTTTATGGAACAAAATCCGAGAAGACATCTACTCTCGAAATCGAGGGGCAGATGTCTCTTTTTAATGAAATCGAAACCTGTGCGGATCCTGATGCACACGAACCGGAGCTTGTTGAGATAGAGAAGCACCTACGTAAAAGGAAGTACACCGGTCAGCGGGAAGAACTGGTAAAAAATCTCCCTCACAGCAAAGTACTCCATACCATAGATGAAAGGGAACAGATATGCGATAACTGCGGGAGTACGATGGTGAAAGTAGGGGAAGAATTCGTCCGCACGGAAGTACAGTTTATCCCTGCAAAACTCAAGGTGATTGACCATTACCGGGAAACGTATGAATGCAGGTCGTGCCGGAAAAACGGAACTTCTTATATGGAGAAGGCTCCGGTGCCATATCCTCCCGTCCTGCATTCTCTGGCATCTGCATCTACCATCACCTGGCTCATCCACCAGAAGTTTGAATTAAGCATCCCGCTGTACAGACAGGAAAAAGAATGGGAGGCTTTGGGATTACGTTTAAGCAGAGCGACTATGTCAAACTGGCTTCTGGTTGTCTATCGGGACTGGCTTGTACACATCGTCCACCGTCTGAAGCTGGAACTTCTGAAACAGAGATACCTTCATATCGATGAAACACATGTACAGGTGCTGAAAGAACCGGGACGAAGCGGGAAATATCCGGAAGCGTTTCTGAGGGAATATGAAGGTTATATCCATACAGACGCTTACTCCGGATACAATGCAGTTTCAGGAGTAAAAAGATGTCTTTGCTATACGCATCTGCGCCGGGCTTTCGTGGATGCGCTCCCAAAAGACATCCATAATTCGGAAGCATCAAAACCTGCGGAAGCAATCCTCCGTCTGAATCAACTCTTTAACATAGAGTCAGAGTTGGAGGCGCTCCCTCCTGATCAGAAGAAAAAAGAACGTCTTATCCGCGAGAAACCGCTTCTCGAGGCTTTTTGGTCATGGGCAGAAAAAAGTGCCATCGGAGAGCTGCCGAAATCCAAACTTTCAAAAGCTTTTCATTACGCCTTAAATAACCGTGAAGGTTTTTGGAATTATCTGGAAGACGGGAATTGTTCCATCAGTAATTCGCTTGCGGAAAACTGTATCCGTCCCTTTGTGATCGGCAGAAAGAACTGGCTGTTCTCCGGCAGTCCGAAAGGGGCGGAAGCCAGTGCAGGAATCTATACACTGTTTTATTTGACGCTTACGGCCAAAGCATGATCAAATTGAGATATTGGGTTTTAGGGTGTAACCCTAATGCGCACGACATAGGAGAACGGATTTTTTGCATAAAGACCATGTCACTTTATGCGTATCCTGTTATATTTCTTTATTCCCATTGGTATGAAGGCTCGGACAATTGATTTTTAATCCTTTTTTGTAATTAGCATTTTCAAACCCCAAGTAATAGTTAGAGGGCATAGGAAAAGGAGTGTGATGGGAATTGAAAGAAAGATTAAGAAGCCTTCAAAAGTACATTGAGGTGTATCGATGCGTAGGGATAGATAAGGTACTTAAGACTATTCCGTGTAGATTTGCTTATTCGGTAGCAAATGAGCATGTGGATGAAAAGAAGTTTCATGAGAAAGTGTTGTATCGCATGCGACACAACAAATATGACTCATTGAGAAAAAGCTATAACAAGGTAATCAAGAATAAAGTAAATGATGTCAAACAGGGATTGTATCAGACCATCTATTTGACGTTAACAATTATGGCTGAAGATGTGGCTGATGCAAAAGCTCATTTAGTTCTATGGAGAGTGCCATAAGAAGTGCTTTTGTGGGGATTGGTGTTAATGGTATTCCGGTAATAATTAATATAAACATAATCGGTTGTTGATGCAGCTCTCTGTAAAGTTGCAATTAAGCGGCTAACAGTATTATGGTTCCGGCGGCTGTTGTTAAAATTGTTTGCAACCAGATAAGCGGATTGTGATTCCCCATATTGTTCGGACTTTTGAAGAGGTGTTGTCGATGGAATCTAAAACACATCCTAATCCAGATGGATTATTGTAGCTCTACAAAATAAATATAAGAATAGAAATAGATTATAAAAGGTTTGTTGGGCAGTATAGCCTAATGAAGCCTACAGAAAAAGGTTGCGTGAAGCCACATAAAAATGTATAATTAAGAGTAATGAATTTCATATTAAATGATATTGGAGGTACTCATGTCACAGTCGGTTACGATAAAGAGTAATAAATATGGAATCAATTTAATTTTAGATGCGGATATGTCATTTGCTGATTTGATAAAGGCAGTTGTGGAGAAGTTTAAGGCATCCGCCAATTTTTTTAAAAACGCAAAGCTTGCTATTTCATTTGAGGGAAGGCATCTTTCAGATGAAGAGCAGCAACAGATAATTGCAGCTATTGAGGAAAATACCACAATTGAGATTTTGTGCATTGTGGAGAGTGGTACCGAGCAGGAAGCCATTATGAAGGAGCAGGTTGAGGCATTTAATGAGGCAGTGCAGAAGCAGTGCGAGAATGTTGCGACAGTCAGTGTTCCGGAGCAGTTTTACCGTGGTACGCTCAGGTCAGGCCAGGTGATTACCAGCGAGTCTTCGGTCACAATCATAGGTGATGTCAATCCGGGAGCCAAGATTATAGCTCAGGGCAATATCGTTATTCTTGGTGCATTAAAGGGCAATGTTCACGCCGGATGCACAGGTGACAGGAGCTGTTTTGTATTTGCACTTGATATGCAGCCGATTCAGATTCAGATTGGTGATTTGATTGCGAAGAGTCCGGACGAGCCTCAGCCAAAGCACAGGGTAAGGCGCAAGGAAAAGCCAGCACAGGAGCAGGCACAGATAGCCATCGCAAAGGATGGATATATTTACATCGAACCAATTACTAAAAATATTTTAAATAGCATTTAGGAACGTAGGAGGAAGAAAGTTCATGAGCGAAGTAATCGTTATCACATCAGGAAAGGGTGGTGTGGGCAAGACCACAACCACAGCAAATATCGGTACAGGTCTTGCACAGTTAAATAAAAAGGTTGTTATGATTGATACTGACATCGGACTGCGTAACCTGGATGTTGTTATGGGACTTGAGAATCGTATTGTATACAATCTCGTAGATGTCGTTGAGGGCAAATGCCGTATACGTCAGGCCCTTATCAAGGATAAGAAATATCCTGATCTGTGTCTGCTTCCATCAGCCCAGACAAGGGACAAGGATGCTGTTACACCGGAACAGATGGTTGAGCTTATCAATGAGCTTCGTGAGGAGTTTGACTATATTCTGCTTGACTGCCCGGCAGGTATCGAGCAGGGCTTCAAGAATGCCGTTGCAGGAGCTGACCGTGCACTCGTTGTCACTACACCTGAGGTATCAGCAATCCGTGACGCTGACCGTATTGTTGGCCTTCTCGAGGCAAATGAGATGAAACGCATTGATCTGATTGTCAACCGTCTGCGTGTCGATATGGTTAAGCGCGGTGATATGATGAATGTGGATGATGTAACAGAGATCCTTGCAGTCAACTTAATCGGTGCAGTACCGGATGATGAGCAGATTGTTATTTCTACAAACCGTGGTGAGCCGTTAGTCGGTTCAGACAGCCTTGCAGGAAAGGCATATATGAATATCTGCCACCGTATCATGGGCGAGGAGGTTCCTTTACTTGATTTAAACCAGAAGCATGGTGTATTTGAAAAGCTAAAGGATATGTTTAAGAAAAATTAAAGGGGGATACGTACCATGGGTATAATGGATTTATTTAAAAAGAAATCTTCTGGTAATGTTGCAAAGGATCGCCTGAAGCTGGTGCTGGTTTCTGACCGTGCAAACTGCTCATCGGAGATGATGGAGATGATGAAAAGGGATATCATTGAGGTTATTTCCCGCTATATGGATATTGATGCGGAAGCTCTTGACGTGAAAATCACAGAGACAGAGTCTGATTCTAACAACGGAATGGTTCCGGCACTCGTTGCCAATATTCCTATCCGTGACATGAAGCATCGTCCGGATCCAAGATAGAGTAAATAAAATAGTAGGATACGATAAGATATGAGGGTCAAAAGGTATTTTGGCCCTTTAATTATTATATTGAATAAAAAGACTTGATTTGATATTAGAGTGTGATATACTTTAATACGTTACAAATAAAGACACATGTGCGTTAAGTGCCGGATGAACAGGGAGTTGTCACCCGGACGAAAAGAAAATCTTGCGGTACATGAGTCGCATCCCGCTGCATCCGAAGATATTAATTATCTCCTGTTGTAGTTCGGTGAGGTCTGCAAAGGAGGTAATTTTTTAATGAAAAAATTCGTTACTTTGTTCACCGATTCTGCCCGAGAGCTTAAATCGGTCAGAACCATCACAACTATGGCAATGCTTGCTGCAGTTGCCGTTATCCTTGGATATTTCTCCATCGAATATGGACAGCTTATCCGTATCGGTTTTTCCGGTATTCCAAATGGTATCGTTGATTACCTGTTTGGACCGGTTGCCGGAGCTGTTTTCCACGGAGCGCTTGACATCATCAAGTATCTGATGAAGCCTACAGGACCATTTTGTCCACAGCTTACACTTGTTGTAATGCTTGCAGGTGTTTTATATGGATGTTTCTTTTATAAGAAAAAGCTTACCATATGGAGAGTGCTTGCTGCGAAGTTTGTAGTAATGCTCATCTGCAATGTCATTCTCAATACTCTGTGTCTGCAGGTACTGTATGGACAGGCACTTATGGCAATCCTTCCAATGCGTGCACTTAAGAACCTTATTATGTGGCCGATAGATTCAATTGTCTTTTTCGGCATTGCAAAGGCACTGGAGCAGATTGG
>OLZT01000566.1_pt1 | contig 12642 bp, 12 predicted proteins | sample 1644501 | NCBI WGS metagenome assembly OLZT01 (sample SAMEA103958140, study PRJEB25191) | human gut metagenome | biome: human-associated habitat [ENVO:00009003]; feature: intestine environment [ENVO:2100002]; material: feces | place: Germany | collected 2013/2015 | reverse complement strand
CCGCAGCTGCCGGAGCGGTGCTTAAGCCGCAAGGCGGGAATTGTGCGGTATTGCCCAAGGTCGTTTCTTTACGTTTCGTCCGGGCGGTATTCCAACAGGTCAGCGGGCTGGCAGTCCAGCGCTTTGCACAGGGCTTCCAGGGTGGAAAACCGCACCGCTTTTGCTTTGTTGTTTTTCAGGATGGAAAGGTTGGCCGGGGTAATGCCGATGGTTTCAGCCAGCTCCCCCGCCCCTATGTGGCGCTTTGCCATCATCACATCCAGGTTGACGATAATTGGCATCTTCTGCGCCCCCTTACACGGTATAGTCCAGTTCGTCTTTCATCTTAACGGCCTGGGCAAACGCATTTTTGATAACCCGCACGATCAGCGCCATAAACGCCGCCGCAACGCCAATGGCAAAGATGAACGGCAGCCCCAGCACAGCACCCACCGGCAGGCAGAGCGCTGCAGCCCAGGTGCAGCACCAGCTGATACGCCGCAGGGCCAACACGTTGGCAGGGGTAAACACTTCTTCTTTTTCAATGCGCGCCAAAAACATGTACAGGTTATACAGCATCCACAGGGCCAGCGCGGCGCTGCAATAGCCCAGCCCCAGCAAAAAATACCCCAGCTTTGGCCCATGCACCAGCTGCAGCGCGTGCACCGCCAAAACCCAACTGACGATGCGCGGCCCGCACAGCACCATCACCACGCACCCCATGGCCGCCGCCAGGGTGGCGAACTTGGTCAGCATAATGCTTTTGTGGTCGTTCCAGCCAAAAAAGTTTTCTGGTAATTGACGCATTGGTCATTCCCCCTGATGTTTTATGGTATATTCGATGCTGTTATCATAGCATATATCGCATCGTTTTGCAATACATTTTTATTGTTTTTCAATATATTTATTCTGTTTTGCAATGCGTTTATGCTTCAGGTTCCTGCACCAGCTGCCCTGCGGCAGATTTTCTGGCTGAAAATGCGGCAAAAAGCTTGACTTTTTCTCCCATACCTGTTACAATATTTAAGCTGTAACAGGCAAATTGAGTATTTGTGCCCGTAGCTCAGTTGGTAGAGCACCTGACTTTTAATCAGGGTGTCCGGGATTCGAATTCCCGCGGGCGCACCAAAAAGCACCAGACAAATTTTTGTCCGGTGCTTTTTTGTTGTGTCATTCAAGATTCTCAACATTGTGATTCCTTTTTTGGCTGCTTAGCCCGCTTTTCATTTCCTCCAGATCATCACCCCCATCCAGAACAGGTTGGCGAAGATCCTGTCGGTGCCGGTGGCCACCATGGCCGGGAACAATGCCCAGGACAGCACCACCCGATGGCAATATGCCCCCGCATCTGCCGCGTTCCTGGAATACATTCGCTCTCGGCTGGGGGATGCCTTTTGCTGATTTCACCCATACCAACAACAAACACCGTGCCGCCATGCAGGGGGTTCTCCTGCTTGCGGCACGGTGCTTTGTTGTATCAGGCTATTGTCGGGTTATTGTTTCTTTTTGGCAAGCTGTCTGCCCACGGCCCACAGCCAATCCAATGCGGCGGCGGCAAGGGCGGGGTACACGATCAGGCCAAACAGCTGGTACCAGGTGGGGATAAAGTAATCTGCCCCGCCGGGCAGGGTGCTGGCGGCATTCAGGGTAATACTTTGCGGAGTAAAGGTCAGGCCCACGGTCTTGTTTTCATCGGGGCTGCAGGGATCCAGCCGCAGTGCCACGATCTGGGTGCGCGGCAGGGTGTACACATAGGTGCCGTCTGCCAGCACTTTGGGGAAGACGCGGCGGTCCTGGCTGTAGGGCTCCCCCGTTTTTGTGGTGTAATACAGGCACATTTCGCGGGAATCGCCGTCAAACTCCACGTTGTAGCTCACGGTACGCACCACGCGGCCGGATACATCCTCCAAAATCATCTGCGGGTCGCCGCCTGTGGTAATCAGCTGGCCCTGGGGTGCGCTGTTCTCCCCCGGCTCCCCCCAGGTCAGCTCGGCCAGCTGCCAGCTTTCAATGGGGATCGAGGTTTCAGTCAGGGTGCCTTTTGCCTTGGCGGAGCTGTCCCCCGCAAAGGCCACCGCACCCTGCACCAGCCAGAACACCAGCGCCGCGCACCAGCACAGCACCGGCAGGGCAAAGCGATGGGCAAACAGTCGATTCAGGCGGCTTTTCCATGTCATCTCTTTCATTGGGCCGCCTCCTTGCTCATCTGCATTGTGACCGGCTCATACCCGGCATCCGTTACACGGTAGAGCAGGGTCTGCCCCGCCTGCGCAGCGGCCAGATGGTCGGTAAACAGGTTCTGATAGCTCTGCACAAAGATATCGTCGATCTTTTGCAGGTAAAGCACCGTACAGCCGTTGGCACGCACGGTTTCATCCAGGCGTTCAGCGGTGTAGGGGTGGTAGTAGCGCTGCTTCACGCCCTCCTCCTGCGGTTCCAGCTCCGGCAGGCCGAAGGTTCCGCCGCCGCCCTCCTGCGTGGCCCCCACGCCGGAGTAATCCACCAGGACGGGGTAAAAATCAAACACGGCAGAGAACCAGTGTTCGCCGTTATCCCCCTGGCTGACAAAAAACACGCGGTCGTTTTCGTTCAGGTAATCGCTGCACAGCCAGTCAGCTTCGGCGCGGGCGGTCTTGCGGTCGGCGAATTCGCCATCCGAGAAGCCCAGCACCGAAAGCTGCGGCAGGATCATGCCGTTCACCCGCACCAGCATGGCGGCGGCCATCAGCAGAACACCGGCCTGGCCCGCCAGGGCAATCCAGCGGCGGGCCGGGGCTTTCTGTTCGCCATCCGCGGTTTGCAGGGCGGTGCTCCAGCAGGCCAGCGCCATAAAGAACCAGCCGATATAGTAGGTATAGATATAGCGGTTATAATCCACCAGCCCCACGGCCTGATCCGGCTTGAAAATAAAGCCATAGCTGAGCGCCAGCATGAGGTTATACCCCACAAAGCATGCAAGGGACAGCACCCCGATGCAGCCAATGCGCAGCTTGAGCTGGCGGCCTCTGGCGCAGATGGCCGCCACCAAGAACACCAGCAGAATCAGCACCACAACATTGCGGCCCTGGCCGATCATGCTCAGCCGACCATCCGAAGTCCAGAACTGGTGGCCCATATCGGCCATGGCTTGGGTGAACTGGCTCTGGCGCTCGGCGTAAAAGCCCTCCACCGGCTGGCCCAGCAAAATCTTGATGCCGTTGATGACCACAGCGGACAAGGGGGCGCTGGTTTCGCCGGTGCCGCCCTCGCTGGCACTTTTGGCAACCAGAATGCCCACATAGCGGATGTTCCAGAAATAATAGATCAGCATGGGCGCGGCAAAGCAGGCAATGGCAAAGCCGGTGCGGCGGGCAAGGCCCTTTTTGAAGGGGTGCTCCGCAAACAGCCAGGCATCCACAGCCATCAGCCCCGCCGCCACCAGGGATAGCACAAAGGTGTTGGCCTTGATGTTAGCCGCCAGCGCCAGTACCGGCAGTACGGCCCACTTGGGGCCGCCGGTTTTGCGCAGCGCCAACCACAGCGCCACAGCGCCGCCCAGTGCAAGGCCCGCGGGCACATCGCCATAGGCGGTCATGTAAGTGGTATCCAGATAGATCGTATGGTTATACACCGTCAAAAACCAGGGGGCAAACCAGCAGATTGCTGCCAGCGGCACCGCAATGCGGTACTGGCGGAAGTTCAACCCGCCCAGCACCGCGGCAAACACGGCGGCGGCCAGCACATCATACGCCACATAGATCTTCCAGTCTGCATAATGGCCCAAAAACTGGAAGAAGTAGGAGAGCAGCGGCAGGCCGGGGTTCTGGGTCTGGGGCCAGGGGGTTCCAAGGGTAGCCAGGGCATACAGGCGGTTATCCGCCTTGGTCACCTTTACGGCGGTAGCCCACAGGCTGAGTTCATCATACTTGGTTGCCAGCGGCTGGCGGATGAAAAAGTACACCGCAAATGCCAGCGCCATGCCCCAGAACAGCACCGCCCCCGGTGTAACCAGGCGGCGGTAGGCCGGGCGCTGGTCTTTGTGGGGCACCAGCGCCCACACGCCGCTGCCCGCAAACACCGCCCACAGCAGCACAGTGCCGGGCAGCAGCAGGTTTGCCATGCCCGCAGCCGTCAGCCAGGCAACGGCAATGCCCAGCGCGGTCAGCGGGGCCAGCGCAGCATGCAGGTTACATTTGAGCGTTAGGAACGCGCAGAACAAAAACAGCACCGCCAGCGCGGCAAAGATGCAAAGCAGCTCCATAGAATCACCATTTTATACAACATAAAAGCCCCGCGGGTGTGCCCCCAAGCCATGGGCGCACCGCCCCACAGGGCTCTTTTTTACTTTTTGCGGAAAACATCAACGGCAAGGCAGACAAACGCAGCCCCCACAGCCGGGGCAAACAACAGTAGCAGCCATTGGCCGCCGTTTGGCACAAAGCGCAGGTACCACGGCTGCACCGGGTTGAGCACCACGCCGTCCAGCCGGGTAGGCACGCCGCCCACACTGTCCGGGTCAATGCGCAGCCCGGTCACGGTAAGGCCGCCCAGGTCAAAGGTATACTGGTTTTCGCCGCTCACGCGGGCAAAAACTTTCTGGGTCTCGCTGTACTCGGTCTGGCCGGGGCGCAGGTAATACAATGCTATGCTGCCGGGCGGCAGGTAGTGCACGGCGTCCAGCTCCACCGTTTCCAGCCAGGCTTCGCCCCGCCAGATGATGTGCGGGTCGTTGTCGGTGGAAAGATACCAGCCGGGTTCATCCACCGGCGCGGTATGCCATTCATCGTCATCATAATTGACAAAGCTTTCAAATTCCAGGTCATCTGCCGTCAGGGTGCGGGTCACCATAGTGCCGTCTGCTTTATGGTTCAGCATCACAGCACTGCCCACCAGCACGTACACCAGCCACACAATAACAGCGGCGGCATGTGCCAATATCAGCAGCTGCTGGGGGCGCAGCGGGCGGCCCGCACGGGCGGGGGCGGCAAAACGCTTGGTTGGGCGTTTATCTTTCATTGTACCACCCCGCTTTCTGCCACAGCCACCGGGGTAAAGGCGATAGGCTTGCTGCGGCCTTCAAACCGGTAGAGGGTTGCGGGCATATTCGCTTTCAGCCCGCCTTCAAACCGGCTGCTGAACTCCCGCTCCAGATAGTCGTCCGCGCGGTCGATCAGCAGGTAGTCGATCTGCTTTTCTTCCATATAGGCGGTCAGAGAGTCTGCGGTGCAGACCGCCTCAAAGTCATACAAGGTCCAGTTCAGGCTTTCCACCAGGTTCATAAAGTCGGAGTCCCAGCGGCTGGAATAATCATCGTTGCCCCACCAGGTACCGCCATAGCCGTTGACCACCTTGGCGGTCAGCTCATACTTGTAGTAGTACCAGCGGGTGGCATCATCGCCCTGACTGATGACCAGCACACGGTCTGGCCAGTCCAGCACGGTGTTCATTGCTTCAGCGCGGTTCTTTACATCGCGGCGCAGGGTGTACAGGCTGTCGGCGTTGGTCCAGAACCCGGCTGCGGGCACACCGCGCCAGGCAAAAATACCCAGCACTGCCGCAGCGGCCAGCCCCAGCGCCGCACGGCCCAGCCGCTGCGCCGCGCCGCTGCCCTGCCCCACCGCAAAGCCCAGCACACAGAAGCCGTACAACATCCACCCCTGCAGGTAGGGCGCGATATAACGCTCATAGTCCTTCAAGGCGGAGCCTTCGGCCTCGGAGAAATTGTAGAAGTACAAAATCAGGTGGAAGAGATACAGCGCGGCAAAGCAGAACGCCCCGCCCACAAAGCCAACCACGGTGCGGCGGCGTGCGGCACCGGCAGGCGCTGCCACAAAGGCCGCCGTGAACAGCAGCAGAATGCAGCTGACGGCCATGATGGGCGCGCCCACCAAACAGACGCGGCGGTACAAAAATGCCTGGCCCATGCTCTGCATGATCTGGGCAAAGCGTTCTTCGCGCCCAATGCCCAGCAGCTGCTTGATGCCGCCGGTCAGCACAGCACCATAGCTCAGGCCCGCGCTGCCCACGCTGGCCCCAGTGGTTTCGGTTGGGGTCACAGCGGCGGTATAGCGGTTCCAGCTGATAAACACCGCCAGCACCACCGCCGCCAGAATACTGCATTTTGCCAGCGATACGCCGAAAATGCGGGCAGGCTTTGTATCCGGGTGCGGCGTACCGAACAGCTGATCCAGCCCGATCAGGAACGTAACGATCAAGGCATAGGCAAAACCGATATCTTTGGTCATGGTCAGCACGGCAAGTGGCATGGCACAGGCAAAAAAGCCGGTTTTGCGCCCGCCCGCCGCGGCATACAGGCACAGGGTTCCGCCAAACAGCAGCGCCAGGGGGGTATCCGCCATGGCGTTGGCGTACATGGTGGATGGGGTGCCCGCCGGAACCACGCTGAAAAAGAACGGCAGAAGAAAGCCCGCAGCAAACACCAACACAGCACCCGCCCAGTTTTTGCGCGGCATGGCTGCCGCCGGGGCAATGCAGGCCAGGAACAAAATATCCAGCCCGGCCAGGCACTGCCATTCATAAAACTGGCCCGGTACGCGCTGGAAGAGATAGGAAACCAGGCTGGTTGCCGGGTAGGTAAAGCTCGCCGTCAGGTTGATGGGATCCGCCACATACAGTGCAGCGCGCTCCGCCACCATCTTGGGGGCCAGGCCCCAGGCGGTAAATTCATCCCACTGGGTAAACATGGGCTGCTGCAAAGCAAACAGCACCCACAAAAAGCAGCTGCCGCCCACAAACAGCAAAAAGCCGGGGCTGAACAGCGCCCGCCGGATAGCCCGCCACCCGGCACGCACCCCAAAGTAGACCCCGCCGGCCAGCCAGACCGCCATGATGATAAAATGGCCGAACTGCAAAAGCCCCAGCAGGGAAAGCAGATACAGCACCACGGCCGACCCGCACAAGGCGGGCAGCGGCAGCAGGGCGGCATCGAACCGGGTACATGCCGCCACGCACAGACAGCATGCGGAGAAGAACAGCAAAAACAGCAGGCCGAATACAATCTGCACGGTACAGCACCTCCCGGAATCAGAATTAAATTAGTAATTAGCAATTAGCAATGAATCATTAGCGGTGGATTGCCGCCCGGTGGGCGGCTCAGAAAATTGGGGCAAGGTAGCATATAAAGGCTGATTCTATATTCGCAGACTATCACGCAAAAGCCGCGAAAAACCGCAGATTTGATCGTGCCACGGGCACACCGCCATTATTTTTAACTATTCTCTCATATACGCGTAAGCCAGCTCACGCGTATACGACGTACACCGGCCCCACAAAGTAGTGCTGGAAGAGCAGCACAGCGCCAAAAACGGCATAGCAGGCGCACAGCGGGGTGATGGCCGCTTCGGCCTTTTCTTCCGTGATGGCGGGGCGGATGGTTTTGCGCAGCAGCACGGCCAGGGCGGGCAGCAATGCCAGCCAGACGCAGAGGAAATACCGCGCCTGCAGCCCCACAATGCGCACCATGCCCACCGGGGTATAGGTGATATACATGGCTGCCATGGCACCGGCGGCGTACACCAGTGCCAGCAGCGCCACCCCGCCCACGCGGCGGCGGGTGGGGAACGCATCGGCGCGTTTTGGCTGCGCAGCAGCCAGCAGGGCGGCCAACAGCAGCACCAGCGGGCCGGTCAGGTTCAAAAAGCTGATGGGCAGGTCCTTCCAGCCGAACAGGCCGAGCTGCCCAATAAAGAAATCATTCTCTCCCAGGGTCCCGCAGAACGCAGCAATGGTCCGCAGAGGGTTGCGCAGCACAAAGGCCAGCTGTTCACCGCCGTTTACCGTGCTGCCGCCCTGGCGCTCAATCATGGGATAGTTATAGCGGAACGCCGTGCCGTACCATTCCGTCAGCAGGGTAACGGCCATAGCACCGCCAAAGCCGCCCAGCGCCCACAGCGGGCGGCGTCCCTTGGCGTGCCATTCCCGCTTTGCCACCAAAAAGATAGGCAGCACCCACAAAAGGTTCAGGTACGGTTTAGCGATATTGACAAAGATGCAGGCGGCGGTGTAAATGCCCGCCGTTTGGGTGTTCCACTCCTTGCGGGTCAGCAGGGCAAGCATCAGGTAATAGCAGCCCAGCAGGGTTGCATCATAGCTCAGTGATGCCCCCATAAAAAGCGACATCGGCAGCAGCATAATGGCCGCAAAGGCCGGGCGGTAACGCTCCGCTTTGGCCAGCGCCAACGCGCACAACAGCGTGTAGGCCAGCAGGTTGACGATGCGCCCGCCATACAGGCAGCCCAGCGCGCCAAAGCCCAGCAGGCGTGCCAGCGCCATACCGACCGCGCCCGGCAGGAATGGAATGACCAGAAAGCTGACCGGCTCGCTGACTGGGTCCGGCACAGAATCCCGCACATCGTGCGCCAGGTACAGGGCAAAGCTGTCCGCCATGCTCTGCACTGCGCCGTCCTTGCCGTATTGCTTCAGGGCATAGCCCGCGGTGTTATAGGCTTTTTCCGCCCCGGTATCGGGGTCAGTGCCCACACCGGCAGAGGTATGCGCATTCACCCATGCACCGGGGAACGCTTCCAGCAGGTAGGCCACATCGTCCGGGTAGGTGCGGGAAGCATCAAAATCAAAATGCCCGGTGGAGATGGCATAGGTGCGCAGGTAATGGTCGGCTTCATCCGGCGTTTGCAGCGGCGGGTTGGCAAATGCAAACAGCAGCCCGCACAAAAAGATGCACACGGCCCCTTTTGCCGCAAATCCTTTTGCAAACCGCCGCACACAATACCCGGCCAGCAGACATACTTCCAGAAAGGCCGCACACCCCAGTGTAACCACCAGGGGGGACACACGGTTATCCAGCCCAAAGAACACCCGCCAGTAATAAGCCCACAGCACGCCGCACACGGCGGCGCACAGCACCGCCAGCCCCCACCGCACAGCGGCGGGCAGCTTTTGTAATTTTATTGGCATAAAACTTCCTTACAACCGCCCTTACAGAATGTACTGGCCGACCTTGTACTGGTCCAGGTTGCCGCGCAGGAACTCAATGGTTTCGGCAAGGCCCTGTTCAAAGGTATACTGCGGTTTCCAATCGGTCAGGGTGCGCAGCTTGGTGGCATCACCCAGCAGGCGGTTGACCTCGCTCTTTTCGGGGCGCAGGCGCTCGGCTTCGCAGACGATCCTGGCGCTGGGGTTGATCTGGGCAATCAGCTCATTGGCCAAATCGCCGATGGAATGTTCCACGCCGGTAGCAATGTTGATTTCCTGGCCAATGGCGGCATCGCAGTCCGCAATGGCCATAAAGCCGTGGGCGGTATCCTTGACATAGTTAAAGTCGCGGGTGGGGGTCAGGCTGCCCAGCTTGATTTCCTGCTGGCCGGCCAGCAGCTGGGTGATGATGGTGGGGATGATGGCGCGGCCGCTCTGACGCGGGCCATAGGTGTTGAAGGGACGCACAATGGAAACCGGCAGGTCAAAGCTGCGGTAAAAGCTTTCAGCCAGGCGGTCCGCGCCGATCTTGGTGGCAGAGTAGGGGCTCTGGCCCTGGAACGGGTGGTGCTCGTCAATGGGCACATACTGGGCGGTGCCGTACACTTCGCTGGTGGAAGTAACCATCACGCGCTGGGTGCCCAGCTCGCGGGCGGCGTTCAGTACGTTCAGGGTGCCCTTGATGTTGGTATCCACATAGCTGTCCGGGCTGTGGTAGCTGAACGGAATGGCAATCAGGGCAGCCAGATGGAACACGCGCTCCTGCCCGCGCATGGCAGTACGCACGCCGTTGGGGTCACGTACATCGCCCATAAAGATATCCATTTCATTGCGGATCTCCGGGGGCAGGGTATCGATCCAGCCCAGGGAACCAAACGAGTTATACAGGCAGAAAGCACGCACTTTCTCGCCGCTTTTTACCAGCTCTTCGGCCAGATGGCTGCCGATAAAGCCATCGGCACCGGTCACCATAACGGTATGGGACATTGTAAAAACACTCCTTTTTATATGGCAATACCGCCCGCAGGGCAGAACAATCCAATTATTACAAAATAGTATAACCGATTTGCGGGCTGATTTCAACCAATGCCCCGCCCAGCGTGCAAAAAAGTGCCGGGGCTGCTGCGGATCGGGTAAGCCTGCATTAAATTTATATAAAGATTATTCCGTTTGTATCAAAGAGTTCGGCAATATGTTATAATAGGATAAATACAGTGCTGGGCCGCCTTGCCGCATTCCCTGCCCTGTAGTGGAAAGGAGCCTGCACCCATGCCGCAACGCGAACCTGCCCTGCTTTGGCTGCGGGACTGCGCCCTGACCGCATTGGTCCTTGCGCTGTGTACGCTGACAAGCTGGGTATTTTTCCGGCTGGATTTTGTTTCTTCCAACTATATCCTGACCTATATCCTGGGCGTCATGTATATCAACGTCTTTACATCGGGGTTGGTGTACGGCGTTGTGGCTTCGCTGTTCTCGGTGATGCTGGTCAACTATATGTTCATTGACCCCTTTATGCAGTTCCGCATCCGGTCAGACGACATGGTAACGGCAGTGGTCATGCTCTGCGTTTCGCTGCTCTGCTCCTCGCTGACGGGGCGTATCAAGGTACAGGCCGCCCAAAGCGAGCGCAAAGCCGATGCTTCGCAGGTGCTGCTGGAAGCCAGCCGCAGCCTGTTGGGGGCCGAGGACCCTGACACCATTCTGCGGATAACGGCCACCCAGCTGGGCAAGCTGTTGGAGCGCCCGGTCTGCTTTGCCCCCGCACCGGAGCACATTGCACCGGGAACCCTGATTCTGCCCCCTCCCGCCCAGACGGATTACCGCAGTTGCCCGGCGCTGCATGAGTTCAGCACCTACGAGCACAATCTGGCATTATCCATCCTGGATGTGTGTTCCCTGGCGCTGGAAAAAGAAGCCTCCAACCGAGCCCGGCGCGAAATTGAGGAAGCCGCCCGTCAGGAACAGCTGCGCGCCAACCTGCTGCGCAGCATCAGCCATGACCTGCGCACCCCGCTGACAAGCATTTCCGGCAACGCGCTGATTTTGACCGAGAAAAATCCCCTGCTGACCGAGGAAAAGCGCCGGGAGCTTTCTGCCGCAATTTATGAGGACGCCAACTGGCTGAACCATCTGGTGGAAAATCTGCTTTCCATCACCCGGATGGAGAACGGCCAGGTAAACCTGCACATTCAGCCGGAGCTGATTCAAGACATTTTTGACGATGTACTGGCTCATTTAGATCATGACGCCGCCCGCCACACCATTGTGACCAACGTGGCGGATGACCTGCTGATGGCCGATATGGACGCCCAGCTGATCGAGCAGGTGCTGGTGAACCTCATCAACAACGCCATCAAATATACCCCCGAACATTCCCGCATCGAGCTTTTCGCCGCGCCGGAGGGTAAATTTGTCCGCATCTGCGTAACGGATGACGGCCCCGGCATCCCGGAAGAAAGCCGGGACAAGCTGTTTGATATGTTTTATACCCTTGGCAAAACCCGCAGCGATGGCCGCCGCGGGCTGGGTCTTGGGCTGGCCTTGTGCCGCTCCATTGTTGCCGCCCATGGCGGTGTGATCAATGTACAGAACGCTGCACCGCACGGTGCCTGCTTCCGTTTTACACTCCCGCGAACTGAGGTGACCCTGTATGAATAAACCGCTGATCCTTGTGGTGGAGGATGACCCGGCTGTTGCACGGCTGATCTCCACCACACTGGAAACCCGCAATTATCAGTACCACCGTGTACAGAACGGAGCCGGTGCCCTGTTGGAAGCTGCTTCGGCACGGCCGGATGTAATTTTGCTGGACCTTGGCCTGCCGGATATGGACGGTATTGATGTGATCCGCAAGATTCGCGGGTGGAGCAACGTGCCCATTCTGGTGGTTTCGGCCCGCAGTGATGATACCGACAAAGTATCCGCCCTGGATGCCGGTGCAGATGATTACCTGACCAAGCCGTTCAGCGTAGAGGAGCTTTTGGCCCGGCTGCGCGTGGCGCTGCGCCGTGTGCGGTATGATACTTCCCGCGCAGGTGACCAGGCCAGCATATACGAGAACGGCGAACTGCGCATTGACTATGCCGCAGGCTGTGTGTACCGCGGCGGAACGGAGATTCACCTGACCCCCATTGAATACAAGCTGATCTGCGTGCTGGCCAAGAACACCGGCAAAGTGCTGACCCACAACTATCTGCTGAACGAAGTCTGGGGCAGCCCGGCCGCATCGGATACGCCGTCCCTGCGCGTATTTATGGCAACGCTGCGCAAAAAAATTGAGGAAGACCCCAGCCACCCCCGCTATATTCAGACCCACATCGGCGTTGGCTACCGCATGATCCGCCAGTAAAGTTTGGCTTTCAAAATGTAACCGCAACAGCCCGTCCATCCGTTTGTTGCCGGATGAGCGGGCTGTTTCAATTTTATTTATTCGGTTTTCTCTGCTTTACTTGGCTGCGCGGCGTCCGCCTTTGCCGCCGGTCTTTTTGGCGCGGCCGGTGCCGGTCTGGGTGCGGGTGGACTTGGGGGCCGTTTTCTTGAGTTCCGGCTTTGGCATATCCTTTTGCAGCAGCTTATCCGGCACAGGCTGGATGCTCCACAGCTGGTTTTCGCCAAACACATCCTGCCAGATCTGGGCCTGGGTACCGTTATCGACCCGCATGCCTACCAGGTCAATGACCTTATCAGCCAGCACATTGCGGATCTTGGCCTTGCCGCCATCGGCGGGAACAA
>OLZT01000565.1_pt1 | contig 12677 bp, 12 predicted proteins | sample 1644501 | NCBI WGS metagenome assembly OLZT01 (sample SAMEA103958140, study PRJEB25191) | human gut metagenome | biome: human-associated habitat [ENVO:00009003]; feature: intestine environment [ENVO:2100002]; material: feces | place: Germany | collected 2013/2015 | reverse complement strand
CGGCTTTGTATTCTCCCCTCGAGGGAAACCGTCGTGCCGGTGTCCCAGTAAGATGCCTCGCGCGCTTTAAGCCCCCAGGTGATGCACGGCAGATAGTCCGAGCGGCCGTACCTGCGGTTTACGGCGAGCATCAGGTCGCATATGTCGCGCCCCATCGGCGTAACGCGCAGATTGGGCGGCTTGCACAGCGTTCCTGTCAGGCAGATGAGGTTGAGATCATTTTCGCTGCAAGGGAGTATTTCCTTTGCGAACACGGTTATTACGAGCTTTGCGCCCTCGCCGCTTTTGTTGTTGAAGGATCTCAGCTCGCCCGTGACGCAGAGCTTCTCCGCACCGCAGACCTCGACGGCGCTTAAAAGCTCGCTGCGCGCGATGATGTTTATCGTATCCGTTGCGCCGGATAAGCGCGAAACCTCAAGCGCGAAGGTGTAGAAGCTCTCGCCGCGCGAGGCGTGCGAAAAAATCGGCGGTGCGCTCATAACGCCTATAAGACGGGCAAAATTCGTGCATGTGTTTTCATCCATATATTCTTTCCTGTCCTTGTAAATTGTTTTTGTTAGAGTATATTAAGGACAAATGCTTGAATATGCCGCCGGAATGAAATATAATAATGTCAATACTTTTGAAAGGAATAAAAACTATGGATATAAAAGAACTGCTGGCCTACTGCGATCATACCCTGCTGCGCGTTGACTGCACAAGCGACGAAATCCGCAAGCTCTGCGATCAGGCAATCAAATACAACTGCGCGAGCGTCTGCATCCCGCCCTGCCATGTCCCCGGCGCAAAGCGCTATGTCGGCGACAAAATGAAGATCTGCACCGTCATCGGCTTCCCGAACGGCTATATGTCCACCGCCGCAAAGGCATTTGAGGCTGCCGACGCCGTGGCAAACGGAGCCGACGAGATCGATATGGTCATAAACCTCTCCATGGTTAAGGACGGCTGCTGGGATGATGTTGCCGAGGATATAAAGGCAGTGCGCCGCTCGTGCCTTGGCAAGGTGCTCAAGGTCATAATCGAGTGCTGCCTGCTCACCGATGAAGAAAAAATGCGCATGTGCACGATAGTTTCCGAGTGCGGCGCGGATTTCATAAAGACCTCCACCGGCTTCAGCAAGGGAGGAGCTACCCGTCACGATGTCGAGCTGCTGCGCCGCTGCAGCCCGGATTCGCTTCAGGTCAAGGCCGCCGGCGGCATTGCGTCGCTTGAGGATGCCGAGGACTTCATCTCTCTTGGTGCAACGCGCCTGGGCACCAGCCGCATAGTGAAGCTTGCAATGGAGCTTGAGCGTGAGAATGCCCCCGAAAGCTCCGAAAATTATTAAGAAACGGCGGTGCGCCAATGCGTAAACCGGGCAAGGTGCTCAGCATAATAGGTCTTATTCTGTCGGCCGCGCTGCTGGTCGTCGGGTCATACTTCATCCTGCCGCGCTCGCAGAACTGGGCAAGCATATGGAGCGTGCTCACAGGCAGCGCCGCGGCGTATTTTGCCTATTATGCGTTCCACAAAAGAGATAAAGATTGAACTACGCACGGCGGAGCGCCCCTCCGCCGTGAAAAAATCCTTGACAACAGGGAAAAGTGCTGATATATTAATAGAGCTGAAAACAAAGTAGGTACGGCATCCCCGACCTCACCGAGCCGCAAAGGGCGCGCTTCGGTCAATAGCATCGCCCCGAGCGGGGCTTTGTTTGCGCGGATGCTGTCAGGCATCCGTTTTTTGCATTATGGAGGTGTTTTACAATCGCAAGCGTGAATCATGAGATCAATGAAGAGATCCTCGACAAGGAAATACGCGTTATAGGTGACGACGGCGAGCAGCTTGGAATAATGTCCGCGGAAGCCGCCATGAAAATTGCGGAGGAGAAGGAGCTTGACCTGGTCAAGATATCCCCGATGGCAAAGCCCCCCGTCTGCAAGATCATGGACTACGGCAAATACCGCTTTGAGCAGTCCAAGCGCGAAAAGGAAGCCAAGAAGAACCAGCGTGTCATGGAAGTCAAGGAGATCCGCATGTCTCCCGGCATCGGCGAGAACGACCTGAACACAAAGCTCAAGAGCGCGCTCAAGTTCCTTGCCGACGGCGACAGAGTCAAGGTCTCGATCCGCTTCCGCGGCAGAGAAATGGCACACACTCATTTGGGTGAGGTCATCCTGCGCGACTTCGCAGCAAAGTGCGAAGAGGTTGCAAACCTTGATAAGGCGCCCAAGCTTGAAGGGCGCAATATGTCCATGTTCCTGTCCCCGAAGTCTGCCGCGGCAGTCAAGAAGGCGCAGAAAGAGGCCGCCAAGAAGCAGGCAGAGGCAGAAGCTGCCGCCAAGGCGGAAGAAAACAACTGAATGTTATTACAGACTCAGGTTCTGATAATAGCTGCATACGGAAGGAGAAAATAACTATGCCTAAACTTAAGACCCATAGCGGTGCTAAGAAGAGATTCAATCTCACCAAGAGCGGTAAAGTAAAGCGCGCTCATGCTTTCAAGAGCCATATTCTCACCAAGAAGGACACCAAGCGCTGCCGTCGTCTGCGTTCCGGCGCAATTGCCGACGTGACCAACGAGGCAACCATCAAAAAGATGATCCCTTACAAATAATTAAGGGCTGACTGTTACTGATAGGAGGAATTACAAATGGCAAGAGTTAAGGGCGCAATGATGACCCGTAAACATAGAAACAAGATCCTTGGTCTGGCAAAGGGCTACTGGGGCAACAAGTCCCGTCATTACAAGATGGCCCAGGAGCAGATGATGAAGTCCGGCCGCTACGCATATGTCGGCCGCAAGCAGAAAAAGCGCGACTTCCGTCAGCTCTGGATCACCCGTATCAGCGCAGCATGCAAGGCAAACGGCATGAACTACTCCACCTTCATGCACGGCCTGAAGCTCGCCGGCATCGACATGAACCGTAAGATGCTCTCCGAGACCGCTATCCACGATCCTGCCGCATTCACCGCACTGTGCGAGAAGGCAAAGGCAGCAAAGTAATTTAACATTACAGACAGCTAACAGCCGCAGCAGTTTATTCTGCTGCGGCTGTGCGCTTATTTAAGCAAAAGTAAAGGCGTGACCGATAAAGTCACGCCTTTTTGCAGCTTTGATATCCTCACGCCGCGAGGACCTTGCCGAGCACGCGCAGCGGCAGGGCCGGGGAGATGCGTATATCCGGGTATGCCGGATTCAGCGAATGCAGCGCAAGATACCCGTCGCCGGCGACGAGCTGCTTTAGATACGCGCAGCCGTCGTAGAGGAAAATGCCGATCTCGCCGGTCATGAGACTGTGCTGCTGGCTGACCCAAACGGTCTGCCCGTCGTGAAAGCGCGGCTCCATACTGTCGCCGGCTACGCGCACGCCGAAGTTGGCTCCGTCCGGAACCTCGGGGCCGACCTCGGTCATATCATAGTCCTCGCTGTCGAGAAACTGCCCGGTGCCTGCCGAGACGGCCAGCGAATACAGCGGCAGCATGCGCGTTTTGGCAGGCTCCGGCTGCAAACCGTATCGTCCGCTGTCGCGCAGAAGCTCAATATAGTCAAGCGCCTTTTTCCTGCCGACGGTGTTCAGCCCGGCGAGCAGTCCGTCGCGGCTTCCGCCGTCGAACGTGCCGGAGATATCGTCTATCTCAAGCGCGCGGCACAGCGCGAGAAACTGCCTGGCATTAGGCAGCGTGCTCCCGGTCTCCCACTTTGATATTGCCTGATTTGTTACCTCTATGCCGTCGATAGCAAGAGCCGAGGCAAGCTCGGTCTGCGAAAATCCAAGCTCACGGCGCTTTGAATTTAAAATTTCGCCAATACTGTTGCTCATTTCGTGTCTCCTTTTGCGCTTTGACTACAGTATATAGTATATCTCCGCAAAAGGCAAGCAAAATATCCGATAAAGATAAAAATTCCTGTTTACATATCCAAAAGCGCGATATATAATAGCTTCACTATCTTAAACGGAGATGCTGCATATGGACAGAGTGATACTTCATTCGGATATAAATTCGTGCTACGCGAGCGTCGAGCGGCTGTATAAGCCCGAGCTTGAGGGAAAGCCCTTTGCGGTTTGCGGCTCGCAGGAGATGCGCCACGGCATAGTGCTCGCCAAGGATGAGACGGCAAAACACGCCGGGGTAAAGACCGGCATGGCTATATGGCAGGCGCGGCAGCTGTGCCCCGAGATTGAAGTTGTTGAGCCGCACTTTGAGCGATACGCGAAATATTCCGCGATGGTGCGCGAGATATATGCCGAGTATACCGACCTGTGCGAGCCGTTCGGCATAGACGAGAGCTGGCTTGATATAACAAACTGCCTTGCCTGTCCCGACCCCGTGAAAACGGCCGACGAGATACGTCGGCGTGTGCGCGAGGAAACCGGGCTTACGGTTAGCGTGGGCGTTTCGTGGAACAAGGTACTCGCGAAGCTCGGTTCGGACTATAAAAAACCTGACGCGGTGACGGTCATAGACAGGGAGCACTTTAAAAGCATGGTCTGGGGGCTTCCGGCATCGGATATGCTCATGGTCGGGCGCAGCACCCGGCGCGAGCTTGCGCGCATGGGTATACAGACCATCGGCGAGATAGCATGCACCGATCCCGAGCTTTTGCGCGCTCGCTTCGGCAAGGGCGGCATATCGCTCTGGCGGTATGCAAACGGTATGGACGATTCGCGCGTGCGCAGGGCCGCCGCAGTCGATCGGCAACAGCGTTACCCTCGCGCGCAACATCGAAAACGAGCGTCAGGCGCGCCAAACCATGCTGCTGCTCGCCGAAAGCGTGGCTTCGCGCCTGCGCAGGCAAAACCTGCGCTGCCGCACAGTCGAGGTCGCGCTGCGCTCAGAACAGCTTCAGTGGAAAACGCACCGGATGCGCCTGCGATATGCAACGGATATTACAGCCGAGCTTGCCGAGCACGGCATGGAGCTTCTGCGCCAAAGCCACAGCTTTTCGTCGCCGCTGCACAGTATGGGCCTGCGCGGCCTTGAGCTTGTGCATGCCGACGAGGATGAGCAAATGGACATGCTTGTGGATTATGTAAACCTTAATAAGCAACGCAGCATCGACGCGGCTATGGATAAGATACGCAGCAAATACGGCTCCGGCAGCATCCGGCGCGCGTGCCTCCTCGGTGAGCCGACGGCAGAAAATATTGCCTTTTGCTCACTGCCGGATTGAAAAAACAGCAGCACCGCTTTAGACTGGCCTAAAGCGGTGCTGTTGGTTGAGCTTATTTATCGTTTTCGCTGCGGAATACCGACGAGATAATATATCTCGGACGCCCTTGACATTCGGTGTAGATCTTTGCGATATACAGTCCTATAATTCCAAGACTCATCATTATTATACTGAATCCGAACAACAAAATTATAATAACCGTTGTAAAACCGCTCAGGGCATAACCTGCGAATTTTTGATAGAGAGCGATCACGCCCAAAACTATGGAAACGATGAACATGACGTAGCCGAGGATGGTCACTATCTGCAAGGGAAAACCGGAAAACGATGTGATGTTTGTTATGGCGTATTTGAAAAGAGCCTTTGTGCTCCATTTTGACTGACCGGCAACACGCTCCCGAACCGAGTATGAAACGGTAGTCTTTTTAAAGCCGACCCAGAATGAGAGCGCACGGAAAAATACATTGCGCTCTTTCATTTGGTTGAGGGTGTCAACTACCTTGCGATCGAGAAGCTTGAAGTCGGATGAATCGGCCATGTCAAAACCGGTCATTTTGCTGATGATACCGTAAAATGTGTTAGCCATGAAGCGATGCGCGGCGCTTTCCCTGCCACGATCGTCCTTGACGCCCTCAACTACTTCATAGCCATCCTGCCAAAGTCTGTACATTTCGACTATCTTCTCCGGTGGGTGCTGAAGATCGCAGTCAATAATAACGCAGCAATCTCCGGAGGCTTTCTCAAGACCTGCGAACATTGCGGCCTCCTTGCCGAAATTTCGGCTGAAATTCACTCCGACAACATTCTTGTTCTTTTCTGCTGCATGGCATATCTGCGCCCATGTGCTGTCCTTCGAGCCGTCGTTTACAAATAGCAGCTCATACGGGATATTCTCCTGCTGCATAAGCTGAGAGATCGTCTGTTCGGCTAAGGGAACCATTTGCTCTTCGTTGTATGCCGGAACAATAATTGACAGCATATTTTACCTCCGTACGGTATCAGTCGGAAAATTTAACGACAATGACACCGTTTATCGTTTTTATAGAACCGGCGTTTGGATAACACGGCATTTCCTCAAATTCATCGGTCTGCTTTATCTGCTCTGCGGTGTCTGCGTCAACATAGTCATACCGCGAAGCAAGAACATTGTACAAAAGATGCTTTCGCGAGTATATGTTTGCGATGGAATTCCCGGTGAACACACCGGTCATGCCGGTGGCGGCAGGAACATTGCTGTCCATATTTATCTCGCCGATGAGCGCTACGGGCGTTGAGGATGAAAAATCGTCCTGTAATTCGATCTTTGCAGTGAGCTTTGTCATAAAAGCATAAACATTCTTATAGGTCATATCCATGTAGAAATATGCACGATTATCGATCAGCACAAATTCGTAGGCACAGGCAAGCTGAGTCAAAAGCAGAGCCAATGTCAGCGCGAGCGATACAAAGCCGGAACGGGATTTCAGGATTCCGCTGAAGCTTATCCTCTCCGAAATAACAGCCGGGAAAATAAGCGGCAACAGCATAGGATAAACCATAACAAGGTGAACCGTGAATTCACCGGCCATAACATAAACAAGATTGCAGGCAAGTGGGATAAGTGCGACTAATATGATCATTTCAATAATAGCGGAAAAGCTTTTATAAAGCCTGCGCTGGAGAATGATGGCAAGCGCCGCAGCGGCTGAAAAGATGAAAGCTGCCGCTGCGATATACTTGAAGAAGCTGTGGAATACGGCAGAGCGATAGAAATAAAAGAAATTTTTGTAGGCTGCGGATATGCGATCTATAAGCTGATTGAATGTGACTATGCCCATCGAGCTGATGCCCTGATAATCAATAAGCTCAACGTTGTTGATCTTCAGGCATATCCGAAGAATAACGAAGTACAGAATCATGCCGAAGGCAAGGCCAGCTATGTATTTCAACCCGACTGTAATAAATTCCTTAAAGCTCGAAAAACGCGAATCTATTACATCAATAAACATTGAAAAAACAAGCAGCGCAGCGGTAAGTGGAAAATATGACTGATATATACCCATCGACAGGGCGACAGTCACTCCACCGAGGGCAATGGCCGGCCACTTCTTCCGCTGGATGAGGTGCGCAGATACAACCGACAGCAGCATTGCGAGAAAGTATGAGCCCGAGCAGAACATATAAGCATAGGTTGAAGCGACGGTGGGGAAAGAGACAATGCAGGCAGATGTGAGCAAAGCCGGTAAAAAGCGGCTCACGCGCAGTATGTGCATTATCAGAACGGCGGCAGCGGCAAAGTACAACGCGCCGAGCAGTGCGTTCAGCCACGGACTGCTGGTAAATCCGCTGATGCCCTGCGTAAAATACAAAAGCCACCGGCCCGACGAAAGAAGATCAGTGCCGTGGTAAAGATAGGCTATGTCGTCATGGTTTATGAATTTGTTCGTAAACATATACATATGGACCATGAAGGTCAGCACAAAGGTGCTTGAAAAAACAAATATGTCAAGCTTTTTTATGCATCGCCTGAACAAGCCGGCGATGCAATCAACAGTATTTCTGGTTAAACAGCTCTGTTCCGTTTTTCTCTCGTCCAAAAGCTAAACACCTCTCTTTAAGATGTTACAAAAAATCAATGACACAATATTATTAATTATAACCTGCGCAGAAGCCGTGTCAAGTATTTTCACGATTGACAATACCTGTATCTGAAACCGGAATTATGTCATTTCAGGCCTGTCGCACGACGTAAAATTAAAATTATGTAAACCTGCATATCATTTTCGATCGAGTATTTATGCAGAAGGTGCGAGACCTTAAAATTTTTTGCTTTATACCTCATTGAAAGCTAAGCGGCAAAATGTTATTATAAGCAAAAAATATCGGAGTGTATTAATATGACCGAAAAGCTATATTATATCGACAGCCACATGAAAGCCTTCACGGCAACGGTTACCTCGTGCGAACAAAACGAAGACCGATTTGAGGTCACGCTCGACCGCACGGCGTTTTTCCCCGAGGGCGGCGGCCAGCTCGGCGACAGCGGAGTGATCGGCGGCGTTCGCGTTTTTGACACGCACGAGAAAAACGGGGAAATCAAACATTATGTAAACCAAACGCTGGAGACGGGCAAGACCTACGACTGCGCCATCGACTGGGAAACGCGCTTTCGTAGGATGCAAAATCACTCCGGCGAGCATATTGTGTCGGGGCTTGTGCATAAGAAATATGGGTACAACAATGTCGGCTTCCACATGGGCAGCGACGTTGTGACGATAGATTTCGACGGCGAGCTTTCGTGGGAGCAGCTTCTGGAGATCGAGCGCGAGGCAAACCGCGCCGTCGCGGCAAACTATAAGGTCACGGCGACGTTCCCTGCGGAGGATGTGCTGAAAACGCTTGAGTACCGCAGCAAGCTTGAGCTTACGGAAAACGTGCGCATCGTCGAGATAGAAAACACCGACATCTGCGCCTGCTGCGCGCCGCATGTCAATTCAACCGCCGAGGTCGGCACCGTACGCATACTCACGGCCGAGCGCCGCAGACGCGGCGGAGACGGCGTGCGCATAACCATGCTCTGCGGCCTGGACGCCTTTGAACACGAGGTCATAATAGACGCGAACAACGCGGAGGTGTCCACGCTCCTGTCGGCAAAGCGAACCGAGACCGCCGCTGCCGTGCGCCGACTTTTGAGCGAGAATGAAAAGCTGAAGGCTCGCGCGGCGGAGCTTAGCCGCGAGCTTGCGCGGATAAAAGCTGAGGCCATAGAGCCGACGGAGGGGAACATCTGCTTATTTGAAAATGCTCTGGACGAGCCGGCGCTCAGGGCGCTCGTAAACGAGGCCGTCAAAAAGTGCTCGGGAGTCGCTGCGGTGTTCTCGGGAAGCGACGAAGCAGGCTACAGATACATCATCGGAAGCCGCAATATCGACCTCAGAAAGGCGTCAAAAAGCATAAATTCCGGCATCTCGGGACGCGGCGGCGGCAGCCCGGAAATGATACAGGGTAGCTGCACAGCGTGTTCGTTAACTATTCAAAATTTTTTGACTAACTTCACAGTTTAGACACGATATACATAAATGTATAACAAAAATCGGCTAAAATACGCACTAAATGTTGATTTATCCGACAAATTGCAATTGACAAGAATATGACAGTTTGTTAAAATAAATGGGTACATAAGGGGCAGGGTATGCCCTTGAAAAGCTCAGCAAAATATTTTTTTATGGGGGGTTATCCGTGAGAGACCTTAAGCATCTGATTTATTTTGAGAATCTGCTTCAGGAAGCCAACAACGAGTTGGTCCAGCAGGCAAAGGCAGAGGGCAAATATGCACTCGGCTACACCTGCTACTTCATGCCCGAAGTGCTTCTCGACCTGCCCGGCTGCTTCTCCGTTCGACTGAGAGCACCGCGCTGCAGCTCACCCGACATAGCGACCTACTACATGTCCGCTCGCGTATGTCACTACGGCCGCAGTCTTTTCGAGCGCGCACTCGAGGGCGGCTTCAACTTCCTCGACGCACAGATGGCAACCGAGACCTGCACCGTCACCTGCCGCTTCCAGGAGCACATTAAGCCCAAGCATCTTGACTCCGTCAAGGACATGAACGTCATCCAGAACGACAAGTTCTTCTGCGAGTTCACCGACGTTCCCTTCAAAAACACCGAAAACGACTATGAGTACTTCCGCGATCAGCTCAGGGCTCATGTTCTGACCACACTGCATGACAATCTCGGAATCGATGTTTCCGATAAGGCGCTCAAGGAAGCCATCAAGCAGCACAATGAGGTCTGCAAGCTCATAAACGAGATAGGCGATTACCGCAAGCTCGATAATCCGACCATCACCGGCTATGAGTTCCATGTCATCCAGCTCGTATCGCTGGTATGCCCGAAGTATCTCATCCTTCCCTACCTGCGCGAGACCGCGAAGGAAATGAAGACACGTAAGCCCGACGCAAAGTGGCCGTTCCGCTGCAAGGTCGTGCTCGCGGGAAGCGAGAACGACGACCCCGACTTCACCAAGCTTGTTGAAAGCTGCGGCGCAGAGGTCGTTTGCGACCGTTACTGCTACGGCGCAGTCGAGTCCCGTCAGCCGATAGTTGTAGAGAAGGGCGAGGATCCCCTCTATGCTATCGCAAAGCATTATCTTAAGACCTCCAACTGCCCGCGCTTCATGCCTCAGGATGAAATGCGTGCAAGAAAGCAGCGTCTGGCAGACCTCGTCAAGGAATACAACGCAGACGGCATCATTGTTTGCTCCAACAAGTTCTGCGAGTATTGGAGCTATGAGCGCGTTGTTGATACTGTCGTCCTCAAGCGCGACTTCGGTATCCCCGTATGCTCGATCGAGAAGGAGTACATAAACACCGCATCCGGTCAGCTCCGTACCCGCTTCCAGGCATTCGTTGAATCTGTCGAGATCAAGAAGATTCAGGAGGGCAAGTAATTATGGATTTTAAGAAAGCATTAAAGGATTTTTGGTATGGCAAGCCCCATACCGCAGAAGAAGGCGGACGCCGCCTCGGTGAAAACTACCTTCCGAAGACCGGTATTTACAAGCATAGAGAGTGGCGCGGCGTAAAGGACACCTTCTACTACTTCAATTATATTTGGCTGTACAACTACATCCACATGGTAATGGACGTAATGAAGTACGGCGGCCTTATCAACTTTGCAAAGGGCGTATGGCGCTACCGTTGGGTAGGCCAGACCTATCTGCCCGTTCTGCACTGGTTTGACCGCGGCATGGAAGGCATGCGCGGCGAGGCTCTCCGCGGCTCTGCATGGCACTACCGCGCAATGGTCAACGCGACCATCTACCAGTTCATGAGCATGTTCAATGCCGACACCAGACTCCACGGCGGCAAGAAGAACGACGCATGGTATCACACCATGGCAATGAAGGAAACCGTATGGGGCGGTATGTTCTACGGCTGGCGCGACAAGTTTAAGGCAGTTGCTCTGGAAATGATCCCGTACTTCGTAACCTGCCACGTTAACTCTCACACCGTCCACAACTACATCGACGCAGTTCAGTCCATCGGCCTGCCCGGCGACCCCTGCCCGATGTGCCAGGCTGAGTCCGGCCTCTACGTCCTTGACGATATTCCTGACTACAGTCCGTTCATGATAACCTGCAACGAGGCCTGCGACGGCTCCGTCGGTACTGCTATTCTTCAGGACTGGTTCAACGACAAGCCTTTGTTTGCTCTGCAGATGCCCATGATATTTGACGATCCCCTCGCAAACAAGTTTGTCCAGAAGGATATCGAGAAGTGCTGGAAGTTCATCGAAGACCAGACTGGTGTTCCCATGAACTTTGACCTCATGTGTGAGTACATTGAGCGTCAGAACGAGCTTATGAAGTTCGAGTGGGAGAAGTGGGAGGTTGCTGCAAAGACCAATTCCTACCCCATCAACGGCGTTGCACAGGCACTGTACCGCATCTATCAGTCCCAGATGGGCGATCTTCCTATCTGGCACGAGGTAGACGGCCATGTCCGTAAAATTATGGAGCGCGCCGTCCGCAATAAGACAAATACCTTCCCCAACACTCGCCACAGAGTCATCGCATGGTCCTGCGCACCTCTGTACTACTCCAACTGGTGCACTTGGGCATACAATACCTGGGGTCTGAATGTTGTCATTAACATGGACTCTCTCATGTTCGATATGACCATCCGCACCGACAGCTACGAGAACATGCTCGAGGATGTCGCACAGTACCACATGTGGGCTCCGATGCGCCGTATGGCAGTCGGCGGCATGCACCATATCTTTGAGCTGTGGGATTACATGGAGCGTTTCAACTGCGACATGGTCGCAATGTACGATCAGCTCCAGTGCAAGGGTATGCAGGGCGTCCACGGCCTGTTCGAGGATGAGTTCCGCGACAGAAACATTCCTGCGTTCTGGATTCCTCACGCACTGCCCGACAGCCGCACTGTTTCCCGTGCCGAGATCCGTCGTCTCATAAACGACTACATGACCACAGTTATGCACGAAGAGCCTCTGGATCCTTCTCTCCTCGAGCTCGACGACGACATGACATGGTAATAGGGAGGAGCAGAGAATATGAAAAAGTTTGTAAAGAAAGCACTTTGCCTCGGCGGCATCGGCTATGCAGCATTATTCGCAGTATTTTTCTTTGATCTCGACGGTAAGCTTCTGTTCAACGTAGTTGAGCCCTTCCTGAAGAATCACTACGACAATATGGAGCGCAAGGATATGCTCAAGACACCGTACGACATGGATAAGTTCCCCGACTACAAGTACGACGAAGCCTGATCTTAGCAACAAGTAAAACCACTGCCAACTCTCCGATAACGGGGAGTTGGCATAACAACGACTATAATAGTTAATTAAATATTTATTGGAGGCAACACTAATGAAATATTTTGGCGGTTGTGACGTAGGCTCGACCTACACAAAGGCAGTTATTCTCGACGAGAACGGCAAGATGGTAGCAGATACCACCATCCGCAGCAAGATCAATTCCGAGGCATCCGCAGTAGCGGCAATGGCAGAGGTCTGCGAGA
>OLZT01000561.1_pt1 | contig 12800 bp, 5 predicted proteins | sample 1644501 | NCBI WGS metagenome assembly OLZT01 (sample SAMEA103958140, study PRJEB25191) | human gut metagenome | biome: human-associated habitat [ENVO:00009003]; feature: intestine environment [ENVO:2100002]; material: feces | place: Germany | collected 2013/2015 | reverse complement strand
CTCATCATATAGCTAATGCCCGCCTGGGTGTAGCCAAGCTGTTCGGCGGTGCTTTTGAAGCTTCCTGTCTCGGCCGCCAACACAAAGGCTTCATACTTCGACGTCATGAAAACCTGCCGTTTCTCCTGCTATTTCCTTCTTTACGTGTGAAATCAACGGGGTATAAGAAACTCTTTACCTATTACAAAATACTCTAGTTTTACTTTATTTCAACAACCTCGTAGTATACGCATCATCGGGAAGTTGAAGTAGGCAATGGCGACCGCCGAAACGACGATGAAGCTCCCGTAAACACCCAAAACAAGCAAGTGGTTTCAAGGCTCTTCGATAAGGCCTTGGAGCTTCTTGCGCTTATTGAAGAAAGAGGACGGCTCAAAGTGACGCAGGGTAAGAACATGGTATTTGCGGCATTCGTTGTGCTGCAGGCGATTTTCTACGGCGCAGACAACGTCGTTATGAAGGTTGCTTATGGCGAGGTTTCTCCGCTGTGGTGCCAAACCCTTCGTTTTGGCCTGGCCTTCGCTTTGTTCATGGCTCTGTTTGGTAAGCAAATCGTCAAAGGTCTGCGCGGCTCCCGCGTGAGCGCGTGGCTCCCCGTCGGCGTGGTGTACGCGGGATATCTATCCGGACAGGCGCAGATCACGGCGGCGGGCGCGCTGGCGCTCTCACTCGGCATCGCGATCCAGAATTTCCCCGAGGGGGCGATCATTTCGCTCCCGCTGCGTGCCGAGGGCATGGGCAAAGCAAGAGCTTTCTGGGGCGGCGTGCTCTCGGGCATCGTCGAGCCCATCGGCGCGGTGCTGACCATCCTGGCTGCGTCGCTCATCGTTCCGGCGCTGCCCTGGCTGCTGGGCTTTGCCGCCGGAGCCATGCTCTATGTGGTGGCCGCCGAGCTGCTGCCCACGCGCGGCGATTCCGGCCCGGGGGCGCTGGCTTTTGCCGCGGGCTTTACCGTAATGATGATCCTGGACGTGGCATTGGGGTAGGGAGGAGGGTTGACAACGGCCAATTCCTGTAATATAATGTCGCTGACAAGTAAATAAACAGTCTGTTGATCCAATGTCGCCGGCGGCCGTACAGCCCACCACGGGCCAGGCGTCGGCATAGAAGGAAAGGGGTAGCCAAACCCCGCACGACCGGTACTGTGAGCGCAAGGATGCACCGAAGCGGCGAGAGCCGCCGGGACGAAAGTCCGCCATTGTGGGTAAGCCCATGAGAAGGTAGGCTGCAAACGAGGAGGGATGTCTGCCCCCCACGGCGCGAGCCAGGAGAATTGCATTGTGTAGGACAAAGTTGCAGCGGGCGCGCTCTCCGTGTGCGGGAATCTTGTACCACCATGTAGATGTACCACGCTGACCTCCTGGACGGGAGGTCGGTGTTTTTTGCGCCGCCTTTTTCGCGGCCGGCCCTTTTGGGCGGGCGGCGGGGGCGGCGACGTCTTTCCGTGGTGCATGGGTCGTATCTATTGCGTTCGCTGTCCGGCTTTGCGCCGGGCAGCGTTTCATTTTCGCGGGACAGAGTGCACTCTGTCCCGTTTTTCATGCCCTGCATGAAAAATATTTCCCTTGCCAGGCTGACACGCTGCCATACACAGCGAAGCGGTGCGGAAAACTCGACTGTCAAGCTGAGGCGCCGTGCGCTTTCCATCTGACCGTGAAACTGTGCAGACGAGTCCCCTTTGTCAAGCTGAGGCGGCCATTGGCCGCGTGCTTTTCCATAAGTGGGGCGGGGATGTTGCCGCATCCCCGCCCACCCCCTCACGTCGACAAAAAATTTACATAAAGGAGAAAGAGACATGAAGAAGAGAGTCATAAGCTGGCTGCTGACCGTCGTGATGGCCGTCAGCCTGCTGCCCACCTCCGTGTTGGCCGACACGCTGGCCGCGGAGCAGGAGCAGCAGACCCAGCAGGAACAGACCGCCCCGGCGGATACGGACAGCAATGTCCCCACCGAGGATGAGGAGACGCAGGAGCAGCAGGAGCCTGCTCCGGAAACGCCTGTGTCCCGGTCTGCCCGCAGCGGCGGCGCGGCGCCGATGCTGGCGGCGGCAGGCGCGGTGCAGGATATCGGCACCGCGGAGGCGTTTGCGGCGATGGAGCCCGACGGCAATTATCAATTGACGGCGGACATCACCGTCACGGCGCCCTATGGCAACGATATTACCGGCTTTACCGGCTTTACCGGCACCTTTGACGGCAACGGCCACACCGTGACGCTGGATATCGCCGCTTCCACGGCCAATGTCGGCCTGTTCAGCAAACTGGCGGACGGCGCCGTGGTGAAGAATGTGATTACCGCAGGCAGTATTTCCGGCAAAGTAAACAATGTGGGTGGTATCGCGGGTACTGCGGATGGCAATGTAACTATTGAGAACTGCAAAAATACAGCGAGCATCAAGGGGGGAAAAGGTGCTGGTGGTATTCTTGGCTATAGTGAACCCGGCAGTGGCTTTGTTACGATTTCTTCCTGCGCGAATATGGGAAGTGTGAGTGGTACAAGAAAGCAAGTTGGCGGCATTGCAGGAAATGTTGTAGGAACTCACATAATAAGGAATTGCTATAATCAGGGGGATATAAGTGATGGCGCAGGCATACTCGGTAGAGGAACGAAGGGCGTTCTGGTGGAGAACTGCTATACTGTTGGTTCCGTTGAAACGAACGGTGCAATAATAGCGGTATCATCCAGTTCCTATTCTTCGGACGAGCCATGCCGTATTGTTAACTGCTATGCGCCGAGTGAAACCGTAACGGCGCTGGTACCGTCAACTGTTAAGATTAGCAACTCTGGTACCAAATCCTCCGCCGACATGCAGTCCGCGGAATTTGCCGCCACCCTTGGCAGCGCATTCCAGTACAATGGGGGCGGCTATCCTACGCTGAAGGACCCGGAGCCAGTGGTGGAAAAGAACGTCGTGTCTATTTCCGTAAAGTCGGCTAAAACGACGTGCTATACCGGCGATGAACTGGAGCTCAGTGTTACAGTTACCTATGACGATAACAGTAGCGAGGTCATCACCAAGGGTTTCACGGTGGCGGGATTTGACAACACCGCGCCGGGAAAGCAGACGGTGACTGTGACCTACAAGGAAAAAACGGATTCCATTGAGATCGAGGTCATTAAGAAGCCTGAGTTTGATGACTTCTTCGCTGGTATTGTTAACAGTGTTGAGGTGACGAATGATGCCACCTATCCTTATGTGGTGGACATGACCGACAGCGACGGCCTTTGCCTGCGCTCCAGCAATCCGGTTCAAGGAAATACAAGCAGTACATCTACGATTACGCTGAAGGCAAAGGCCAATGTGACGCTTAGCTTTAAGTATTGGGGCTGCAATTATGATTCTTCTTACGCAGCTCTTACGATCGTAAAAAACAACAGCTATAATCCAGAGATGCGGTCATGGGGGAGTACTCAGTGGAAGGACTTCACCATTGATCTGAAAAAGGGCGATACGCTGAGACTGAATCTTATAAAGACATATGTCTTAGGTGATTACTATGTCAAGCTCAAGGATTTCACAGTTTCGTCCCTGTATGAGGTGAAGTTGACAGCGGAGCCTGAAGAGGCTGATGCGGTCGTTGCACTGAAGGACAGCACAGGCGCAGAACTTAAAGGTACGAATGGTGTATACATCGTTTCTGCAGGTGAGTATACCTACACGGTGTCGGCTTATGGGTATGACACTGTTACGGAAACGATCAATGTTGCTGCAGATGTGGCAAAGACGGTGCCGCTGACCAAATCTGCGGCCTATTCCGTGGCGTTTGATATCTCGCGCCCCGCAGGGATCACGGCGGATCCGACAGTGACCGTCAAAACCAACGGTAAGGCGGTATATACCGGTGATGGTACAGGCTGTAGTCTGTCCAATGGCAGCTACGCTTATACAGTTGCCTGCGATGGCTGCGATAATGCCGGCGGTATATTCTCTGTGAATGGCGATAAGGTGAATATCACAGTGACGCTGGCAAAAAAGGCGATATTTGAGGATTTCTTTGCCAATTGCCAGGGTATCACCGTCAGCGGTGACAAGGGGAAATTTACCATAGAGGGTGCTGGCAAGGACTCCTATCTCAAGACCACAGAAACGACCACACTGGCTCTCACAGCTACAAAGAATATGAAGCTGTCGTTCAGCTATATCGCCAATGCGGCAGGGTATGTGGAAGGCGACTGGTATGATGATGAGCCGGATGCATACTATTATTTCACCATAAAGAAGAACAGTACACAAGTCAAGCGTGCTGACAGAGAAACTTCTTGGAAAGATTTTTCAGTGGAGCTTACGCAGGGTGATGTGCTGACCATTAGTTATGATGGTTATACCAGTTACTATTACGCAGCCCTGAAGAATTTTGCAGCAGTTCCGTTCTATACCCTCACCCTTAAAACTCCCGACGGTGCAACGGTGGTGCTGAAGGACCGTAGCGGCGCAGAGATCACCGGCAAAAACGGCGCATACACCGTTGCTGCGGGTACCTACACCTATACCGTCAGCAAGTACGGCTATGAGACTAAGACAGGAACCATCAAGGTTGAAGGCGGGGACGTGTCCAAGGATGTGGCCCTCACTGCCCTGACGGCGTACCAGGTGAAGTTTAACGTTGCCCCGGAGGGCGCTGCCGTTACGCTGACCCACCCCGTGGGCGGCACCATCAAGCCCGAGGCCGACGGCGGCTACAAACTCTACCTCGGCGAGACCTATGCCTATACCGTCGCCAAGGCGGAGTATATCCCCGTTCACGGCAGCATCACCGCCGCCGAGGACAAGACGCTTTCCTTCACCTTAACTTACGCGGGTGAGGGCTGGGACGGCACCGCCAAGACCGCACCCACCCAAGACAAAAACGGCGTCTATCAGATCGGCACCGCCGCGAAGCTGGCCTGGTTCGCCGATGCGGTCAACAAGGGCGACACGACCATCAGCGGCAAGCTCACCGCCAACATCAACCTCAACGACAAGGCATGGACGGCTATCGGTACCGACAGTAATAAGTTTGCCGGCACCTTGGACGGCGATAATTACACCGTTAGTGGTTTGGCAGGAACTGGCGGATTAGTCTATTATTTGAGCGCCAATGGAACTGTCAAGAGTTTGTGTGTGGATTGCGCCATTGACGGTACAAGTAATGTCGGAGGTATTGCGGATAAGAGTGAAGGCCGGATTGAAAACTGCCTCGTCAGTGGTTACATCAAAGGCGGCGATGACGTGATCTTTGGTGTTGGCGGTATTGTTGGTCATGGTGTGGCAGGCAATGTCATTAGTGGCTGCGTGAGCACAGCGGATATTCTGTTCAAGTACTCCCGGTATGCGGTGCAAAATGGCGCGGGAGGTATCGTGGGTTATACTTACGGTACCGTAGAGAACTGCTATTTTGCGGGGAACGTCCACACTAACGCAAAGAGTGTTAGCGCTGGCGGATTTGGCGGACTTGTCGGCTGTGCGCGCAGTAATGCTGTTATGAAAGACTGCTACACTGTAGGTGCTGTCACCGGTCCGGAAAGCAGCTTCGGTGCGGTGGTAGGCAAGGTGAACTCCGGCGCCACCATCACCAACTGCGCTTATCTGGACACCGTCGCACCACAGGCCGCGGCGGATGGCACCACCAGCGGTATGACTGCCCGCACCGCGGACTATATGCGCACCCCGGAATTTGCGGCGGAGATGGGGATGCACCTTGACAGCGGCAACAGCAACGGCGGCTTCCCGGTGCTGCCCTGGCAGGGCGGCACCCCCGTGGACAATGCCGACCTCAAGGCCGCTGCCGCCGCCGCCAACGCCTTGGAACTTCGCGGCATGAGCGCCGCCGACGCCGCCAAGAAAGCCAAGGCCGACTGGTACGCCGAGACTGTGCTGAGATTCTATGACCTTACGGACTATAACGATAAGGCCGACCTCTGTGAGAAATACGGCATCGAAGAGCCCGGCGAAGCGGTCACGGACCTGCACGACTACTTCCTGAACGCCCTGCAAAAGCACTTCTATAAGGAACTGGGGCTCGATGCCGAGAATGCAGACCTTCTGAAGGCCGATGCCACCGGCGTCTATCAGCTCCGCGGCCTTACCCCGGTGAGCAGCGACCCGGAGGAGGAAGAGGAGACCGCGCAGACCTATACCGCCTGCCTGACCCTGCCCGCGAGCGTCACCGTTCCCGTGGAGGGCAGTGGAGAGAAGACCGTTTCCCTCACATGGACGGCGGATAACGCTCTGGTGAACACCGCCACCGGCGCGCTCACCGCGCCTGCGGCGGATAAGGTCACGGTGACCCTCACCGCCACTCTCCAAAGCGGCGCTGCCACGAGGACCAAGACCTTCACGCTGTGCCTCTGGTCCGAGAATGCGGAAAAGGTGCAGACTCTGGAGGATATTGCCGCCGAGTTCACGCGCAAGAATACCGCCGTGCAGCCTCTGGAAGGCGTGGGGCTCTATTATGAAACCAACATCACCCAAGCCCTCCGCCGCCTGCTGGCAGAGCAGGGCTATGCGGATGTGGCGGACAACTCCGAGATCACCTATGTCAACGGCAGCGCTAAGGCCAACGGCTTTGACGATACCAAGGTAAAGTACATTGCCGACAACGGCAACATCACCTACTTCACCGGCGACGGCACCGCCCGCCAGACCGTGCAGTACACGGGGTTGAAGTTCAACATCACCTATGCCGGGGTCACCAAGGAGATCACCCTCCGTGCCACCGTGGGGCGCAGCGCCGACGCGGTGCAGAAACTGCTGGAGAGCGCCGCCGGGTCCCTGAACTGGGAACTCATCCGCGGCGAGAACACCAACGGGGCCACCCAAAGCGAGGTGGCGGGCTGGACGCTCTACACCGTGAACGACCGCATCACCTCCAACCTCACGCTTCCCTCCAGCATTGCGGGGCGCTATGATGTGAAGGTGCAGTGGGGCACCCGGAACACCGAGTGGCTCTACATCACCAACGGCACCAACGGCACCGGCGTGGGCACCGTCAACCGCCCCCTGCAGCCCACAGACGGCACGCCGCTGCCCGAGAAGGCCGGCAAGTTCCGGCTGATCGCCCGCGTGACCTATGACGCCTTCGATGACTACACGCTGGCGCACATCACCGGCGACAACGGCGTGGAGGTCTATGCCGATGTGTTCTTTGACGCCACCGTTGCGCCCTTCGACAGCAGCGTGACCAGCGAGATGCAAAACGCTCTGGCGGAGAAGTATCAGGGGCTCCTGCGCGACTTTGTGGACAAGACAAAGCCCGTGGACTTGACCGCCGTCAGCGACGATATGCAGATGCCCAGACCCGCTCTTCTGGAGAAAGCGGGCATCATGACCGACAGTTATAACCAGAAGGTCACGATGGTGAGCCTCACCCCGGATGTGCTGGACTTCAACGGGTATCACGCCATGGTCTACCGCCCACTGCCCGGTGAGGAGCCGGTGAAGGCGAAGTATGTGGTGACCATCACCACCCGCAGCTCCGGCCTTCTGCTGGCGCGACAGGAGTTCAGCTTCACCATTCAGCCTTTTACCCAGCCGGAGTTGAATGGCGCTGCCGACTTTATGACCGAGGCGCTGACCGGGGATGTCTACTGGGACGGTATCAAGAACGAGAATACGGATAAGACCAAGGTCACCTCCGACCTGTACCCCTTCGCGGAGATCTGCAAAAACGAGGACGGCACGCTGAAATACGTCCGCGGCACGGTGAATATGACCTTCGACGGCATCGAGGCCGACGATATCCCTGGCTGGCTCGATACAGAGAAGTACCGCTGCTTCCGATCCTCCCGACCCTCCGTCATCGAGAATGAGCTCCTGCGTGTGCACCAGCCGGAGTACAATACGACAGTTACGCTGGACAGCGTCCTGACCTACACCAAGTACGCCCAGTATTGGGAAAAGTTCGGTATCAACGGCACCGAGGAGAGCAAGGAACGCTACAAGGACTTTGCCCAATTCTACAAGCAGCCCATCCACATCGACCTGACGGTGATCGGCGAGAAGAACGCCGCTGACCCCAACGAAAATCAGACCCTCACCGTGAAGGTCAAGGTGGACGGCTACAACAAGAACGGCCATACTTTCCAGGGAATCTCCGACTTTACCTTCACCGGCAAGGCCAACGAGGATCCCACCGCTTGGGACGCTGTGAAGGCGTGCCTTGACAGTGCCAAGTACACCTATACCGGCAGCGGCGCCTACATCAAGAGCATCACCGATGCGGCGGGCCACACCCTCAAGGAGAAGGGCGACGGCAAGTCCTCCGGCTGGATGTTCGGCATCGCCGTCAAGGGCGGCAACGAGACTCTGCCCAAGACCACGCTGGACAACACCTATCTCAAAGACGGCGACACCCTGCGCCTGTTCTTTACCGACACCTATATTCCGCTGGACCCGACGGATCCCATGGTGCCCGGTGCGGAAGTGCCCGGCTTCGATGAGGCGTATGCCGGCGCCAAGGCGTATATCCAAAGTGCGGTGAGCGCCCCGGTCGTCAGCTATCTCTTCGGCGAATGGGCGGTACTGGGACAGGCTCGCGCCAAGGTGCCCCTGTCCGAGGCATATATCGCGGCCTATTATGAGAAGGTCGTGGCCTATGTAAAGGCGAACATCGGCTCTGACGGCATCCTCCGGAAGCCCGATGATAAAAACACCCCCGTCATCACCGACAACGAGCGTATCATTCTGGCCCTTACCGCCATCGGCAAGGACCCCGCCAACGTGGGCGGCGAAAACCTGCTGAAGGCGCTGCAGAACAAGGATATCATGAAGGTCACCGATACCAGTAACACAGATATCAACGGCCTCGTCATGGGTCTGTTGGCGCTCAACAGTCGCAATTACACCTCCGACACCTCCTGGCTGGTGCAGGCTGTTCTTGAACAGCAGAACAAAGACGGCAGCTGGAGAGCCAGCGCCGACACAAAACCCGTCGGCGACGTGGACATGACCGCCATGGCGCTGCAGGCGCTGGCGCCCTACTATAAGGACGGCGGCAATGAAACCGTGAACACCGCCGTGGAGAAAGCCCTCAACTGGCTCTCCGGCAAGTATCGAAGCGGCTACGACTCCTCCGAGAGCTGCGCGCAGGTGGTCATCGCCCTTTCCGCCCTGAATTTGGATGCCAACACGGACGCGCGCTTTACCAAGACCGTGGAGGGGAAGACCCTGAGCGTGCTGGGGAACCTCCTGCAGTACCGCGTGGCGGAGAACGGCGGCTTTAAGCATCAGTTCGCAGACAAGGCCGTCAACGAGATGGCCACGGAGCAGGCGCTTTGCGCCATGGCCGCCTATGCGCGCTTTACCGAGAAGGCCAACGCCCTCTACGATATGACCGACGCCGCCTGCGCCCATCGCTTCGGCGAGTGGAAAGTGACCGTGGCCGCCACCTGCACCAAGGACGGCGTCAGCCGCCGGATCTGCTCCATTTGCGGCGTCGTGGAGGAAAAGCCTGTTCCCGCGACGGGCCACAAGTTCAGCGCGTGGACGGTGACCAAGGCGGCCACCTGCACCGAAAGCGGTATCAGCACCCGTAAGTGCAGCGTTTGCAGCACGGAGGAGACGATGATCGTCCCGTCTCTGGGGCACAGTATGACTGCCACGGCGGGCAAGGCTGCTACCTGCACCGAGGCAGGCAACAGTGCCTATTGGACCTGCTCTCGCTGCCACAAGTTCTTCAGCGATGCGGCGGGCAAGACCGAGATCGCCAAGGACAGCTGGGTCATCGCGGCCCTGGGCCACGATGAGGCCACCCGTGCGGCGGTGGCGGCCACCTGCTACGCCTCCGGCCATGAGGCGGATACCTACTGCAAGCGCTGCGGCATTGTCATCACAGCTGGCGCGACCATTCCCGCCACCGGCAAGCACACCTACGTCAACGGCGTCTGCACCGTCTGCGGCGTCAAGAACCCGATGGCCAACGTCAAAGGCGATGACATCAAGGTGGACAGCAAAGACAACAAGACCGCCGCGGGCGACGGCTTGGTCATCAAGGCCGATGATACCATCACCGGGGAGGTGCTGGCGGACATCAAGGCAGCAGTGAGCGACGGTGCAATCACCGTGACCGTGACGGATACGCTCCAGCTCACCAACGAGCAGAAGGCCGCCGACGGCGGCAAGAGCGCCCTGACCGAGGCGGCCAAGACGGCCGGTGACGAGGTTAAGAAGGAGCTGAACAAGCTGGCCGAGAAGCTGGACGCCCTGCGCGGCGACAAATCCCGCAAGAACGCGCAGTTGGAGAAGGTCGTAGACGTGACTGTGGCGCTGGTCAAGACGGAAGGGAACGAGATCAAGACCGTGGCGCAGCTTATCGAGCTGCCCCACAGCGTCACCGTGACCATCCCAATCACCGACGAGCTGTACGCGGCCCTTCAGGGCAAGCACGTCTGCGTGGTGCGCAGCCACACGGATAGCAGCGGCAATGTGACCACTGCCGAGCTGTCCGCTACGCTGGGCGGCACCAAGGGCAATTATGTCCTGACCTTCCAGACGGACAAGGCCTCCGCGTTCGCTATCGTCTCCTATGAGACGGTGTCCTCCGGGTACTACTACGGCGGAAGCGGTACGGCCGACAGCGGCAAGAAGGACTCCGCCAATACGGCGGACGACAGTCAGATGGTGCTGTGGCTGGGCAGCGCGGTCCTGGCGGCGGCAGCCGTTGTGGCGCTGACCCGGAAGAAGCGCGTTTCCAAGTAACAACAGAACAGCCGACGCAGGGGCGCGAAAGCGCCTCTGCGTATGGCGCTTTTATGAGAAATGAGAGATATGAAGAAAAACCACCGATTCTGGCTGCTGGCGTTGGCACTGTCCCTGCTGCTGACCTGCGCCGCCTGCGGAAAAAAGACCGTATCGTACGCCCCCGGCAACATTCCCACGGCAAAGCAGGAGCAGACCGCGGACACCAGGAAGAACGACACAGCTGAAACGGGCACCACCAAGGCTGACGGCAAGCAGGACGCGGCAAAGACTAAGGATAAGACCGCGGACGACAAGAAGTCTGACGAGCAGAAGCCGGCTGGTGAAGCCAAAAAGACCGAGGAGGACGCCAAAAAGCAGGAGGACATCAAAAAGCAGGAGGAAGCCAAGCGCCTGGAGGAGCAGAAGCGGCTGGAAGAAGAGAAGAAACAGCAGGAACAGAAGCAGCCTTCTGCGCCGGACCCGGACCCTGCGCCTGCACCTGACCCTGCGCCGGCGGCGTCCGTATCGCTGTACATTTCCTGTGCCACGGTGCTTGATAATATGGACAAGTGCTCCGACGGCGTGAAGGGCCTTATCCCCGCCGACGGCGTGATCCTGTCCACCACGGTGACCATCACCGAGGGTGAGTCTGTCATGTCCGTACTGAAGCGGGCCTGCGGTGACGCGGGTATCCCGGTGAGCTCCAGCGGCAACTATGTCAGGGGCATCAACGGCCTGTTCGAAAAAAATGTGGGCAGGAGCTCCGGCTGGATGTACTGCGTGGGGGGAACCTTCCCCAGCTATGGCGCGGACAGCTATACGCTCTCCGGCGGCGAGAGTATTCAGTGGCTCTACACCTGTAATATGGGTGCAGACGTGGGCAATACCTACATGGGCTGACAAAAGGGCGGCTTTTGCCGCCCTTTTTCCGCACGCAGGATTGACGTATCCCCTGGCGGCAGGGTATAATCAAAAGGTTAAGACAACGATTTTCAGGAGGTGATCCCATGGACGATACGCTGCGCACTTGCCATCCGGCGGTGAGCTTTGCCTATTTCGCCCTGGTCATCGCCTGCGCGATGCTGCTGATGCACCCGGTGTGCCTGGTTCTGTCGACGCTGGGCGGCGGGTGGTATGTTGCCCGTCTGCTGGGCGGCAAGGGCCTGCGCCGCCACCTGCTGTGGCTGCTGCCTATGGCCCTTCTGGCGGCGGCGGTGAACCCGGCCTTTGTCCACCAGGGCGTCACCATTCTGGCTTATCTGTCCTCCGGCAATCCTTTGACGCTGGAGAGCCTGCTCTACGGTCTGGCCGCCGGCGCCATGCTCAGCGCCGTGGCGCTGTGGTTCGTCTGCGTCACCGATGTCATCACCTCGGACAAGGTGGTGTACCTCTTTGGCCGCGTCATCCCGGCGCTGTCCCTGCTGCTGAGCATGATCCTCCGCTTTGTGCCCCGCTTTGTCCGGCGGCTCCGTGCCGTGGCGCAGGCCCAGCGGAATCTGGGCCGTGATACCCAGACCGGCGCCCCGGCCCGGCGCGTCAGAAGCGCCCTTCGTGTGTTCTCCATCGTTGTCACCTGGAGCCTGGAAAGCGGGCTCATTACCGCCGATAGTATGCGCTGCCGGGGCTATGGCCTGCCGGGGAGGACCTCCTTCTCCCTCTACCGCTTTGACCGGCGTGACGGTGCCGTCGCCCTCTGGCTGGCCTTCTGCGGCCTGTATCTGTTGGGCGGCGGTCTGGCCGGCGGCTTGCGCTTTCAGTATTACCCCATGCTGCTCAGCGGCCCCGTCACACCGCTGACGGTCAGTTTTTTCGCCGTTTACGGCCTGCTCTGCTTTACGCCGGTGCTGCTGGACGCCCTGCCCCGGCGCCGCTATCTCGTCCGGAAAGGAGGGACTCCTCGTGCCTGAACTGCTGCGTTTGGAGCATTTTGGCTTCACCTATCCCCAACAGCCCTGCCCCGCGCTGGCGGATGTGTCCCTCACGGTCCGTCAGGGCGAGTTCTGGGTCCTCTGCGGCGCCTCCGGCTGCGGCAAGACCACGCTTCTCCGCCAGCTGAAGCCCGCCCTGCGCCCCCACGGTGCGGCCGAGGGCCGTATCCTCTTCGACGGTCAGCCGCTGGATGACCTGCCGCCCCATCGGCAGG
>OLZT01000549.1_pt1 | contig 12946 bp, 9 predicted proteins | sample 1644501 | NCBI WGS metagenome assembly OLZT01 (sample SAMEA103958140, study PRJEB25191) | human gut metagenome | biome: human-associated habitat [ENVO:00009003]; feature: intestine environment [ENVO:2100002]; material: feces | place: Germany | collected 2013/2015 | reverse complement strand
GGCTATGGTGGCCGTACTGGCGAACCACTTTCTGGGCAACCCTCGCCAAGGGTGCAAATCTCACTGCCGGAGAGCATACGCTGAAAATCTCTGTGGGTGTAAACGGCGTCCAGTTCTATGGCTTCCGTGTCTGCACGGACTTTTCCGAAGAGCCCACTGCAGGTGATGCGGAATACACCCTGGCGCCACGAAAGTTCAAGGACATCAACGGAGATATGGTGGGACCGGCGACCGGCTGGTATGGTATGAGGATTTCCGTGATGAGCAGAAGATCCCGGAAAGTTACTGGACAACGCTCTCCGGCGAGTGGGATGTGTGGCAAGACCCTAACAGCGATGCCAACCGCCCATACTCGCAGCTTGAAGGCTACGGTCAGCTTGCCTGGAACTATAATGGCTTTTCTGACATCCATCTCCGGGCGCAGATCATCATCCCACCGGATGGAGGCGGAAAGTCCGGCATCTTCCTCGGTTCACTGTTTCTGTGCATCAATTACGATACGCAGAGGTTGGAACTCTACGAAGGGTCAACGCTAAAAGGAAGCTACTCGGCATCATATGCCAAGACTGCAAATGCAGACCTACGCTCCAATCCAAGTGTTTATACCATTGAGATGCGTAAGCGTGGAAACAAGGTGCGGGTCTATTCGTCCACCTCGTACACGCTCCGCTTCACGGCTACGGTCAGTAGTGGCGGTGGTTACGCAGGTATCCGCTCGGATATGCCTGTCAACTGCCAACTGCTCCGTCTGGGGGATGCCTGGACATACGAACCGTATGAGCGTTTCGATGTCATCATGCCAGATGACACTGAAGCTTCCTACGGCAGAATTGAACGGTCGAACTGCACCTGGGATGAGGAGTTCCAGGTGTTCACGCTGACCAGTGATGTGGAAGAGTCGTCCACCAGAAGCGAAAGCATCTCTCTGGACTATGAATTTTATCACTCCCACATTATGCCGCTTGAGTGCGGCAACGACTACTCTGCAAAAATAATCCCCAGGGACATCAACATCTGGATTTCCAGGCTGTTCCTTGGGGATTCGGACGGCTTTTCCATCCTTTACTACCAGGATGTGGACAGCCTCATCTATTGGGCAAACCAGGCAGCATACCGATGGAAGCTGCGAGGGATGTGTATGTGGTCCCTCGGACAGGAAGATATGCGGGTATGGGAATGGTTACCCAAGCAAACCGAATAAGGCACATAGGGCTTCTGCTTTCGTGGCAGAGGCCCTTTTGCATAATTAAAACGAAATGGAGGATAACGCTATGAAACAAATCTGGTCTGGCATTCAGATCGCATTCACCGCTTTCGGTGGCTTCCTTGGATGGTTCCTGGGCGGTGTGGACGGCTTTCTGTATGCGTTGATCGCCTTTACGGTGATCGACTACATCACCGGCGTCATGTGCGCCATCACTGACAAGAACCTCTCCAGTTCCATTGGCTTCAAAGGCATCTGCCGCAAGGTACTGATTTTCACTCTTGTGGGCATCGGCAACATTGTGGATGTCTATGTCCTCGGCCAGGGTGGAGTGCTGCGAACCGCAGTCATTTTCTTCTACCTGTCCAATGAGGGTGTCAGCATTCTGGAGAACTCTGCCCATCTGGGACTGCCTATCCCTGAAAAGCTGAAGGAAGTCCTGGAGCAGCTTCACGAGCGAGGAGGTGACGATGATGAATCTGCATAAGCTGATTCTTACCGAAAATGCCTGTTACAAGGCAGGCAGAACCATCACCGTCAAAGGCATCATGGTTCATTCCACCGGGGCGAACAACCCCAATCTGAAACGCTATGTGGGTCCCAACGATGGTCTGCTCGGTGAAAACCAGTACGGCAATCACTGGAACACCTATCACCCCGGTGGCAGAGAAGTCTGCGTCCATGCTTTCATCGGTAAACTGGCTGACGGCACCATTGCCACATACCAAACTTTGCCGTGGAATCATCGTGGGTGGCACGCCGGAGGCAGCGCCAACAACACCCATATCGGCTTTGAAATCTGCGAGGACGGTCTTACGGACTACACCTATTTCCAGAAGGTGTACCGTGAGGCCGTCGAACTTTGTGCCTATCTCTGCAAAGAATATGGTCTGACCGAGCAGAACATCATCTGCCACTCCGAGGGCTACAAGCAGGGCGTCGCATCCAACCAAGGTGATGTGATGCACTGGTTCCCAAAGCATGGCAAGAGCATGGATACCTTCCGTGCCGAGGTCAAGGCTCTGCTTGCTGCCGATACCAAGGAGGACACAGAGGACTCTGCCGAGCCTGTGGTGACCTATCCTGAAAAGCTGACTTCCGGCTATTACCGTGTGCGTAAGACCTGGAAGGACAGCAAATCCCAGGTGGGCGCTTACCGCGTCCTCGCCAATGCAAAGGCGGCTGCGGACAAAAATCCAGGCACTCATGTGTTCACCAATGACGGTGTTGCTATCTATCCTGTGGATGATGCAACTGACTCCGGCACTGCTGACTACCGCATCCATACGGTGGTTAAGGGTGATACCCTCTGGGATATTGCCGCCCTGTATCTGGGCAAAGGCAGCCGATACCCCGAAATCAAGACCCTCAATGGTCTGAAGTCCAATGTCATCTACAGCGGTTGGAAGCTGAAGATCCCTAACTAAACACGAAGCCCATCGAGCCATAGCGGTTCGGTGGGCTTTATTTTTTTTTGCTCAAAAATCCGTGTTGTTTTTCGGCCAAACGGCAAATTCACCTCCAGTGGGTAGTGAGGAAGCCCCTCGGATTGGAGGAACCCGCTATGACGGATTTGCAGAAAGAACAAATCAAAACCTTGCGTTTACAGGGCATCGGTTATGTAAAAATCGGTGAAATGCTCGGTATTTCAGATAATACAGTACGCTCATTCTGCCGCCGCAACGGTCTGGGTGATGCGGCAAAGAACACGGTTGCCTGCAAGCACTGCGGAAAGCTGATAAAAATCATCCCCAAGCAGAAACCTCGGAAGTTCTGTTCGGATGCCTGCCGGACTGCCTGGTGGAACAGCCACCCAGACTGCGTGGATCGGAAAGCTGTTTATGCCTACACCTGCGCCCACTGCGGTAAGCCTTTCACCGCATACGGGAATAAAGAGCGTAAATATTGCAGTCACAATTGCTACATTTCTGACCGCTTCGGAGAGGAGCGTGAAGCCCGTGACTGATGATTACCGTGCCAGACTGGAACGCTACCTGGCATCTATGCTCCAGGCAAAAAGGATGCTGTCGATGGGGATTTTAACCCCAGAGGATTACGCCATAATTGATACAATGCAGGGCGAGAAATTTGGAATATCTTCGTGTAGTTTATATCGCGGGATTGACTTGATATATAGTGGTTTCAGAGGTAATATGTCACACTACGAGGAGGTGACAAAATGCCAAGAGCAATAACCATTGTACCAAAACCACCGAAACTGGAGCAGAAAAAGCGAGTTGCAGCCTACGCTCGTGTATCGAGCGGCAAGGATGCCATGCTCCACTCGCTGTCCGCACAGGTCAGCTACTACAGCGACCTCATCCAGAATCACGATGACTGGCTCTATGTCGGCGTGTACGCTGATGAAGCCAAGACCGGCACAAAGGAATCCAGAGCAGATTTTCAGAGGCTTATCGCTGACTGCCGTGCCGGAAAAATCGATATGGTGATTACAAAGTCCATCTCCCGCTTTGCACGAAACACGGTCACGCTGCTACAGACCGTCCGTGACTTCAAAGCCTGGGGGGTGGACATTTTCTTTGAGGAGCAGAATATCCACACTATGAGCGGTGATGGTGAACTGATGATGACCATCCTGGCATCCTATGCACAGGAAGAAAGCCGATCCGCCAGTGAGAACCAGAAATGGCGCATCAAGCGGAACTTCGAGGAAGGGATGCCCTGGAACGGGGCTATGCTCGGATACCGACTGAAAAACGGTCGGTACGAGATTATCCCAGAGGAAGCAGACCTTGTCCGCCGCATTTATGACGAGTACCTTTCCGGCGATGGCTACCTTACCATTGCCAAGAGACTGAATGAGGACGGCATCCCGTCACGCTTCGGAAAGCAATGGGGTCAGTCCGTAATTTCAAAGATACTCAGCAACTACACCTATACGGGGAATCTGATTTTACAGAAAACCTTCCGTGAGAACCACATCACCAAGAAAACCATCATCAATAACGGTGAACTGCCCAAGTACCACGCAGAGGATGCCCACGATGCCATCATCGACATGGAGACCTTCCAAGCGGTGCAGGCAGAGAAAACCCGACGGGCGGCTCGGTTCTTGAAGAAGCCTGCGCCCAAGAAAGCGTACCCTTTCACAAGCCTTCTGGTCTGTGACGGATGCGGAAAAAACTATCGGCGCAAGGTCACGAAAACGGGTCCCGTCTGGGTTTGCGGTACATTCAATTCGATGGGCAAAGCTGCCTGTGCTTCCAAGCAGATCCCCGAAGAAACCTTGCAGGCAGTAACCGCAGAAGTGCTTGGGCAGGTGGATTTTTCAGAGGAATTACTCCGCAGGCTCATAAAGAGCATCCTGGTCTGCAACGGGAATGTGCTGATTTTCCGCTTCTTTGGCGGCTCGGAGGTCACTCGGATATGGAAAGACCGCTCACGCCGACAAAGTTGGACGGACGAGATGAAAGCAACAGCCCGTCAAAAAGCCCTGGAAAGGAGAAACCAGAATGCCTAAAGTTACAATGATACCTGCTACCATAAACCCACTGACGCATCTGCCTTCGGTGGCAGCACGGAAAAGACGTGTCGCCGGATACGCCCGTGTTTCCACAGACAGCGATGAACAGTTCACCAGTTATGAAGCCCAGGTTGACTACTACACCAAATTCATACAGTCCAAGCCGGAATGGGAGTTCGTAAAAGTCTATACGGACGAGGGCATTTCCGGCACTAACACCAAGCGCCGTGAAGGGTTCAAAGAAATGATCACCGATGCCTTGGACGGCAAAATTGACCTCATCGTTACCAAGTCGGTCAGCCGATTTGCGAGAAACACGGTTGACAGCCTGGTCACCATCCGAAAGCTGAAAGAGAACGGTGTGGAGTGCTACTTTGAAAAAGAGGGCATCTACACCTTTGACGGCAAGGGCGAACTGCTCATCACCATTATGTCCTCTCTGGCACAGGAAGAAAGCCGCAGCATTTCCGAAAACATCACCTGGGGACAGCGCAAGAGCTTCTCCGATGGCAAAGTGCATCTGCCGTACAAACGCTTCCTCGGTTATGAAAAGGGCGAGGACGGACGACCTGCGGTTGTCGAAAGTGAAGCCAGGGTTGTGAAGCTGATTTACGGTCTTTTCCTTGAGGGCAAGACCCAGGCAGGCATTTGCAAGTACCTGGAAGAGTTGGGCATCCCGTCACCTGGCGGCAAAGCAAAATGGAGCAAGACTACGGTCACCAGTATCCTTCAGAACGAAAAATACAAGGGTGATGCACTGCTCCAGAAGAAGTTCACGGTGGATTTTTTGGAAAAGAAAATGAAGCCCAACGAGGGCGAAGTCCCACAGTATTATGTGACGGGCAGCCACCCCGCCATCATTGAGCCGGACGAATGGGAGCAGGTGCAGGCAGAGTTTGCCAGACGAAGGACCCTGGGGAAAGCCTACAGCGGCAAAAGCGTTCTTTCTGCTAAACTGGTCTGTGAGGACTGCGGCGCCTTCTTTGGCCCCAAGGTCTGGCACTCCACCGACCAGTACCGCCGTACCATCTGGCAGTGCAACGGCAAATTCGCAAGTGAAGAACACTGCCACACCCCTGCATTGGACACAGAAACCATACAGCGGCTTTTCATCAAAGCCTACAATCTGATGATGCAGGATCGAGTACAGATTATAAAGGAAATCGAAGCGTGGCGGCAGAAGCTGATGGACTTCGGAACACTGGATGCCGACATTGAACGGCAACTTGAGGAGACCCAGGTGGTTGCCGAACTGGTCAAGGCGGCAGTCAAGGAAAACGCATCCACGGCACAGTCCCAGGAAGCCTACCTCAAAAAGTACGAAGCCCTCACCGAACGGTACGAGAAAGCGGCTGCGGAACTGGAAAGGTTGCAGAGCCTACGCACCTCCCGCAGTCAGCAGGACAAAAAGATGGCGCTTTATATCCGCACCCTCAAGAAACAGCCGGAGGTGATGCACGACTGGAACGACACCATCTGGACGGTGATGATTGAAAGGGCCATCGTCCACAGGAACGGCGAAGTCACCTTTGCATTTGCCAACGGCACAGAAATCAAGGTCGGAGCGTAATCGCACCGAAATGGGTAAGACCGCAAGACCGCACACCTTTTGGGGTGAACGGGTTTTGCGGTCTTTCTTTGCGGTCTTGGGGAATAATTAAAAAATGCACACCCTTTGAACCTTTACACGAAAGGTCGGTGGGGTGTGCATTTCGTATCAGAATAGGTCACTACTTTCATTGAAAAGAGGCTGTTTTTTAGTAAAACGGCCTCTTTTTTTATTTTTATCCATTTTGAGCTCACGGAGCAGCCTCAAAACCAAATCCGTTATTATAAAAGCCCTCCTTCGCCCGAGCACGCTGTGCGTATCCGAAGGAGGGCCTGCTTGCCCGATTGATTTTGTCATATTTCCTGCTCCGCCTGCTGCATGCGCATGAGCGCGTAGCAGAGCTGAAGCTGCCGAACCTTGTGTATCTTCGTCTTATCGTAAATACGTTTCCGGTATGTATCGATCGTGCTGACCGCGCAGCCGAGCTGCTCTGCGCACTGACGGGTGCTGAGCCCTCTTGCCAGGGCGCAGCATATCTCAAGCTCCTTGGCGCTGAGCCGGGCATAGCCGATCAGAAAATTCTCATAATCCTTCGGATCAAGATCCTTTTTCCCGAGATAGGCCAGGCGGCGCACCTGTGCAAGAGAATCGTCGAGCTGCCCCTGCGTATCCTCGACCTGACTCTGCATATCCTCGACCTGCCCCCGGAGCTCCTGCTTCTCAGTTTCCAGATCGGTGATCGTCTGCTCATGGAAGCGCAGTTTCGCGGAGACAGGGCGCAGCTCGTCAAAGGTCATCTGCGCACCGTCGCAGTTTTCCTTATTGAGCAGCTCAATGTCACGCATGACGGGACGCAGGTAGCGGCGGGTATAGTACAGGCAGCATACAGCGCCGAAAAATATCAGCAGCGTCAGCAGGCCGCCGATCTCCAGCGAGCGCTTGAGCATGATCCGGTTATAGTCGCCCTTGGGAAGCAGCACGCTCAGAGTGTGCTGCTCGGGATCCCCGTCGGCCGCCGAGAACGGCTTTGAAAGTCCGACAAAGGACAGCTCCGTCCCGGAGAAGAACGTAAGACCGTCCCGGCTGCCTGTTTCCGTCAGCAGCTCCTCCGGCACGAAGCAAAAGCCGCCGGAGGGATAGGTCACGAGCGCCTTCGGAATATCCGGCCCCTCCGTGCTCTCCGACAGGAGGCAGGCGAGACTGCCGATGCCGGAGGGCTGGACGTGGTGGGCGGAGAAATAGGTCTGGTTTATCTCAAAGCCGCACAGCCCGTACACCGTGCCGTCGGCTCCCAGCATGGGCACGGTCAGCAGCATCGCACGCTCCGAGGTACCGGGCAGGGTCAGCAGACTTGTCGTCCGGCAGCTGCGGTCAATGGGCGCCGATGCCGTATTCAGATGCCCGGCAAGCTCGGAAAACTCGGACAGCTCAAATTCCTGCGCCCACTTCCGGTGCGGCATCACGCCGTGACTGCGCCCGACGTCCGCCATGCCGCGGTAGAGCAGCAGATCGCTGGCAATGCGCGCAGAATTGCTCCGCTGAACGTACAGGCCGCCGCGGAACTCCTCGCCGCCGAGAGAGGTGTTGAGCACCACGAACGCGCCGGAGCAGTCCGCCTGCCGGACGTACTGACACAGCGGCTCGAGCATGGCCTCCTCCAGCCGCTCCATTGCGTCCGCGCTGCCGTCTAGAGCGGAAAGCTTCGAGGTCTGCCTCTGCACGATGGCGCTCATGTCCTCGGACAGATGCACGCCCATGACGGAGACATTGCGCCACATCGACTTCATGTCCGTCTCAAAGGCCTCCATGCGGAAGCTCAGCGAGGTGCACAGCTCCTCCTGCGGGCTTTTGAGCTGATTAAAGAAGAACAGCCCGGCGATAAGCGCCGCCGCCAGAATAAGGCCCAGCGTGATCATATAGACCGTAAGGCGCTTTTTCATGGAGCGCCGTATATTATAAAATTCCGAAAGTGTGTATCTCGTCATGCCCCATATCCTCCGGGGAACGTTTTCATCTGCAGATCGAGCACAGCAGCGCCCATGTCTCCTCGGCCAGAGCGTCGACATCCTCGCCGGCTGCGGCGCGGGCGGGCAGCTCCTGCTGCAGCTGCCGCAGAGCGTCGTACAGGGCGTTGACCCTGCCGTAGTAGCCCTCGAATCTCGGCTCGGACACGGGGGTATAGCTGTCGCGCATGGTTTTCAGCGCGGCGTAGAGCTGCCGGTAGCTTTCCGCAGGCTCCGGGAAGCTGTCATAGTCCTCGATATCGTCAAATGCGCCGCTGCGCACCGGCATATATCCGGTCTGAGCCACGAAGTCCAGGTTGCGCCCGGTCTCCGTCAGCCAGCGGACGAAGACAGCGGCGGCCTTCGCCTTCTGCTCGGTGGTCCTGTAGGCGCAAAGCCCGACGCCAGCCTGAGTCATCATAGCCTCGTGCCCGGCGGTCATCGGCATTGGCAGAACATGCAGGTTCATCGGCTCGCGTGTGCCGTCCCGATAGGTGACGGTGTCATTATAATAAAGTATCGCCGCCGAGGAGCCCAGACCGGCCAGCACCTCGCCGGTCATCACCTGTGTATTTGAGTACAGGTCGGACACCACAACATGTCCCTTTGCAAGGGCGCGGGCAAACTGCATCCAGCACTCCTTGAAAACCGGGTTATCGGTGTTATACCGGCCGTCCTCGGTGTACAGCTCGCCGCTGCCGCGCTCGAGGGCGCAAAGCTCCACGGCGCGGATGGGATAATCCAGCGCGCAGAAGGGCTTGCCGCCCGACCAGTCATAGTATTTTTCGGCGGTATCGTAAAAGCCCTCCCATGTGCCGAGGTCGCCGTATTCCGCGCCCGTATCGGCGGCGAAGCGGGCAAAGCCGCTGCCGTTGCACATGATAAGGTGCGTTGACTTGGAGATGGGAAACAGCAGCAGCCTGCCGTCCTGCGCGGTGCCGTCGTCCAGAAATCCGGGGACGAAGTCGGACAGCTCCTCATCCGTGAACCAGTCGTGCCAGTCCACGAGGTTTTCCTCGCCCAGCGCCGATGCGTCGCCGATGTGGCAGGTAAACAGGTCGGGCATCTCCTGCAGGTCGCCGCCGTTCTGGGCCTCCTTCAGAAAGCCGCCTATCTTCGACGCGCTGCTGAGGTTTGTGACCTGCACGCGGACGCCGCTTTCCATACCGACGGTGCGGTTAAACTCCTGCACAAGAAGATCCATCGGCGAGCCGGACTGCTCACCGTAGACGTGCCAGAAATTTATCGTCACGGGCGTTTTATCCTCCGTCAGGGGTGTGTCTGCGCAGGCGCACAGGGCGAAAACAAGGGCTGCCGACAGCAGCAGGGACAGTATACGCTTTTTCATGGCTTGACCTCCGGGACAGAGCGTGTGTTTGTGGATTCGGGGGCGGTTTTTCGTGAATTTCAAAAATTTTTTCCCGTTTTGTCCCCTGAATGAAGAGTTTAGGGGACAGACAGAACGGCGGATATATGGTATAAGGGAAGCATACAGTGCCGCTATATACGGCAGCGGCGCCTCTGCAATACTATCTATTATATCATAGACCGAGGCGCTTTTACAAGGCATAAAAACGAAAGGGAAGGGGTGGATGCGGATGACGCAGGCGAGGAAAATGGCCGTCTACCGCGTCATTACGGATTCCGGCGGCAGCGGGGCCGGACTGCATGACACCTTCCGACCGGTAAGCCGCGGGCCGGAACACAAACGCGGCAAATCAACCATTCTTTCTATTTCTATAAAGGAGGAAGAAAAAACATGAGAAAAAGACTTATGAGCATCCTGCTCTGCCTCGTCATGCTGTTCTCCCTCGTGCCGGGCGCTGCGGTTCCCGTCCACGCCTTCTGGGACGACTACGACGACGGCTTTGATTGTCCTAACTGCAACCACTACCATTTTGGCAGCGATTATATGTGTGACTGCCTGTTCTGCACCATTGACTGCAACTACGAGTGCTGGGTTGAAACCCATTGCAACGACTGCGGTGTGTGCTTTGGAGACACGCCCTACTGGTGCGAGGAGTGCTACAAGTGCGCCGACTGCATGGAGGAAAAGCACTGCTCGACCTGCGCCAAGTGCTACATCGGCGAGGATGACCAGCTGTGCGGCGAATGCTATAAGGGCCCCTGCTGCTCTATCACCATCTGCGACACCTGCGGCTTCTGCGACGACTGCGCAAACGATGACAGCGACCCGATGCACTGCTCGCTGTGTAACGCCTGCTTCGGTGCGGTGGACGAGTGCGTGGACGACGATGATACCGGCGTCATCCACTGCATCGATTGCCACACGGCCTGCGAGCAGTGCGAGGAATGCCTGCTGGCCAAGGAGGTCTGCGAGGACTGCGGCCTGTGCAAGGAGTGCTGCATGGACAACTCCGATGCCGGCGGCTGCCCGGACGGCGAGACCTGCGTGGAAAGCGCCGAGTGGGACGAGCACATCTGCCCGGGCTGCGACGGCTGGGTCGCGGATAAGGAGGACGAGGACGAGTTCTGCCAAACCTGCGAGCTGTGCAAGGAGTGCTGCGAGGGCAACTCCGACTGCTCCGAGGGGATGTGCGCAATGGACACGGACTATGCGGATCACTTCTGCGAGGACTGCGGCCTGTGCTTCTGCGACAGCGACCCCTGCGAGGACGGATGCGATCAGCGCTGCAAGGACTGCTGCCGAGATGCCGTAAGCGCTATGGGCTGCGATCATGACGACTGGTGCTTCAGCGACTCTGATTTTGAGAATCATCTGAAAGCAGAGCACAGCGGTGCCGGGCATACCCACATCGCTTCCTCCACCTGGTCAGCCGACGGAACGCAGCACTGGCACCCCTGCCGCTATTGTAACGATAAAAAGCTGAATGCCGCCAACCATGAATATGACGCCAAGGGCGTGTGCAAGGTCTGCGGCTACATCAGCGGCAGCTCCATCGTCATCACCCGCCAGCCGAGGGACGTCAAGTGTAAGACCTCCATCTACGGCAGCGGCGATTATATTGAAGAGCCGGAAAACGGCCTGCTGTTCAGCGAACATAACTGGGTCACCTTCTCTGTCTCGGCAAAGAGTCTGAAGGGCGACGGGCTGACCTATCAGTGGTATCAGAAGGATAATGCGACGGGTAAGTCCTACGAGATGGAGGAAACATCGTATTATGTGGGAGTGAAAACCCCCACGCTGAGGCTGTCGGTTTCCGCCGAGGCCTGCCAGGATGACTACTCCTACTTCTGCGTCATCGGCAGAAGCGGCGACACTTCGGACACCCTGAAAACGGCGGAGGCAAAGCTGACTGCCGCCCATGCCTACAGCTATAAGCAGGCCGGTGTACGTGTGCCCACGGATGACGGCGAGAGAACGCCGAAATACAATGTCACTTGGGTCGATAAGAATGGGGATACCCATAACGGTGTCGTAGGCGGCGACCCGAAATGCGACGGTCACAAGCTCCCGTGCCTGTTCGAAGAAAGCAGTCTTTACGAAGCGCATTATATGACCAGCGGCACCAAGGAGCGCATCTTCCCGCATACCTTTGTGCTTGACAGAAGCCTTGAAGCGGTAGGCGGCGGCAGAGTCGATGTGCTCAGATGTTCCGTCTGCGACTATACCGTTCCCGTGAAGAGCCATGTCCATGATTACGGCTGGAACTGGGATTACACCGGCTTCGGCAGTATCTATGAATATACCTTCAACATCGGCGGCTCGACCAAGACGGTGGAGCAGCTCATCCTTGAGTCCGACTATGCCCACCCCGAAAAGTGCATGGTTCCCGGCTGCGAGGAGTTCATCATGGTTCCCCATAGCTGGGGCCGCTGGAATGTGGTTTTGTGTCCTGACACCACAGGCAGCAAAGGCGGCATGGAGGCTGAATGCAGCGTCTGCGAATACAAAGAGACGAAAAAAATTGACGGCGATTGGACAAAGGACACCGCCATTGTGACGGCGAAAAACGGCCGGGCAACCCGTATGATCGTCAAGCCCGGCGACAAGATCCGACTTTATCCCGAGGAGAGAACCGGTCAGAAGGCCATCGGCTGGAAGGTGGAGTATCTCCGCGAATACAATGATAGACCTTATGTTAGCAAGCAATGGAATTACAGCCAGGCGAAGACCCTGTTCAAGCTGGTGACCAACGGCTCGGCTCTCGAGTGGGGCTGCACGATCCCGGCGTTCAGCGCCATGGGCGCCCCCGGCGGCGGCCAATTCTTCTTCGAGCCGGTCTATGCAGGCTGTGACCACAGCGGCGGCACCACGGTGCTCAATGCGAAGGCGCAGGTCTGCGACCGCAAGGGCTACACCGGCGACACCGCCTGCGCCGACTGCGGCAAAGTCATCAAGCCCGGTTCGGATATCTACCCGCCCGCAAACGCCGGTCATACCGGTACGCTGCAGCCGCTGTACTACTACGGCACGCTCCCCTCGGCCACCACGGACGCGAACCAGGGCGGCAAACGCTATAACGCCAGATCGGGCGACTGCAAACACCGCGCCTATGAGGGCGACTACCGCTGCACGGCCTGCGGCGGCACCGTAAAGGGCGAGACCGGCGACTTCGAGCATAGCGGCCCCTTTGAGCTGCGCGATGAAAGAACGGCGACCTGCACCGAGAAGGGCTATTCCGGCAACCAGTATTGCACAGCGTGCGACAGGATCGCGCAGAAGGGCACGTCTACCCCGTCACTCCACGAAATTGCCGGCAACTCCAAGCTGATCAATGCGG
>OLZT01000539.1_pt1 | contig 13081 bp, 9 predicted proteins | sample 1644501 | NCBI WGS metagenome assembly OLZT01 (sample SAMEA103958140, study PRJEB25191) | human gut metagenome | biome: human-associated habitat [ENVO:00009003]; feature: intestine environment [ENVO:2100002]; material: feces | place: Germany | collected 2013/2015 | reverse complement strand
TATTTTTCTGCCACTTTTTTCATCTCTTGTGCTTTTACCATCAAGGCGTAAGCATCATCTGTCTTCACGATGACTTGGGTGGCCGTCAGTGTTTCGTTGATTTGTGCCATTTCGTTGCCCAAAACGGCCATCCGGTAGGCTGCTTGGATTTTCCCACCCATGTAGAGCGGTTGTTCCAATTGTATGCCGCCCAGGAACATCGGTCCGATTTCATAGTCGAGGCTTATACCCGGGAAGAAGGCGAATTGTTGGAGTTGTCCCGTGGCAGAGAAGATGGGGAGTTGGCCGCTTCCGGAACTGTATCCGCCGTCGGCGGTGTTATACAGCCCGGTAGCGTTGGCTGTCAAATTGGGAAAGAAATTTCCTTTATAACTTTTCATCGTGTAGCGTGCACTCTCCGTCTGCCGGAAAGAAGCTGCCATTTCTTTGTTATGGGTCAAAGCCATTTCCCTGCATTGTTTCAGGCTTAATGTCTCTTGTGCACGCGGTTGGGGGATGAGACATGTTATATATAGGATAGAAATGATAATCTTTTTCATGCTTCGGTCTGTTTGATGTGGAAGAATAAGGCATAAAGTACCGGAATAAATAAGAGGGTAATGAGTGTGCCGAACAGCAGGCCGCCCATAATGGAAGCTGCCAATGAGCCGAACATGGAATCCGTCAACAGGGGAATCATACCCAGAATCGTGGTCAGCGAAGCCATCATGACCGGTCGCAACCGGCTTTGTGCACTGTCGATGAGGGCTGTGATGGGTTCTACCCCCCGGTTGAGCTGCAATGTGATTTCGTCCATCAGTACGATGCCGTTTTTAATAAGCATGCCGATAAGTCCCAAGGTTCCTACGATGGCTACAAAGTTGAAAGTCTTTCCGGTCATGAGCATGACCGCTACGACACCGACTAATATGAATGGCAGGCAGCAGAAGATGATAAGCGGTTTCCGGTAGTCTTTGAATAACATAATTAGGATGGTGATCATGAGGATGATGGCGAAAGGGAAGTTACGGAACAAGTATTCCATGGACTGGTTGTTGGCCGCTTTTTCTCCTTGCCATTCCAAACTATAACCTTCAGGAAGGTCAATCTGTTCTATTAAGGGGGCGATGCTTTGCCAGGCCTTTTCCGTTTCTATTCCCGGAGCCGGTGAACATTGTACGCTTTGGCTGCGTTGTCCGTTGTAACGTGGTATGACCGGGTCTTCCCAACGTATGTCTACTTTTTTGCTGATTTGCTTTAATGGCGTACTGCCCATCAGGCTTTCCACAAGTTCTTCTTTTGACAAGGTTCCGGATTTCAGTTTCACCATGGTTTCTTCGTTCAGCAGTCCGTTCAACGAGGGCAGTGACGAGAAGACTTGTGCATTGCCTAAATCTTCTATGGGTTCTCCTTTTTCGTCAAGGCATTTCAGATAGATATTGTTTTTGTGGATGCCTTCGTAGAAAGAGCCGATAGGAATGCCTCCGGTGGCTGTGAGCAGGGAAAGGCTGACATCATTACGGCTCAGGCCGAGGGCACGGGCGGACGGCTGGTCGTATTCGATGGTCAGTACGGGTACTTGAGGTTCCCAGTCGGTGGTGATGAGGCAGACTTCCGGAGTCCTTTCCATGATGGCGCGGGCGCTGTCGGCCAGTTGGTGCAGGATGGCAGGGTCGGGACCCAGAAATTGCGCCTCTATGGGATATTTCTTGAACATCAGATTGTATCTTTTCAATTTGATGTATGCGTCCGGATAGGCTTGGGAGAGGTAAGCTTGGATTTCGTCTATATGTTCTACCAAGGTTTCCGGTGAGGTGAAGTCGATAATCAGTTCGCCGTACGAAAGTGAGGGGTTGGCAATGCTCCGTACCAGATTATAGCGTCCGGGCGTACCGCCTATGGAGGTAGTGACGTGGGTTATTTCCTCCCGTCCTTTCAGATAGGTTTCTATTTCTTCCAAATCTCGAACCACACGTGTATAGTTATTCCCTTCCGGAAGTTTGTATTCCATATAAAGCTGGTCGTAAACCATGTCGGGGAAAAAGCCCTGACGCATATATTGGTAGCCGAAAACGGAAAGCAGCAACAGACCGGTCATGGCAAATACAAAACTCCACCGGTGGGCCAGACCGAACCGCAGTGCCGAACGGAGGGTGGCATAGATTTTACCTTTGTATACTCGCTTTCCGGTACTGTCAGTATCTATGGCAGGATGCAGCCGGCGGTCGGCCATCAGTGGTACATGGATCAGTGCCAATATCCAGCTTAGCAACAGGGAAACGGCAAGTACGATGAAAAGGTCGCGCGTGTAGACGCCTGCGGTGTCGGGGGACATGTAGATGGGTAGAAAGGCGATAATGGCTATCAGTGTCGCGCCCAGAAGAGGCATGGCTGTCTGTCTTCCGATGGCGGTCATGGCTTCCATCCGGTTTTTGCCGGCTTTCAAGTCTACCAGTATGCCGTCTATGATGACGATGGCGTTGTCTACCAACATTCCCATTGCCAGTACAAAAGCAGCCAATGATACGCGCTGCATGGTTCCGCCTGCCGAATAAAGGAACAGAAAAGAACCGAATACGGTGATGACCAGGCTGATACCTATGATAAGGCCGCTCTTGAACCCCATTGCTATCATCAGTATCAGTACTACGATGATGACGGATTCTATCAGGTTGATGACAAAGGTTCCCAAAGAGCTGCCTACCCGTTCGGGCTGATAGAAGATTTTGTGGCATTCCACTCCGGCGGGCAGACGTTCGGCTTTGAGTTCTTCCAACTTGCTTTCTACGGCATGGCCTACTTTTATAATGTCCGAACCACTGGAGGCAGCGATGAGTATACCGAGAGCGCGTTCATGGTCATAGAACATTTCATTGCGTGTGGGGTTCTCGTAGGCTTTCTCTATACGGGCGATGTCACTCAGGCGAAGCTGGTCGTCATCGTGTCCTTGAATCAGCATTTTTCCGATATCTTCTACGGTTTTGAATTTGTCGTTTACTGTGACGCGGATACGGTTTTCACCATTTTCATAATATCCTGTATAGGTGGTTTTGTTCTGGCCGTTCAAGGTTGCCAGTACTTCGGCAGGTTTAACACCGAGGTTTGCCATACGGTCTTGCAACAGGGAGATATTGATGCATTCGGAACGTTTGCCGTAGAGTTCCACACGGTCTACCCCTTCCAGTTCGTTCACTTCCCGTTTTACCAGTTCGGCATAGTCGGACAGTTCACGGTCGGACAGTCCGTCACCTGTCAGGGCATAGAACATGCCATATACATTTCCGAAGTCATCTTTGACTATCGGGGTGGTGGCTCCTTCGGGCAACAGGGCGCGGGCGTCGCTTACTTTGCGGCGCAGCATGTCCCAGCATTGTTCCACGTCATCGTCCGGCACGGTGCTCAGCAGTTCTATCTGTATCAGGGACAGGTCGTTGTATGAATAACTTTCTATATTGTCAATGTTGCCCATGGTGCGGATGTTCTTTTCAAGCACATCCGTTACTTCCAGTTCTACCTGGTGCGCGGAAGCACCCGGATAGGTGGTGACTACCATGGCAAGCTTCACTTTTATTTCGGGGTCTTCCAATTTGCTCATCTGATAGCAGGAATAGGCTCCGCCGAGCAGCAGAACCGCTATCAGGAAATAAATCAGATTCCTGTTACGGAATGCCCATTTGCTGATATCCATTATAATAATCCTCCTATATTTGTGTTAGTGACCGGTGACAAAGGTTTTACAATTTCTCCATCCTCAATGTGGTGTACGCCCGAGGATACAATCTGCTCTCCCGGTTGCAGTTGTCTGGAAGTGATGAGACTGTGTCCGTTGTTCAACAAACGCAGTATGGATACTTCCTGTCTGTGTACGGTATTGCTGGATGGATGAAAGACGAACACATACGCTTTGCCTTCTTTTTGCAGGATGGCGCCGGTAGGGACAGAAAGAGTATTCTCCTGCTCTGTACGGCAAAGGATGGTTACCATGGTGTTCATGCCGGGAGAAGGGATAGCCCGTGTGCCGGGTACTACTTGCAGGCGCATGGTGTATAATTGGTTTGCATTGGCTTTCGGGGTGACACTGATTAGTTTCAGCGGGTAGGTTTCGCCCGGATAGATATCAAATGTGCAGTGATAATTGTCGAACTGCTCCCGGCGGATATATTCGGCCGCAGGCAGATTTATTTCCACTTCGGGGGTTCCGCCGCTGATCATGGCAATGACGGGCATTCCGGCTCCGATGGTTTCGTGAGCTTCGAACAGGCGTTTCTGGACATACCCGTTGAAAGGAGCATAGAGCCGGGTGTAAGCCAACTGATCTTTATGGTGTTTGTACTTGGCGGTGATTTGCTTGAGCCCGTATACGGCTTTGTCATTGGCGTTGGGGGTGGTTCCGTTGTCTTTGTAAAGAGCCATGACCCTTTCTGCTTCCGCTTTTATTTGCTGGTATTCTGCTTCAGTAGCATCCAGTTGTACTTGATAGTCGGTGGGGTCCAGTTCGGCCAGTAATTGTCCCTCTTGTACACGGGCGCCGTCTTTTACATGTATTTTGCTGATGGTTCCGCTTACCCGGAAGGCAAGGCTGATATCTTGTGCGGCTTTTACCTTTCCCGGAAATTGCAGGAACGTTTGTTTGTCGGCAGAAACAACTGTGTCTATTTTTACTGTCTGATGACCTTTGGCTTCCTGGGCACGTTGTGCGCAGGAACTTAGTAAGATCAAGGAAATACCTGTTAGAATAAGATAAATTCGTTTCATACTACTATGATTTTCGTGCAATTAGTTTTCTGATACAAAGTTATTCCGAAGCAAGAGGATAGAAAAGGTTGATATGAATGATAAATTGTCCGATTTGTATATTTTTGGGTTGTTATGTAGCTGGAAAGTTTACGATTTGTATTTATTTTGCAGTAAATTAAAGAATGTATAGATTGATGGACAGACAACAGATGCCTTTTCTCTTTAGATTTCTTTCGGATAGTGAACTGTATGCCTTTAAAGACGGACAGATTATTTCTACATTTAATAAATGTGGCTTTTTCTTTTGCCGGAGGGGAAATGTGGAGGTTTCACTGGAAGATAAGCTTTTTCAGATAAAGCCCGGTGATGTGTATATTTACATGGCTTCTACCTTGGTGCATCTGCTTCATAAGAGCGAGGATGCGGAAGGAATTATGGTTGAAGTGGATTTAGATTATATCATTCCTATCGTCAATAGGGTGATCAATGTGGAAAACCAGCTTTTTATGCGGAAGCATCCTTGTATATCACTTTCGGATAAGCAACGTGCTCATTTGGAGTATCTGTTGGATAATTTGCGGGAGAGGATAGAGGCGGAGGATGTGCAAGAGGTGAATTTGCAGCAACAACGCCTGACTTTGGAACTGATCAAGTCAATGGGGCAGACTTTCTGCTATGAGATATTGAATATGTATTTTGCCAACCAACCCATGCAGCCTTTGCCGCAGAACAAGAAGGATGTGATTTTTCAGAATTTCATGCTGGCTCTTTTCCGTTTGTATAGAAAGGAGCGTGATGTTGCTTATTATGCGAGGATGCAGCATATTACTCCACGTTATTTTTCCACCATCATTAAAGAGAAGTCGGGAAATAGTGCTTTGCAATGGATTGTGCAAATGGTGATTACCGAGGCAAAACAGTTGCTTGAAGGATCGGATCTGAGTATCAAGGAGATTGCAGACCAATTGAATTTCCCTACGCAGTCTTTCTTTGGAAAGTATTTTAAGCAATATGTGGGGATTTCACCTAAAGAATATAGAAAAGGCAAGTTGAGGATTAAGGATGGAATTTGATTTCTGAAAATGCAATCTATTTTATTTTAATATACCTTTGTGTACAAATCATAAACGTTTTATTTATGACCCGAAAGAAAGAACAAGAGCAATTCATATCTTATATTACAGAACGGCAAACTCATGAGAGCCGGATGGCGGTAGCTGATTTTTTGCGGAAATATGCTGACCGGTATCATAACTCTGATTTTATTTCTTCTGATCCGGTACAGTTCCCGCATCGCTATCATTTCAAAGCGGATATTGAAATCAGTGCTTTTCTGACTGCTTTTCTTAGTTTCGGAGCCCGCCCTCAAATACTGAAGGCGGCAGAACGGCTGGATTCCATAATGAACCGGCAGCCTTTGCAGTATGTGTTGTCTGGAAACTGGAAAATAGATTTCTGTGGTGAGGAGTCGTTCTATCGGACGGTTTCAAAAAATAGAATGGCACAATTGTTTCATTGGCTGTATACTATATATGATAGGTATGAGAGTATGGAGAATGCTCTTCTTTGCGAAACGGATGGAACTCCGATGCAACGTCTTTGTCGTTTGTTTGGAGTGTCGGATAAGGCGCCGCAAAAGAAATTGAATATGTTTCTGCGCTGGATGATCCGTCGCGATTCGGAAGTGGATTTTGGAATCTGGAGGAATTTCTCTCCATGTGAGTTGATTATCCCTTTGGATACACATGTCAGTGAGATGGCTTTCAGATTGGAGCTGACCCGAAGTAAATCTTATACGCTGAATAATGCAAGAACTATTACTGCGGCTTTGGCTGAGGTTTTTCCCGAAGATCCTTGTCTGGGGGATTTTGCTTTGTTTGGCTATGGGATTAATGAATTATGAGATGTAGTTTGGGGTGTGTTGCTCGAAGCAGGTAGCTGTGGTGAGGATGACTATGGGATATCATTTGCAATAAATGGAAATCTAAAAATAATCCCCGAGGGATATCACATCCATCGGGGATTTTCGGTTTTTTGGTTAAAGGTTAGTATAAAATTAGGTTAGGTTGTTTCTTAAATTATAGGGGTACGTATTCCACGAAGGCCTCCATTGCTTCATAACATGCCAAACCAAGTTGGTCATACAAAGCAGCGGTACCCCGGTTGCGGTCTTCACTTCTTTGCCAGAACAGACGTTCGTCGTTGCCCAGGAACGGTGCGCTTTCCATCTGAGACTGATGCTTTAAGATGGAGTTACGTTTAGCACGCAATTCTTCCGGACTGAACGGTACGGCCATTTCAATGTTTTCAATTTCCCATTCCGCCCATGCGCCACGATACATCCAGATGCGGCAATCTTTCAACCATTCGGCACCGGCTTCTTTTTCGATGTCGATAGCGGCAAGCACTGCGTCTGTGCAGACACGATGGGTTCCGTGCGGGTCGGCAAGGTCACCGGCCACATAAATTTGGTGGGGTTTTACGTCACGTAGTAACTGTAAAACGATTTCCACATCGGCTTCACTGATAGGGTTCTTCTCGATTTTTCCTGTTTCATAGAACGGCAAGTCGAGGAAGTGGACACGGTTCAATGGAATTTGATTGTAAGTACTTGCAGTACGGGCTTCGCCACGACGGATCAGTCCTTTAATGGTCAGGATATCGCGGCTGTCCATATCGCCTTCTTTCTTGGCGGCAAGGAATTTCTTGATTTCAGCGTATTTGTTTTTGATGGTTTCGTTGGAGTTTTCATCAAAAAGTTGGTTGAAACCGTTGATGAAGTGCATGAAACGTACTACTTCTTCATCGCCTACGGCAATGTTTCCGGAAGTTTCGTATGCTACGTGTACTTCGTGACCTTGCTGAACCAAACGCCGTAAAGTTCCACCCATTGAGATTACGTCATCATCCGGGTGCGGAGAGAAGACTACCACGCGTTTCGGGAATGGTTTTGCCCGTTCGGGGCGATAGGTGTCATCTGCATTGGGCTTGCCGCCGGGCCATCCGGTGATGGTGTGCTGCAAGTCATTGAATATTTTGATATTTACGTTGTAAGCAGAACCGTAGAGTGCCAGCAGTTCGCTCAGTCCGTTTTCATTGTAATCTTTGTTGGTCAGTTTCAGAATCGGTTTTTTGACACGCATACACAACCATACAATAGCGCTGCGAATCAATTTGTCGTTCCATTCGCAATTGGTTACCAGCCACGGACGTTGGATACGGGTAAGGTGAGAAGCCGCTGCCAGATCTATGCAGACATTTGCATTGTTATGCATTTGCAGATAAGAAGCGGGCAGAGTGTCGCTCACTTTGTCTTCCACCGCTTTCTTGATGATATCGGCTTTGTCATCTCCCCATGCCAGCAAATAGATTTTGCGGGCAGCCATAATAGTTGCCACACCCATCGTGATGGAACAGGGAGGGAGATTGTCCACTCCCAAGTTGTGTGCAGCTTCAGCACGCGAGGTTGAGTCAATCAAAATCAGTCGGGTAGGGGAGCTCAAGCTTGATCCCGGCTCGTTCATGGCAATATTGCCTTCACGACCAATGCCCATTAATACGATGTCTATACCGCCAAAAGTCTGGATACGTTGTTCGTACAGGCGGCAGTATTCGATAACAGCTTCCTGCGGAATCGTTCCGTCGATGGTGAATACATTTTGTTTATCGATGTCGATTTGGCTTAGGAATAAGTCGTTCAGCTGTGAGAAACTGCTTCCAGCCCCTTCGGAAGCCAAAGGGTAATATTCATATAAATTGAAAATTACTACGTTACGGAAACTTAGTCCTTCATCTTTATGTTTACGGACCAGTTCGGCATAAAGCGGCCGTAATGAAGCACCGGTTCCAGCCCCAATCACGCAGAACTTTCCTTCGCGCTGACGTTCCTGAATTTTTGCCGTAATTTCGTTGGCAATGTGCTGCACGCCTTCCTCCATCGTTTCATAGATGTCGGTAGGCACTTTTTCGCAGCGGGTCAAGACAGAACGTTCCACCGCATTTTCGGGTTTATAATATTTCGGAGATACTCTGTTCAGAGAAATCTGCGAACTTAAGTTTGTTCTCATAAATTACAAATTAGCTTTTTCGATGTCTTTGAAATATTTGTAGGTACCGACTTTCAGTTCGTCTGTAGCGGCTTCGTCACAAACAATGATGCCATGCTGGTGCATTTGTAATGCACTGATAGTCCACATTTGTGTAATACCACCTTCAACGGCATGTTGCAAAGCACGTGCTTTGTTGTGCCCGTTGCAGATAATCAGAACTTCTTTGGCTGAAAGGACAGTCCCTACACCTACTGTTAACGCAGTTTTAGGTACTTTGTTCACGTCATTGTCAAAGAAACGTGAGTTTGCAATGATTGTGTCTGTAGTCAGTGTTTTGATACGTGTGCGTGAAGACAAAGATGAGCCCGGCTCGTTGAATGCGATATGTCCGTCGGGACCGATACCTCCCATAAACAGGTCGATGCCTCCGATTTCGGCTATTTGTTTTTCGTAGTTGGCGCATTCTGCTTCCAGGTCTTCGGCATTTCCGTTCAGGATATGTACATTTTCTTTCTTTATATCAATATGGTTAAAAAAGTTTTTCCACATAAATGTATGGTAGCTTTCTGGATGATCTTCAGGCAAGCCTACATATTCGTCCATATTGAAAGTAACGACATTCTGGAAAGATACTTTTCCCTGCTTGTTCAGTTCTATCAGCGCTTTGTACATGCCTAGCGGTGAAGATCCTGTGGGACAACCTAAAACAAAAGGTTTTTCAGGAGTCGGATTTGCCGCATTGATTTTACTAGCTACATAGTTTGCCGCCCATTGTGACAGCGCTTGGTAATCAGATTCAATAATTACTCTCATGGTTCTTTCTTTTTTAAGTTTTAAGTGTTAAGTTAACTATACGGGTTATTCCATATTATCCGTTTTAGGACGGAGGAATGTCAACTGTACGACCAATGCTATTGCAACAATGATGGCCAACATGGCAAATCCCAGTCCCAACTTACCTCCGTCTGTCCACTTTCCCAAGACTTCGGTAATGGCTGCTCCCGCAAACACGCCTGTCATATTCATGATACCATAGGCGGTAGCACGGTGTTTGGATGATACGAACTGGCATAGAATCGGCATATTGTTGGCATCGAAGATACCATAACCGATTCCGAATAATAATCCAGCTCCCACAACAGCTACGAAACTGTGTCCGAACCCTAGTAAAAGCAGGGATGGAATAGTAAGTCCCAAGCCGATGGCACCCGTGTACACACGTCCTTTTATATTTCTTTGCACCCACTTATCGGATAAGGTTCCACCAATAATTACGCCAATGAACGAGGATAGCGCGATGGTGATAGTCGACATGGGGCCGGCTTGTGACATCGGTATATTCAGGTTCTCGGCGAACAAGGTAGGTAACCAGTTTTTGGTTGCCCATCCCGGTAAACTGGGGGCTGCGAAATATAGCAGAATCACCCAGAATGCAATATTACTGAAAAGTAATGATAATCCCTTCAATAAATTGCTTTTTTCTTTACCGGAAGGTGAATTTATTTGTTCAATTTGTATTCTATCCTTCTTTTCATGTAGAAAAAGCATCAAAATTACGGCGTATGCGATGCCGGCGATGCCGAACCAATGAAAGGTTGTATGCCAGGAAAAAGCAGCGGCTACTGTAGCGCCGAAACCTCCGATGGCCTGCCCGGTGTAGAGCCCGGTCATGTGAATACCGATGGCTAATGAACGTGACTTATCGGAGTGATAGTCGGCGATCAGTGACAATCCGGCAGGAATATAGAGCGCTTCGCTGATTCCCATCAAGGCGCGAAGGAAAAAAACTTCATTATAGGTGTCGGCGATTCCCATCAGATAAGTGACGGCCGACCATACAAACAAACTGCCAACAATAAGCCATTTGCGGTTCATGCGGTCGCCCACCATTCCGGCTATAGGGCTCATACAGCCATATATCCAAAGAAAAACTCCCATCAGTCGCCCAAAATTGGCAGCTGACTGAAGCTCGGTGATATCCACCGCCATGGCATCTCTCATTGTGGACAACATTTGCCGGTCCATGTAATTCAACAGGGCAACACCCCATAATAATCCTACTACAACCCAAGGATAAATTTTACTGTTTTTCATGCTAATAGATAAAGGGCTTTATAAATGTGATTTTTTGTTGTCGAGTATTTCCTTGCACAATGTATAGCCCTTGATCATCATTCTTGGAATGTGGAACGGGCCTTTGAACAGGTTACCCTTGGCCATTTGTGCAGGCGTGCCGTCACGATGGAGATATCCAAACCATTCTCCACACTCTTTATCAGGGAAATGGGTGTATGTCCAATCGCTGATTTGCTTGTGCATGTCAAGGTATTTTTCATTTCCGGTTGCTAAATATGCATACAAAGTAGCGATGATAGCCTCTGTCTGAGGCCACCAGAATTTCATGTCTTGGGAATAATCCTGTGGCGGAAGGTTCTTGCAGTCTTTGAAGTTGATGATACCTCCGAATTCTTTGTCCCATCCCCACTCCCAAGACCAATCAAGGATAGTGAGGGCCAATTCCGTAATATCTTTGTCCCAATTACGGTATTTGGCTTCTTCCAGCAGAAACCAGGCGGTCTCGATACAATGTCCCGGATTGATGGTGCGGCCCATGTTGCTGTCGATGAATTCTCCATGGGGGCCTACCGTTTCAAGCAACGCCTTGAATTCGGGATGCATGAAATCTTTGCGCAGTTGGGCGATGGAAGCGTCAATCTGTCCGTTGAAGCTTTCATCTTGAATGGCCTGACGGATACGTGATGCTACATTAATCAGGATCATTGTGATGGAATGTCCTTTCATAGGAAGAGTATCCAGATATTTTGGAGGGAGTATGCCTGGTGTTTCCATAAAATACTGCATCCGTTTGAACAAGTCTAATGCTTTTACGGCATACGTCTGGTCACCGGATGCGATGGCATATTCCGACATGGCGATGGCTGCGAATGACTCCGAGAAAATATAACGGCGTTTGCGCAAAGGAGTGCCTTCGGCAGTCACTTCGAAATACATACGTCCGTCAGAGTCAAAACAATGCGCTTCTATAAAGTCTATTGTACTTTTAGCTGCCGCCAGCCATGCTTCGTTCTTTTCTATATTATTATATGCATAGGAACAGATAAAAGCAAATCTTCCTTGGAACCACACTGATTTGGTGGTGTCCATCAAGCTGCCGTTTCGGTCAACGCAGGTATAAATACCTCCATTGACCTTGTCCAGCCCGTATTTCAGCCAAAACGGCATGATATTGGTGGTCAGATCTGTTTTGTATGATTCCGACCATTCTTTTATATAGTCTATTGAAAACATCGTGGTTCAGGTTTATTTGTTACATCTTTCGAAGAAATTGATTGCTTCCAGTTCGGCTTTCATGGCAGCTTCTTCCTCATCTGTCATGTTCTGGAACGGAGTCCGGTTCTTTCCTAAATCCAGCCCGATCAGTTTCATGATGCGTTTACCGCCAACGATGTTTCCACGATAGTGACAGATGACATTGATAACTTCCTGTGCGAAATTCTGGCGTTCGCGTGCCAGTTCCAGATCACCGGCTTTCCATGCTTCGATAATACCTGTGAGTTCTTTGCCGTTATAGTTGGTTGTTCCACCGATACCGCCCTGTGCACCGCCCATAGCCAGACAAGGAAGGATCGTTTCATCCTGGCCGTGCAACATGTCAAATTTGCCATTTTTATATAAACGGCATTGGTTGTATTCATACAGGCTTTCGAAAGTATATTTGATACCGGCGAAATTAGGAATGCGACCGTCTACGGCTTCCAAGAATGCTACCATTGAGAGGAATGCTCCGTTGAAAGCTGGGATATGATAAAAATAGAAAGGAAGTGCAGGAGCGCCGCATGCTATTTCTTCGCAGTATTTCACCAATTCTTCAATGCGTCCTACTTTGGGGAAAGGAGGTGCCATTGCTCCGATACCCCATGCTCCGATTTTCTGAGCGTGTTCTGCTAGACGTTTGCTTGATTTTACACAAGTGCTTCCTACATGGACAATGACTTTGAATCCTTCGGGTGCTACTTCCATCCAGCGTTCAGCCAGTTTCATGCGTTCGTCTTCTGTCAGCATATAGCCTTCTCCGGAAGAACCATTGATAAATACGCCTTGAAGTCCGTTTCTAACCAATAGTTGGCAATAGGCTTCAATAGGTTCATAATTTACTTCTCCGTTCTCATAAAAGGGAGTAAAAGGTGCGTCAATTAATCCGTGAATCTTTTCCATAGCCTTTAATTTATTTGAAATGAATATTTTATATTACTTAATCATGTTGCGTGCAAATATATAAATGATTTATGAAAACA
>OLZT01000515.1_pt1 | contig 13639 bp, 9 predicted proteins | sample 1644501 | NCBI WGS metagenome assembly OLZT01 (sample SAMEA103958140, study PRJEB25191) | human gut metagenome | biome: human-associated habitat [ENVO:00009003]; feature: intestine environment [ENVO:2100002]; material: feces | place: Germany | collected 2013/2015 | reverse complement strand
GCAAGCTATTACAATGCATCTACAGAAGCTAAAGTTTTCCCGTGGAAGAAGAACAAGAAAAAAGAAACAACTGAAGAAGTCAGTAAAACCGATTTCGAAAAGATTGCCTCCGAGAGCAACCTGGTTTCTCGTGGCATGTTTAATGTATATGCCCAGGATGGCAAATATTATTTCGAAATCCCCATGTCATTGCTTCAGCGCGACATGCTGGTTGTGAATAAACTGCAAAGAGTACCCTTCGAACTGAATGACGCAGGTGTAAACCGTGGTACAAACTACGAAACACAGATGATACGTTTTGAATGGAACAAGGAAGAGAAAAAAATCAGGGTGCGCCAGAGCCGTCCGTTACCGGAATCGCCCGAAAACGATGCTATCACCCGCTCGGTGCGCGATAACTTTATCTCTCCGCTCATTGCCGATTTCAAGCTGGAAGCATGCAATACCGATTCAACCGCAGTAATCATCCAGATAAACGACATCTATGACGGATCGGAAACGAGCATCAACAATGTCTTCGATAATATCAATCTGGGGACATCTGCTATAAAGGACTTGTCACGCATCATGTCGATCAAGGCGTTTCCTAACAACATCGTAGCCACTTCCGAACTTACCACGAAAGTACGCGAAGGTATGTCGGCAGTAAATGTCACTGTAGAGGTCAGCTCCTCACTAGTATTACTGCCCGAGAAGCCGATGATGGGCCGTCTGGACGATCCGAAAGTGGGATATTTCACAAAGGACTTGCTCTATTTCAGCGATTCCCAACAGAAAACAGAAGAGAAAAAATACATTACACGCTGGCGACTGGAACCCAAGCCGGAAGACCGTGAGGCATATCTGCGCGGAGAACTGGTAGAACCGGAAAAGCCGATTGTGTTCTACATCGAAAACTCTACCCCTTACCGCTGGCGAAAATATATCAAGCAAGGAATAGAAGACTGGCAGGTAGCTTTCGAGCGGGCCGGATTTAAAAATGCAATTATTGCCAAGGAACTGCCCGATAGCATAGCGGCGAATGCTGATGACATCAACTATTCGGTGGTGACGTATGCAGCCTCATCGAAAGCTAATGCGATGGGTCCGTCTATTCTCGACCCGCGCTCGGGAGAGATTCTGGAAGCGGACATCATGTGGTGGCATAATGTTATCTCGATGGTGCAGGAATGGATTACCGTCCAGACCGGAGCTATTGACCCGAAAGCACGAGGAACCAAACTGCCGGACGAAATGATGGGAGATGCAATCCGTTTTGTAGCCTGTCACGAGGTAGGACATTCGCTGGGGTTGCGTCACAATATGATGGGATCGTGGACTTTCCCTACTGATTCGCTCCGTTCGAAAAGCTTTACAGATAAGATGAACTCTACGGCATCGTCTATTATGGACTATGCCCGCTATAACTATGTGGCACAGCCAGGCGACGGAGTTACAGCTGTATCGCCACACATCGGTCCGTATGATATTTTTGCCATCGAATATGGTTACCGCTGGTACGGTCTGCCTACTCCGGAAGCTGAAAAAGATGTGTTATACGATTTCCTGAACGAGCATAACGGACGTCTGTATAAATACAGCGAGGCACAAGATCCGCGTTCGGCTGTCGATCCGAGAGCACAGAACGAAGATTTGGGTGACGATCCTGTCCGTTCTTCGGAACTGGGTATAGCCAACTTGAAACGTATCGTGCCTGAAATCATCAAGTGGACGACTACGGGAGAGAAAGGACAGACGTACGAGGAGGCTTCGCGCCTGTATTACGCAGTGATTACCCAGTGGAACAACTATCTGTATCATGTAATGGCAAATATCGGAGGTATTTACATAGAAAATACGACTGTAGGCGATGGAGTCAAGACATATACCTATGTAGAGAAGGAAAAGCAGGAAGCATCACTCGATTTTCTGCTGAACGAAGTTCTTTGCTACCCGCGCTGGCTGTTCGATACGGAAATTTCCGACTATACCTTCCTGTTGCGTAAAAACCCGACGGGGGTAATAGAATATGCGCCAAGCCAGATTCTGAAAAATACGCAGGGATATATTTTCTGGGATCTGCTCTCGAACGACCGACTGATGCGTATGCTGGAAAACGAACTGAAGAATGGCAAAAAGGCTTTCACCGTAGTGGAAATGATGGACAAGATGCACAACTCCATTTTCGCGACCACCATCAAGGGAGGTACTCCCGATGTGATGGAGCGTAACTTGCAGAAAGGATTCCTCGACGCACTGATTACTGCTGCCGCCGAAAGTGAAGGTGTAAAAATCAACAAGCAGCTGACTGCTACCAGTGGCAATCCGTATCTGTTCCATCACACACCGTGGTGCAGTCACGATGAATTTGCTATTGAACAGGCAGAACGCATGGGAGCCAGACGTGAACTGAGTTTCTACGGCGGACAAGTAAACCGTATATCGGATGCAATCTCTGTCAAACGAGGTGAATTGTTGCGCATCAAGAAGTTGCTTGAGTCAAGACGCAACACCTCGGATACAGCGGCACGCTATCATTATGACGATATGATTCTGCGTATCAATACGGCACTGGGACTGAAGGATTAAACCGTCCCTGTGCCGATGCACAAAAACAAATGCTAAACTATTTTTTACAAAATCAATAACAATCTTTTTTCAATGAAGAAATCCTTATTATTGACTTTGCTGCTCCTTGTGCACGTTTGTGCGGCATGGGCGGCCGACAAGGTGATTACCGGTAACGTAATTGCTGATGATGACAAACAGCCACTGATAGGTGTGTCTGTGTATGTTTCTGCCGACGACTTGAAGAAAGCCGGAAGCAGCCTGATGTCTTTGGGAGTTGTCACCGATATCGACGGAAACTTCTCTATTACCGTTCCTTCCGGAGTAAAGAAATTACAATTAAGCTATATTGGTTACACTACACAGCAAATCGAACTGAAATCGGGACAGACTCATTATAACGTTGCCTTACAGCCTTCGTCGACGATGCTGAACGATGTGGTTGTGACCGGTTATCAGACGGTGGAGCGTCGCAAGCTGACAGCTGCCGTTGCTAAGATTGACATTTCGGAAGGACGTATCGGTACGGTAAAAAGTATCGACCAGGCTCTTTCAGGACAAATTGCAGGTCTTTCGGCTGTTTCGACTTCTGGAGCTCCCGGATCTCCGGTAAAGATTCGTATCCGCGGTACTTCATCGCTAAACGGAACACAGGACCCGTTGTGGGTACTCGACGGTATTCCACTGGAAGGTACTGATATCCCGAGTCTGGAGTCGCTGAAGAATATCGACGATGTACAGCAGTCTTCCATCGCCGGACTGAATCCTGCCGATATTGCTGATATCACAGTACTGAAAGATGCTGCCGCAACAGCTATTTATGGTGCACGTGCGGCCAATGGTGTAATTGTGATTACCACTAAAAACGGTAAGGCCGGAAAGACAAAAATCAACTTCAGTACGCGCCTCACGTGGTCGCCTCAACAGAATATCGACCGTCTGAACTTGCTGAATGCGTCTGAGAAGGTCGATCTGGAACTGCAACTGATGAAAAGTGATTATGCCATGAACGCCGAAAAGGGAGAAATATACCGCATCCTGAACCGCTACAATGCCATTGATGCTTTCAAGAAAAACGGCTGGGATGCACTCTCAAAGGAGGCTCAGAATGAAATCAATGCTTTACGCCTGATTAATACAGACTGGAATGATATACTGTTGCAGGACGCGTTCAGTCAGGAATATAACCTGAGTCTGTCGGGCGGTAACGAAAAGGCTACGTACTATACTTCGTTAGGGTACTCGAAAGAACAGGGAAATATTCCGAATGTATCTTCCGACCGTCTGAATCTGGTAATGAAAGCTAATTATAAAGTGAACCGGATGTTGAAATTCGGCACATCTGTTTTTGTAAACCGACGTAAGAATGGTTCATACCTGTCTACCGACGGATTTACAAATCCGATGTTCTATGCCCGCATTGCCAATCCGTACCTGACTCCATACGATAAGGATGGAAACTATGTGTACGACAGCGATATACAGAATGGAAATTCGGATCTGCTGTTCAATACGTTTGAAGAACGGCAGAATACATCGAATGAAACAACCATCAATTCGCTTTCTTCCATCTTCGATGTGGAGCTTCGATTTGACGACCGATTCAAGATTACGTCACAGGTAGGGTTACAGCTCGACAAGACCTCGCGCGAACAGATTGCCGATCAGGAGTCTTTTGCCATGCGACTGGAACACAAAAACCATCGCTATAACGGTACGTCTTTCCTTCCTCAGAAAGGAGGGTTTCATAAGGCTTACGAAAATTCAGACTCTCAGGTAACGTGGAAAACAATGGGAACTTATCGCGATACATATGCTGATATTCATGAATTTGAAATCATGGTAGGTTCCGAACTTCGCCGTACATGGGCGACTACCCTTTATTCGGCCGGTTACGGATATGACCGCCGTACAATGACCAACCAGCCGGTAGTATTCCCCAGCGACTCGCAGGCGTTTCCTCTGCATACCAAAACGAATGTAGAAAATGCATACGTTTCGGCTTTCTCTACAATGTCGTACTCACTGCTGAACCGATATACTCTGGGAGGAAGTATCCGCTTCGATGGTTCCGACTTGTTTGGAGTTGACAAGAAATATCGTTACCTGCCACTTTACTCAGTCAGTGCACTGTGGCGTATATCGGAAGAACCGTTCACCGAAAACGCGAAATGGCTGGACAATCTGGTGATCCGTGCATCGTATGGTCTGCAAGGAAACATCGACAAGAATACTTCTCCGTATCTGCTGGGGAAATACCAATCGAATGCTACCCCTATTTTACCAGGAAACACGGAAGACATGATTGTGGTAACCTCTGCACCCAACGACAAGCTGCGCTGGGAAAAGACTCATTCGGTTAATGTCGGACTGGACTTTGCTGTATTGAATCAGGCTATCAACCTGAGTGTGGACTATTATTACCGCAAAGGAGTGGACTTGATAGGCATGCAAATGCTTCCGCTGGAAACGGGCTTTTCTTCGACAAACATCAACTGGGCCAGCATGACAAATAAAGGTATCGAAATAGGATTGTCTACACGCAATATCCATACCAAGTCGTTTATGTGGACTACGACTTTCAACTTTGCCTACAACCAGAATAAGGTGTTGAAAGAAGCCATACGAGAAGATGCCATTTATCCTAGCCGTGAAGGTTATCCGGCTGGAGCTATCTTTGCATTCCCTTATGCGGGTATAGATGAAAACGGACAGATGACATTCTACAACAAAGAAACCGGAAAAGTAGAATCGATGAAGGAATTTTTTAAGGTGCAGGAATTCGGTTTCGGAGCTTACGAGTTAAGTAACGAAGCACTTCGAAACAAGTATGAGTATATAGGAACAACCGATTCGCCTTACACCGGAGGATTCAACAATACTTTTACCTACAAGGCATGGGAACTGGGTATCAACTGTATTTTCAATGCGGGAGGATATGTACGTGTACAGCCTAGCTACTCACTGACCTCGTTCGACCGCGGACAGAACACCAACCGTGATATTCTGAACCGCTGGACTCCGGAAAATCCGAATGGTACAATGCCGGCGCTGGTAGACTCTAATACAGATATGGATGCCTATTTCTTCCTCGATGGAGCTGTGAATCCGTATGCGTATTCCAGCCTGTGGGTAAAAAAACAGAACTACATGCGTATACAAAGCATTCGTCTGGGGTATGAATTACCATTTAGCCTGATACAGAAACTGGGTATCAGTCAGGCAACAGTAGCACTGGAAGGACGTAATCTGTTTGTCTTCGGATCGAGCTATCGCAATTATCTGGATCCGGAAACAATGGGTAATCCGTATGCACAGCCTATTCCGAAGTCATTTACATTCAGTCTGAATCTTAACTTTTAACTTGTAACCGACAATGAAGAAACAATATATCTGTTTATTTTTTGCCTGTCTGACTTTCTTGCTGACTGGCTGCGACAAATATCTGGATATCCAGCCTACCGGAAGTGTTATTCCGCATACGCTGGCTGAATATCGTGCCTTATGGCTGAACGCCTGTACAACGGTTCCCGCGGACCGGGGACTTGCGGGTATGGGTGCTGACGAAATGTTTGTAAGCAACAAAAACGATCAGGATAAATATGGAGCTATCGAACGTTGGGAGGGTACGACAACTTCTACCACGACCGTATCGTTCGACTGGGCCAATTATTATGAAGTTTTGTTTTTTGCTAACTTCATTATCGAGCATCACGATGAAATAAACGAAGGAAGCCAGAACGAAATAGCACAGCTTACCGGAGAAGCCTATCTGATGCGTGCATATATGCATTTCATATTGGTAAATCTGCATGGACAGCCTTATACCAAACCGGGAGCCCCGGCTACAAAATCCATCCCTCTGAAACTGGATACAGATCTGGAAAAACAGCTGTTCCGCAATACAGTAAGCGAGGTATATACTTCGATTTTGGACGACTTGAAAAGTGCCGAAGCGCTGCTGAATGTGGAAAAGTGGGATGACATTGCTCTCTCCTACCGTTTTACCAAAGTATGCGTTCCGGCTATCCGCTCACGAGTTTACCTCTATATGGGCGACTGGCAGAATGCTTACGCACAGGCGGAAGAGGCTCTTAAGACTAAAAATGTATTGGAAGATTTTAAGGCAGACGGATTTAAGCTGCCTAACCAATATCAGTCGGTAGAGGCTATTAATGCTTTGGAATATACCATTAACAACAATTATCAGAATGCCGTATCTGTCCTTCCTTCGTTTCTGGTAATGTATCAGGAAGGCGACCTTCGCAAGGATGCTTACTTTGCCCAGGCAGACAAGGACGGAAACCGTAAATCGAAAAAAGGAGGAAGTTCAGAATTCCGTTGTACAATACGTACAGGAGAGTTATACCTGAACAGTGCTGAGGCAGCAGCACAGTCGAACAACTTACCTGAAGCTCGCAAACGTCTGCTACAACTGATGGAGAAGCGTTATACGGCCGAAGCGTATGCTAAAAAGAAAGCATCGGTAGAAGGCCTAGGTAAGGAAGAGCTGATAAAAGAAATACTGAATGAACGTGCCAGAGAACTTGCTTTCGAAGGTCACCGCTGGTTCGATTTGCGCCGTACAACTCGCCCGCGCATCGAAAAAACATTAAACGGTCAACAGTATGTATTGGAGCAGGATGATTCGCGTTATACGCTTCAGATTCCGAAAGAAGCAATAGCAGCTAATCCTAACCTGAGCAACTAATCGCAAAAAATTATCAGCTATAAGAAGAAGGGGAGCTGTTTCAAAATAAAGAGATAGGCTTACTTATCATCTATATAAAATTACAGCATAAAAAACTCCTGCTTTTAGTCCTATCATTATAATAAACAAAGGCTAAAGCAGGAGATTTTTATTTCTCAGTTTTAATCTATAAGATTTTTACTTTCGCTGTTCTAGTTTAAGGCAGCCTCATCTTTATTGGATTAAGATTTTAAAACTCTTTTTCTATCATCTACCACTATTCGCTGAATTCAACTTCATTACGAATAAAAGTCGTAACATTAATCTCTTCCACGGCTACAAACTTCTCTTTGCGATACGGGCAGTCAGTGCACATACACTTATTACACTTAGGTGTTTCGAATATATTACATGGATCAAGATGAATATTCAATACAGCATGGTCTGAATATTTAGCTTTCATAGCTTCCTGCAAACGTGCCCCTATTTTATGACCTTGTTCGATATTATAATACCATGGAATAGTCAAGTCGCAGTCCATATACAAAGAATTGCCCGACTTCAAAACCTTTACATTATGAATATCAATCCACTCGGGTTTTCTGTTTCGATTCAAGGTATCGGCAAGATCGGCAAGCAGATTAATGTCTGCCTTATCAAGCAAATTATCGGTAGTCTTTCTCAGAATAGAAATTCCTGTTATGATAATTACCGAACCGAAAATCAAGGCCATCGCACTATCTATCCAAGCTATACCGGTGAAATACAACAATACCAGTCCGGCAACTAGACCAATAGTAGAATAGGTATCCGACTGTAAATGCTTTCCGCCAGCAACGAGAGCAATCGAATCGTATTTCTTTCCTACAGCTATGCTGTACCATCCCATCAGGTAATTAAGAAGCCCGGATACAGCTATGATATAGATACCTACATCAATCTTCTGAATATCGGTAGGTACCAGCAAACGCTTAATACCTTCATAAATAATCATTCCTCCTGCTATCGAAATCAATATACCTTCGATAGAAGCCGATATAAGTTCAATCTTTCCATGTCCGAAAGGATGATTCTGGTCTTTAGGCTTTTCCGAAAGACACAGACTAAACAAGCTTATTGCCCCAGCAACAACGTTGACAATACTCTCCATGGCATCGGTCAGAACACCAACTGAATTTGTGAGGTAATATGCTATAAACTTTCCTACCAGAATCAATACTGATACAGTCAGTATATTACGCTGTACTCTCTGCTTTAGTTTATTCTCTGTAAGTTCCATAATCCCCAAAATTGAAGTCAAAAAATGAGTGGACGAAAGTACAACTTATTTTCAATCTAGCAAAAGCATGATAGCTTAAAGTCAGTCTAAATTTCAGTATGTCACAAATCAGCATCTACGAAAACAGTTAACCCTCTGTCTGACTGATCTATACAGTCCGACAGAGGGTTAACGAATTCAAAAGATTATCAACAAACTCCGTTTAAACCAAGAATCCCAACAAGATACCGGCGGCCACTGCCGAACCGATTACACCGGCTACGTTCGGCCCCATGGCATGCATCAGCAAGTAGTTGGTCGGATCATATTCCGCACCGACAATTTGCGAGATACGGGCAGAGTCGGGCACGGCAGATACACCTGCATTACCGATAAGCGGGTTGATTTTGTTTTCTTTCTTCAATACGAGATTGAATATCTTCACGAAGAGCACTCCCGACGCGGTTGCTATCACGAATGACAAGGCACCCAGGCCGAAAATCTTCAGTGAATCCCATGTGATGAATTCTGAAGCTTGGGTGGAAGCGCCTACGGTCAATCCCAACAGAATGGTGATGGTGTCAATCAGCGGACCGCGGGCTGTCTCTGCCAAACGGCGGGTCACACCGCTTTCCTTTAACAGGTTACCGAAGAACAGCATACCCAACAGCGGAAGACCCGAAGGAACCAGGAAGCAGGTGAGCAACAGACCCATAATGGGGAACAATACTTTTTCGGTATGAGATACGGCGCGTGGGGCTTTCATGCGGATGAGACGTTCTTTCTTGGTGGTCAGCAAACGCATGATAGGCGGCTGGATAACCGGCACCAATGCCATATACGAATAGGCGGACACGGCGATGGCTCCCATCAGGTTGGGTGCCAGCTTCGATGAAAGGAAGATGGCGGTCGGACCGTCTGCACCTCCGATGATGCCGATGGCAGCTGCCTGCATGGGGTCGAATCCCCATTCAAGTGCAATCATATAGGCACCAAAGATACCGAATTGGGCTGCCGCACCGATAAGCATCAGCTTCGGATTGGAAATCAATGCCGAGAAGTCGGTCATGGCTCCAATGCCGAGGAAGATGAGTGGCGGATACCATCCCGATGTCACTCCTTGATATAAGATGTTGAGAACCGAACCCTGTTCGTAGATACCGACTTGCAGGCCGGCCTCCATATTGAAAGGAATGTTGCCCACCAGCATACCGAATCCGATTGGAATCAGCAGCATCGGCTCGAATTCCTTCGCCACGGCAAGATAAATGAAGAATATACCGACGGCTATCATGATGAAATGCTGGTAAGTCGCATTGTAGAAGCCGGTATAAGTCCAGAAATCCGCCAGGTTGCTTTGTAAGAAATTGATAAATTCTCCCATAACTATTCAATGATTATAAGGTCTGTACCTTCGAGTATTGATTCTCCCTTGCTCACCTTGATGGCAGTTACCTTACCGTCACGGTCGGCCTTGATGTCGTTTTCCATCTTCATGGCTTCCAGTACGAGCAATGTCTGTCCGCGTTTCACGGCATCTCCTTCCTTCACCTTGATTTCCAGAATCACGCCCGGAAGCGGCGACTTGATGCCTGACTTGCTTCCTGCTACAGCCGGACGGCTCACGGCGGGAGGAGGAGCTGCCGGTGTGGTAGCTGCCGTACGGACTACCGGTTTGATTTTCGGCCCGGTCTTCTTTTCCATTTCCACGGTATAGGCCGTTCCGTTTACTTCTACATGCACGTTATTGTCTTCTATATCTCCCACGGTCACCTTGTAGAGATTTCCGTTGATTTTATATCTGTATTCTTTCATGGTTTTCGTTATACTTTAGAGGTTATTTCTTATGAGGCGTTTCACGCAAGGTATAAATCTTGGAACTCCACGGTGAGTAGCTCCGTTTCACCCGGCTGATGGTCAGGATTGTTTCTTCCACATCGTGGTCGGCTCCCTGTGCTTCATGCAAGGCCATGGAAATGGCGGCAATGACTTCGCCCGGAGCTTCTCCCAGTCCGCGCTCCTTCGCTTCCTGCTTGTCGGTGACATTCTGAGCCTTCATGGCATTGCGTTTACGCAGGTTGACGGCAACCTTGCCGATGATGCGGAAGCTGATGTACAATAGAATAAGCCCGATGAAAACCACGGTCATGGCAGTAATGCTCATGCCCAGCCCCGCCGAGTCGTGTTGTTCGAACTTGTCCATCTTCGGGTTTCCTTCCAGCGTCTGGTTGTTTGTGCTTGGAGTCACGTATTTGGTCTCGCTGTCATCCTTTACTTCCCATTGGTCTGCCCCGTCGCTTACCCGCGCATACGACTGGTCTGTCTTCAGTACACCGGCAGGCACAACCACTTCATCCAACAGTTTCCGTCCCGAATCGTATAATCCTACCCAGTTGTCACGGGTCTTGCTTAATACGAAATTGGTATGGAACGTGCCCCGGCGCGGTGCTCCGTCTGCCCAGAAGAGAGCGTGCTGGCGAGGGCTGATGGCAGTCAGTACATCTCCTTTGGGAATGAAATAAGACAGGGTGTCGCCCGGCTCACTGCTCACTTTCAGGTAACATCCTGCCAGGTTGACACTATTATAAGATGTGTTGAATATTTCCACCCATCCGCTATGCACGCCATAATCGTCCTGAAAGTTGTCTTGATTATCCACCAAGACTTCGTTGATGACGATTTTACTGCCCGTATCCGGTGCGGTGCACGAACTGAGCGCACCGACCATAGCAGATGCGAAGAATATTCCGGCTATGTATTTGTTCATAACTAAACGCATTAAAAAGGTGAATGTTACAAAGGAATATTACCGTGTTTCTTGGCCGGATTGGTCAGCTTCTTGGTCTGCAACTGCTGCAAGGCACGAATAATGCGGAAACGTGTGTTACGCGGCTCAATCACATCGTCAATGTAACCATACTTGGCTGCATTATACGGGTTGGCAAACAGCTTGGTATATTCGGCTTCTTTTTCGGCCATAAAGGCTTTCGGATCGGCAGCTTCTTTAGCTTCTTTTGCATACAATACCTCTACAGCGCCAGCGCCACCCATTACGGCAATTTCAGCAGTCGGCCATGCATAGTTCATATCTCCGCGCAACTGCTTACAACTCATTACGATGTGTGAACCACCATACGACTTACGCAATGTAACTGTCACTTTTGGAACGGTAGCTTCACCATATGCATAAAGCAGTTTAGCTCCGTGCAAGATAACAGCATTGTATTCCTGTCCTGTACCCGGAAGGAATCCCGGAACATCTACCAATGAAACAATAGGAATATTGAAAGCATCACAGAAACGGACGAAACGTGCTCCCTTACGAGAAGCATTGCAGTCCAATACTCCGGCAAGGAACTTAGGCTGGTTGGCAACAATACCAACAGACTGTCCGTTGAAACGTGCAAAACCGACAATGATATTCTTTGCAAAATCACGCTGAACTTCGAGGAACTCACCATTATCGACAATTGCTCCGATAACCTCATACATATCGTAAGCCTTATTCGGGCTGTCCGGAATAATTTCATTTAAAGAATCCTCCAGACGATCAATCGGATCTGTACAGTCTACATAAGGCGGCTCTTCCAGATTGTTCTGAGGGATATAGCTCAATAACTTACGAATCAGTGCCAAGCCTTCTTCTTCTGTAGAAGCAGTAAAATGAGTTACACCCGAACGAGTAGAGTGCACACTTGCACCACCCAAATCTTCTTGAGAAACATCCTCTCCGGTAACAGTCTTTACAACTTTCGGACCTGTAAGGAACATATAAGAAGTACCTTCCATCATCAAAGTAAAGTCTGTCAGTGCAGGTGAATATACAGCACCTCCGGCACACGGACCAAAGATACCCGAAATCTGCGGAATCACACCAGAAGCCAAAATATTACGCTGGAAAATTTCAGCATATCCAGCCAGTGCATTGATACCTTCCTGAATACGGGCACCACCTGAGTCATTCAGTCCGATACAAGGAGCTCCCATCTTCATGGCCATATCCATTACTTTACAAATCTTCAGTGACATGGTTTCTGACAGAGAGCCGGCAGATACGGTAAAGTCTTGTGCAAAGACATAAACCAATCTTCCTTCTATTGTTCCATATCCAGTAACTACACCATCGCCCAGATAATGCTTCTTATCCATTCCGAAGTTTGTACAACGATGTTTTACAAACATATCCATTTCTTCGAAACTTCCTTCATCAAGCAGCATAGCAATACGTTCACGTGCAGTATATTTCCCTTTAGCATGTTGCTTTTCGATAGCTTTCTCACCACCGCCAAGACGCGCCTGGGCACGCAGTTCGATAAGCTCTTTTACTTTTTCAAGTTGGTTACTCATGGTACTAGAAATTTATGTATTAGTAAATGGCAAGATAAAATGGTTAACAACCGATTGTTTTAAAGCAACAAAGTGACGAAGAACTTCGTATACATCCGATGAACGTTTACAAAATTCTCCGCCACTTCTCTATTCTGAATGACAACAAACGGCTAATGTCTTCACCATTTCATTCATTGCCCTTAATTATTTTTCGCAAAGTTCGGTTAATACCCCCATAGTTGATTTCGGATGAAGGAAAGCAATATTCAGTCCTTCTGCACCTTTTCGAGGCGCTTTGTCGATCAGGCGAATGCCGTTTGCATCAGCTTCAGCCAACGCATTTGCTACTCCGTCTTCTATTGCAAAAGCCACATGATGAACTCCCATGCCTCTGTTTTCAATAAATTTGGCAATTGTGCTATCAGGTCCCGTAGGCTCCAGCAGTTCAATTTTTGTTTCACCACATTTCAGGAAAGCAGTTTTTACTTTCTGATCTTCTACGGTTTCTATATTATAACATTTCAATCCGAGTACATTTTCATAATAAGGAAGGGCTTCTTCGATACTTTTCACCGCAATGCCCAAATGTTCAATGTGAGAAATTTTCATAATTAAGTTGCTTTTAATGGTATTAAAATCTAAAGTTGGTTTATATCAACTGCACAAAGAAAACAATTTTGTGCTAAAACGCGAAACTTTTTCGGATAAATATTATTAGAATCTGCCTAAAAAATCCTTTTCCAGCAGCTCACCTCACACATAAATTTTAATCAGCAGACGGTTCAGCCATTCCCATCTCACCCGGAACCATCTCC
>OLZT01000513.1_pt1 | contig 13670 bp, 14 predicted proteins | sample 1644501 | NCBI WGS metagenome assembly OLZT01 (sample SAMEA103958140, study PRJEB25191) | human gut metagenome | biome: human-associated habitat [ENVO:00009003]; feature: intestine environment [ENVO:2100002]; material: feces | place: Germany | collected 2013/2015 | reverse complement strand
GTAATGATAAAGTTTGCCGGGGCAAAGTTTACCTCGGCACTGTGGGCCACGCCGCTGGTCTCACGGCCGGCCATGGGGTGGCTGGCAATGAACTCCACGCCCTCCGGCAGCATCTGCTGCACCGGCTCCACCACACCGCGCTTTACGCCGGAAACATCGGTTATCAGCGTGCCGGGGCGGACCAGGTGGCCGTACTGCTTGACCCATCCCAGCAACACAGTGGGGTACAGGCCAAAGATGATGTAATCCGCGTTCTGCACCAGGTCGTCAAAGTTTTCGTTGCGGCCCTCGCAGATATAGGCGTGTTCCAGCGCATAATCCAGCGTGCTCTGGCTGTGGGTAATGCCGGTCACGCGGTAGCCTTTCTGGCTGAGCACCTGGGCATATTTGCCGCCCAGCAGGCCCAGGCCCACAATTAAAAACGTTTTGCTTTTATCCATCCCGTCCATTTTGCTTTCACCCCTGATTTGTTACATGGGCCCCCAGGCCCTTGATGACCTCAAAGAAATCCGGCCAGCTTTTGTTGACCGCGTTGGCCCCCTCGATGACCGCCGGCTGGCCTGCGGCCAGGGCAGCAACGGCCATTGCCATTACAATGCGGTGGTCGTTATGGCCGTTCAGCGGTGCCGTGGGCTTGTGCAGGGCGCAGCCCTCAATTGTCAGGGTATCGCCGTCCGCTTTTACCGTGCCGCCCATCTTGGCAAGCTCTTCCTGCATAGCGGCAATGCGGTCGCACTCTTTAATGCGCAGCCGCCCGGCGTTGCGGATGATGGTGGTGCCGCTGCAGAAGCACCCCAGTGCGATGAGCACCGGGCCAAGGTCTGGGCAATCGGCCAGGTCGATCTCCACCGCCTTCAGCAGGCTGCGATGGAAGGTCACATGGCTGCCGCTGCGCTCAAACTTTGCGCCGCACTGCTTTAAGATATCCAGGATCACCCGGTCTCCCTGGTGGGAACCGGAGGGCAGACCCGTTATCGTAATGCCGCCCACAGTGCTGCCCAGCACGGCCAAAAACGCCGCCTGGCTGTAATCGCCTTCAACATCCATGTCTGCTGCCGCATAATGCTGCGGCGCTGCCACTTTGTAGGTGGCGGAGCCATCCTTGCGGGCGCGGACCGAAACTTTAACGCCAAATTTCTGCATCGCGTCTGTGGTCAGGTCCACATAGCTGCGGCTTTCAAAGGGAGCGCGCACCTCAATGGTGCTGGGGGCTTCCATCAACGGGGTGGCAAACAGCAGCCCGCTGATGAACTGGCTGGACACATTGCCCGCCAGCGTATAGTCCCCGCTGGAGAGCGCCCCTTCCACAGTCAGGCCGGAAGGACTCTGCACAAAGCGGAGGCCCTGCTCCCGGTACAGCGCTTCATACACCGACTGGGGCCGCTCCATCAGCCGCCCGCGGCCCACAAAGGTCACTTTCTGACCGGTGAGGCTGGCCAGCGGGATGAGGAAGCGCAGGGTGCTGCCGCTCTCGCAGCAGTCCACCGGGGCTTCCACGGGCAGAAAACGGCCCAGTCCCTCCACCACTGCATCGTTCCCGCCGGTGGTGACGCGGGCGCAGAGCTGGCCCGCCGCCGCGAGGGTGGCGGCGATGTCCTTGCTGAACTCCAGATTCCGGATGTGCGAGGTGCCCTTTGCCAGCGCCGCACAGAGCACGGCCCGGTGCGCCATGCTCTTGCTGGGCGGGGCCATAATGACTCCGTCAATGTTTCTGTCTGGTTGGATCGTGATCTGCATTTGCAGCCCTCCTTCTGCCCGTTCTGCCAAACGCTCTCCCTGCGGGAGAGCTGGGGCCTGAGAGGGTCACATCTCCCGCCCGATGGCCCATGCGACCTGGCGGCACTTGGCCATAGCCTGTGCAAAGCTGTCCGGGGTCAGGCACTGGGCACCGTCGCTCCATGCGTGGCGGGGGTCGTAGTGGACCTCCACTTCCAGACCGTCGGCACCGGCGGCCACCGCAGCGATCATCATCGGCTCCACGAGGTTGGCCTTGCCGGTGGCGTGGCTGGGGTCCACGATGACGGGCAGATGGGTCTTTTCGTGGATGATGGGCACGGCGGAAAGGTCCAGCGTGTTGCGGGTATACTTTTCAAACGTGCGGATGCCGCGCTCGCAGAGGATGACCTGCTCGTTGCCGCCGGCCATGATGTACTCGGCGCTCATGATCCACTCCTCGATGGTGTTGCACAGGCCGCGCTTGAGCAGGACCGGCTTGTGCATCTTGCCCACGGCCTTGAGCAGCTGGAAATTCTGCATGTTGCGGGCACCGATCTGCACGACATCGACATACTCTTCAAACTCCGGGATGCGGTCTTCGCTCATCAGCTCGGAAACGATGGGCAGGCCGGTGGCCTCGCGGGCCTTGACCATGTCGAGGATGCCTTCGGTCTCCAGACCCTGGAAGGAGTAGGGAGAGGTGCGGGGCTTGTAGGCGCCGCCGCGGAAGAGGGCAGCACCGCCGGCCTTGACGCTCTGGGCGATACGGAGGGCCTGCTCCTCGCTCTCGATGCTGCACGGGCCGGCCATGACGGCGATCTTCTCCCGTCCGCCGATCCGGACGCCGCCGCAGTCGATGACCGAGTCGGCGGGGTGGAACAGGCGGTTGGCGCGCTTATACGGGGCCGACACACGGGTCACGTTGTCGATCCAGGGGTTGGCGAGCACATCACGCTCGTCGATCTTGGTGGTGTCGCCCACCAGACCGAAGACGTTGTAGTCCTTGCCGGTGATCAGGGTGACATCGAGGCCCTGCTTTTCAAAGCGGTCCACGATCTTTTCCAGTTCTTCCTTCGGGGTGCCTTTTTTCGTCGAAATGATCATCTTCTTGCATTCCTTTCCCTTTTATCAACGTGTCAACCTCTCAGCCACTGCTGAGAGGTTTCTTTCTTTATTGCACCATGTGCGATTGTGCGCCGCCGTCCAGCCGGAGCAGCTGCACCAGATAACTGCATGCGTGGAGATAGCCGCCGATGCCCTCGCCCGCAAAGCGGCCCTGACAGCCGAACGAGACGACGTCCGTGTTCCGGAACGGCTCCCGGCCGCTGGGTTCGCTCATGAGCACCTCCACGGCGGGCACACCGCAGAGCTGCAGGGCTTCCAGAATGGCCACGCTGTAATAAGCATAGCCGCCCGGATTGAGGATGATGCCGTCGGCGCGGCCTGCGGCCGACTGGATCTCATCAATGATGTCGCCCTCGTGGTTGGACTGGAAGAAATCCGGCTCGATGCCCATCTGCTGGCAGCAGACGTCCAGATAATCCAGCAGGCCGTTGTAGTCCACTTCGCCCTCTACACCGGGCTCGGTAAAGCGGGTAATGTTGACGTTTGGCCCGTTAATGAACAAAAATCGCATCCAATGCCTCCAGTGCCGCCGCAACGGCGTCTGCAACGGTCGTTTCGTTCGGGATGACCGCATCGGCTGCGGCCAGATAGAGCGGGCGGCGCTGGGCTTCCATGGTCTTCAGCGCCTCGGCGCTGGTGGAGAGCGGACGCCCGCCGCCCACAGTCAGAGCGTCCAGCGGGCGGTCGATGAAGAGCACCACGCCGTTCTGCCGCAGGGCCCGCAGGTTTTCGGGCCGCTTGACGACCCCGCCCCCGCAGGAAAGCACCTGACGGCCCTCTCTGGCAAAGCGGGCGGTCTGCTCGGCCTCCCGTGCCCGGAAGCCGTCCTCGCCCTCTGCGGCGAAGAGGTCCGGGATGCTGCGGCCTGCGGCCCGGACGATCTCCTCATCCAGGTCCACGAACCGCTTGCCCAGCCGGTCGGCCAGCGCACGGCCGATGGTCGTTTTGCCGCAGGAGGGCATCCCGATGAGCGCCACGTTCAGCTGCTCTTTCCGGAGCTGGGCGGTGATGGCGCGGATCTCGGCCGGGGCATCGTCGAACTTGCGGTCCAGGAAGTATTCCGCCGCATACACGGCCTGGGCCACCAGCATTTCGAGGCCGCCCACGGCCACCGGCACACCCGCCTCCTCGGCGCGCAGGATCAGTTCCGTTTTGTCCGGATTGTAGACCACGTCGAGGACGGCTTCCAGCCCCGGCATCGCGGCCACATCCAGATGACAGACCCCCACGTTCGGGTACATGCCCGCCGGGGTGGTGTTGATGACAATGTCGGCCCCGCTGTGAACGGCTTCCGCATAGGAAAGCTCGCCCTTTTCGGGGTCCGGATGCCGGCTGACGGTCAGCACTCTGGCCGCGCCCTTATCTTTTGCCACGGCGCTCGTGGTGTTGTGGGTGCCGCCGGTGCCCAGAATGAGAACGGTCCGGCCCGCGAACTCCACGCCGTGGGCATCGGCCAGGTAGGCAAAGCCGAGATAGTCGGTGTTGTAGCCGTAGAGCAGGCCGTTCCGGTTCACGACCGTGTTCACGGCCCCGATGGCCTTGGCGCGCGGGTCGATGTAGGAGCAGGATTCCATGACCAGCCGCTTATACGGGATGGTCACATTGATCGCCTTGAAGGCCCGCCGGGTCAGGAAGGCCCGTGCCTCCTCCTCGGTGGGCAGCGGGCACAGGTCGTACCGGTAGCCGCAGAGCATCTCGTGGATGATCTTCGAGTACGAGTGCCCCAGTTTGGAGCCGATGAGTCCGTATTCCATTTACAGCTCCTCCTTGCGGTAAGCGGTGGGCTGTTCCATCCAGGCCATGCCGTACTTCGCGGTCAGCAGATCGCCGACGGCCAGCGCCGCCGCGCAGGTCTGCACGATGGCCGCACGGGGCACGATGCAGGGGTCGTGACGGCCCTGGATGGAAAGTTCCGCGTTCTGTTTTGCAATGTAATCCACAGTATCCTGTGGTTTGTAGATGCTGGGCGTGGGCTTGACCACGGTGCGGAAGACGACCGGCATCCCGTTGGAGATGCCGCCGTTCAGGCCCGCGTTGTGGTTGGTGGCCGTCACGATGCGGCCCCCCTGCATCCGGAAGGCATCGTTCGCCTCGCTGCCCTTCAGGTCGGCGAAGCCGAAGCCGGTGCCGAACTCAATGCCCTTGACGGCCGGGACCGAGAAGGCCATGTGGGCCAGCTCGCTTTCCACGCTGTCAAAATAGGGTTCGCCGACGCCTGCAGGCAGGCCGAGGATGGCGGTCTCCAGCGTACCGCCCACACTGTCGCCTGCGCTGCCTGCGGCGCGGATGGCCGCTTTCATCGGCTCTTCGGCCTCCTCGTTCAGCAGGGCAAAGCCATCGCCCCGGCTCAGCAGCGCTTCGGCCTGCGCCCCCAGTGCCGCCGGGTCATCCAGCGCAAAGGGGGTGTCTGCAACGCCCGCGCACCGCCCGATGTGGGTCACGATGTTGATGCCGGCCCGGTCGAGGGCACCCAGCACCACCGCACCGCCCGCTACCAGCGCCGCCGTGATGCGGCCGGAAAAGTGTCCGCCGCCCCGCGCATCCTGAAAGCCGTGGTATTTGGCATAGGCCGTGTAATCCGCATGGCCGGGGCGGAGCAGGTCGGCGGTCTTGGCATAGTCGCCGCTGCGGGTGTTCTGGTTCTCGATCATCAGGGCAATGGCGGTGCCGGTGGTGTGGCCGTTCACCACACCGGACAGAAACTGCACCGTGTCCGCTTCCACGCGGGGGGTGGAAAGGCCGTCGCCCCGGGCACGGCGCTTATCCATGCAGGCGGCGAGAAAGCTCTCGTCCACCGGCACACCGGCGGCCATGCCGTCCAGCACGGCGCCGATGGCGCGGCCATGGCTCTCGCCGAAGATGGTCAGGGAGAGGGCAGACCCGAACGTGTTCTTCATGGTCATTCCTCCATGCCCAGCAGGGGGCGCAGGCCCTCCACCGGGATGGTCTCAGCGCGCCAGCAGCCCAGACCCGGCACCTTGATGATGGTGATCTGACCGCCCTGCGCCTTTTTGTCGTGCAGCATCTCGGCCAGCACCTTTTCTTTGTTGTAGGTTGTGCGCAGGGGCAGGCCCAGGCGGCGGTAGACCGCCCGCACCCGCTTTTGCAGCGCTTTGGATTCGATCATGGGCAGCATCCCCAGAGCCACGCACTCGCCGTGGAACAGGCCCACGGTGCGGCGGCCCTTGATGCCCTTGACGGCCTCGATGCCGTGGCCGATGGTGTGGCCGAAGTTGAGGGCCTTGCGCATCCCGCGCTCGGTCTCATCCTGCTCGACGATATTTTTCTTGAACCGCAGGCTGCGGTAGATGATCTCGTTGATCTGGCCGTCGATGTCGCCCTTTTCAAAGATGCCGAACAGCTCCGGGTCGGCCAGCAGGCTGGCCTTGACCGCCTCGGCCAGGCCGTTGATGTAGTGGCGGCGGGGGAGGGTGACCAGCGTATCCGGGTCCACGATGACCAGTTTAGGCTGCCAGAAGGCACCCACGATGTTCTTGGTGTCGCCCAGATCCACCGCCGTCTTGCCGCCGATGGAGGAATCGATCATCGAGAGCGTGGTGGTGGGGCAGTTGATGAAGTCGATGCCCCGCATATAGATGGAAGCGGCAAATCCGGCCAGGTCGCCCACGACGCCGCCGCCCACCGCCACGACCAGGTCGCCGCGGCCCATGTTGAAATCGAGCATCTGCTGTAAAACGCTCTCCAGGATCTTGAAGCTCTTGCTGGCCTCGCCCTGGGGCACCGTGATGATCCGGGCCTCGCGGCACTGGTCGGCCACCCGCTGGGCATACTGGGCCGGGACGCCGCTGTCGGTGACGACGGCCACCCTGCGGTCCAGCCGGGCGAACTGGTACAGGTTCTCCAGTGCGCCGTTCTTCAGGATGATGTCATAACTGCGCTCGCCCAGATTCACGGTGAGCTTGGTTCCGATAAAATCGCTCATTTGTTGTACACTCCTAACAGCCGTACCGTGCGGCAGACATGGTTCAGCGCGCGCAGCAGCGCGGCGGTCTCTTCGGCGGTGGGGTCGCCCACCAGCTCAACGTAAAAATAGTAATCGAAGGGGACATGGGGCAGCGGGCGGCTCTTGATGGATTCCATATTGTAGCCGCTGGCACCGATGATCTGGATGACCTCGGCCAGCTTGCCGGGCTTGTTGTCCACCGTGAACAGCAGCGAGAAGCGGTTGCCCGCCGTGGGCTTTTCGCGGCTGAGGACGATGAACCGGGTGGTGTTGTCGCCATCGGTGTTGATGCTGGGCACCAGAACTTCCAGCCCGTACAGCGCCGCCGTTTCCACGCTGGCGATGGCCGCCTGCGTCCGGTCGCCGCTCTCGGCCACGAACTTGGCCGCCATGGCCGTGTTGGGCATGGCCGTGGCCGGCAGGCGGAACTGTTTTAAGAAGGTCTCGCTCTGGGCAATGGCCTGCTGGTGGCTGTACACATGCTTCAGCTCGCTCAGCGGGGTGCCGGGCAGGACCAGCAGGTTCTGCGAGATGGGCAGGTCGTACACATCCACGACCCACAGGGCGGGGTGGTCGTAGCACAGGTCCAGCACGGCGGACACATCGCCCGCGTGGCTGTTCTCAAAGGGGACCACGCCATGGGCTGCATCGCCGCGTTCCACCGCGTCGAAGACCTCGTCCCAGGTGGGGTAGCTGACCGCCTCCGCATGGGGGAAGAGCGCCTTGAGCGCGATGTGCGCAAAGGCTCCCTCCACGCCCTGATAGGCGGCGCGGTTCCGGCCCAGCACCTCGGCCTCGTACTGCTTGGCCACATCCATCATGTGCTGTACGTGGTCGCGGTAATAGGGGCGCAGGGCAGGGTCCTGAATGCGCGCTTCGGCTTTGTCCAGCACCACGGCTTCCCGCGCGGCATCGAAGATCGGCAGGCCGTGGGCCTTTTTGTATTCGGCGACCGCCAGCACAGCCGCCATCCGCCGCTCGAACAGCGCGGCCAGCGCAGCGTCCACCGTGTCGATCTCCTGGCGGGCTTTGTCCAGTGCGTCCATGGGTTCCACATCCTTTGTTTTCATGATACCGGAGATGATACGGAATGAGTATACCATAACCCGGACACAGAAACAACAAACCCCGCCCCGGTTCTGTGCGGAGTTTTTTTCAGATTTTGCTTTGGAAAAACGAAAGAGTCTCATCTGCCATCGGGCGGATGAGACTCTTCTGTCGGGTCATTTTCGCAGGTCTTCCCGGCTCCGCGCCTTCCCGTAATACCGGCCATAGGGGTTGTCGAGGTCGGCGGCGCGGGGCGGGGCGCGTTTTGGCTCCGGGGGCGGCGTGGTGAGCAGGCGGCGGGGGGCACCGACCTCCCGCTTGATCAGGCGGAACCGCATGGCATCAGTCCTCCGCACTGGCGGTGGAGACGGCCCCGGCAGTCAGCGCCTGCCAGAACGCTTCGCCGCCCTTGAGGTTGTCGGCGGTGCCGGAGTTCCAGGCACCGCGCATCCCGACGAAGAACTGCGCCATGTATTCCTGGCTGTCGCCGCCCTGAGCGTGGGTGGTATCGGCCTGGTATTCACCGAGGTCCAGCCCGGTCAGGGCGGGGCAGTCGGTCCACCGGTAGACCATGTTCCACCAGTCGCCGTCGCTGCCGGGTTCAGGCAGGCTGCCGTCGAGGTAGCGCAGGGTACCGGTGCTCTCTTCAAAGCCCGCCGGGTCGTACAGCAGGAAGACCGCGCTCAGACCGCCCTGCACATCGGCGGCCAGCTTGGTGGTGCCCGCCATGGTCAGGTAGGCCGCGCTCTCGGTCTGGGTCTCCTCGTCGGAATAGTCCAGCGTATAGACGTTCAGGGTCACGACCACCTTGCCGTCGCCGTTCCGGTCTTCGCCGAATTGGGCAAGCTGGGTCTGGAGCGCGTTCACAGTATCCTCCGGCAGGTAGTAGGGGGCCACCACGGCCACATTGTAATCGGCCTTGGTGGTAAAGAAATACTGCCCGATGAAGTTGTACGCCACAAAGGCCACGGCGATGCCGATGAGGATCACCCACTTCAGGTTATAATCCCACCAGTTGGCCCAGCGTTCTTTCCGGGTATACTGTTTTTCCCGGCGGGGTTTGAGGTCGCCGGGCTGGATGTCGCGTTCGTAACGATAGCTTGCCATAGTTCTCCTTAAAGCTGTGCGAGGATGGTCTGGCGGACGGCTTCGGGCAGCTGTTTCTGCTCTGCCTTGCTCATGCCGACCGTCCGGATGGGCGGCAGGATGCGGATGTGGATGGAACCGGGAGTCGCACGGTTGCCGTGGGCCTCGAACAGGCCGCGGGCACCGGAGATGGCCACCGGCACCACCGGGGCACCGGTCTTGATGGCGATGCGGAACGCACCGGCCTTGAACTCGCCTGCGCCGCCCTCTTCGCCCTTATAGCGGGTGCCTTCGGGGAAGATGACGAAGCTCTTGCCGCTCTCCACGATGGCCGTGGCATCGTTCAGCGCCTTGACGGACGCGCGGATGTCATCGCGCTTGACGAAAACGCAGCCCAGCAGCTTCATCCAGCGGTTGAGCAGAGGGATCTTTTCCAGCTCCTCTTTCGCCAGGATGCCGTGGGGTGCATCCAGCGCCACCAGAAGCAGCGGGATGTCGTAGTAGCTGCGGTGGTTGCCCACGAAGACGCAGGGGCCGTCCTTGGGGATGTTCTCCTGCCCTTCCACCACCAGCCGTGCGCCGGTCACTTTCAGGATGCCCCGGCTCCAGTGCGGGATATGCTTGTTGATGATCTGCTCCACGGTATCCATGTCCCCGGCGGCGAGGGCGCGCTCGGCCCGGCGGAGCACACCGTAGTGGACGATCATATAGCCAAACAGATATACAAACATCGCGATCGTGCGAAGAATGCTCATGATACGTTCCTCCTTCTGGCCTGAAAAGCCTGTTTCATTGTACCACACTTTGGGCGAAAATGGGAGCCGAAACACTTTTTTTACAAATGAAGGGCCGGATGGCTTGCAAAATTCACAAAATCCGGGTATATTTATAGAAAGAAAGGTAGCACAATGGGCAGTTCCTTTTCCTTCTGCCCCGCGGCACCGAGCCAAACCAGAAAGGGTTCGAAACAAAATGGGTCTTTTTCCTTCTGCAAATGATTTCCGCAAGGCCGGGCCGGGCGTCGAGAAGGACACCCCCCGCAAAACGGGCATCGGCCGCTTTTTTGAGCTGGTCGGGCGCGACATGTCCGGCATGTTCCTGGCCAACCTGCTCACCTGCATCGGCTTTCTGCCGGTCATCTGCCTGGTGTATGTCGGTTTTCTGATGAACAACCTCACCGTCATGGTGGTCAGCGCCATTGCGGGCGGCATCCTGGCCGGCCCCGCACTGGCGGGCATGTACGACACCGTGCTGCGCGCCCTGCGCGATGAGGCAGGCTACTGGTGGACCACCTACCGCCGCGCGTTCAAGCGGAACTTCAAAGCCGCCATCCTGCCCGGCATCGTCTACTGCACCGTCATCACCATCCAGATCTTCCTCGTCTATTTCTGCTTCAACATGCTGTACCACGGCACCAATGTCGGCCTGCCCATGTGGGTGGCCACGGTGCTGAACCTGGTGCTGTTCCACATGCTGTTCGCCTACATGTGGCCGCAGGTGGTCCTGCTGGACCAGCCCTTCCACCAGACGCTGAAGAACTGCCTGAACTGCATGATCGCCTTCCTGCCCCACGCGCTGGCGTCCGCCATCGTGACCATTCTGTTCTGGGGCGTCGTCATCCTGTGCATGCCGCTGGGCATCTTCCTGATGTTCATCTTCGGCTTCTGGTTCCAGACCGAGGTCTGCTGCCAGATCGTCTACGGCGATGTGAACCGCGTCTTCCACATCGAGGAGAGCCTCCAGAAGCTGCACGACGCCGAGCTGGACGCCGCCCTCCGGGAGGAGTACGGCGAAGACGAGCCGGACGGCACCGAACACTGATCTTTCACCGATGCGCAAAGGAGAACCGTGCGATGGAACAACGAAATAACCTCGTGTTGCAGGGCACCGAGACCTTCTCCCGCGGCGCGCTGGACAATGTCGCGCTGGAAAGCGGCGCTTTGGTGCTGGACAGCTCCGCCGGGCGGTATCTGCCCTACGGCAGCTACACCACGCCGGAGTTCGCGATGCCGGCTTTCTGCAACCTGAACGTCAGCTGGAACGCCAGCGCCCCCCATAACACGATGGTGGAGGTGCGCTGCCGGGTCTATGCCGGGAACACCTGGACCGGCTGGATGAGCTTTGGCAAGTGGGCACCGGGTTATCCCCGCTGCAGCTGCACCTCCCAGAGCGACGACGGCATGATCTTCCTCATGGGCGATACCGTGACCGTGGCAACGCCCGGCGGCGGCACCGGCGTCCAGCTTCAGGTCAATCTTTCGACCAACAACGATAAAGTCACCCCGGCGCTCCGGCTGCTGGCGGCGGCGGTCCGCCCCCTTGCGTGGGATAAGCAGAGCGGCCACCCCATCAACCGCCGCCTGTACTTACCGGAATACTGCCTCTCGGCCCATGACCCCAGCTTTGGCCGGGACATGGACCTGCCGCTGGTGATGGCGGCCCTGATGAACCGCTGGGGCGAGGACATCCTGCCCGAGGAAGTGGCCTACGTCATGGAGGACATGGCCCACAGCACCACCGCCAACGCGGCCTTTGCGGCGGCAGCGGCGGGCTGCTGCGGCTACCCCTGCTGGCAGGCCTGGATGGACCTGCAGGACCTGCGCACCCAGATCCACGACGACTGCCCCGTTGCCGTCCGGGTCGAGCGCCGCATCCGGGGCCAGCGTGACCCGGTGGGCATCTGGATGGGGCTGCGGGGCTTTGGCCACGACGACGCCGTGATGGCCGATTATGTCCTGCTCAACGACCCCACCGCCGACAGCGACGGCTCCGTCAACTGCACCATGGCGCTGTCGGATTTCCTGCGCTACTTCACAGGCCGGGCCATCGCCCTGCGGCGCAAGCCCAGAGATGCAGCCGCCGACCTGCCCAACCGCGTCCGCTGCGACCTGGCCCGCAGCGAGGACGGCCGCTGCTATTACTTCGAGCAGCGGGGCCAGCGCGACCCGCTGCCGGATGATTTCTCCGGCTGGGCCGCCTACACCCTGCACGACGGCATCGCTCATGCCACCACGGCTCACCGGACGTTCCGCCGGATGGAGCGAACCCCGGACGGGGGCCTGTGCTTCCCGCCCGAACAGCTGGCCGCAGGCGGGCGGTGCAGCGTTTACGCCGTAGACCAGACCGGCCGGATGCGGGTCGCGGAAGTCCGCCTGCCCGCGCCGCCCAGACCCCCGGCAGCACCGCCTGCCGCACCTCAGAATGACCCCCAGAGCACCGGGCAGCAGGACCTCTAGGCCCGCTCCCGCCAAACGCTTTCCGGGGATAAAAACTGTTACATAGGAGGAACACATTATGGCAAAGACGATCATCACCATTGGCCGTGAGTACTGCACCGGCGGCAACTACATCGCAGAGGATGTTGCAAATGCTCTGGGCATCAAGCTCTACGACAAGGAGCTGATCACCATGGCAGCCAAACACTCCGGCCTGTCCGAGGAGGCTGTCGCCGCCAGCGAGAAACGCCACACCCACAGCCTGCTGTACAGCCTGTACACCATGGGCAACGAGCTGCCGCTGGGCGATCAGGTGTTCATCCTGCAGAGCCGCATCATCAAGCAGCTGGCAGAGGAAGGCCCCTGTGTCATCCTGGGCCGCTGCGGTGACTATGTGCTGCGGGACCGCAAGGACGTGCTGCGCGTCTTCATCTATGCGCCGGTGGAGTGGCGCCGTGAGCTGGCCAAGACCGACCCTCTGGTCAAGGCACACGACGAGAAGGGCATCAAGGAAGAGATCGAGAAGACCGACCGCAACCGCTCGGCCTACTACAACTACTACACCCAGAACCGCTGGGGCGATGCCCACAACTATGATCTGGCCATCAACGCCGCCCTTGGCCGCGAGACCTGCGTGAAGATGATCCTGGACGCAGCCGCCGCCAAGGAAAAGACCCTGGGCTGAGACGCAGCTCTGGCTTTGCGACATAAACAACGATAAAACGTGGGTAGGGTGCTTCGGTGCCCTGCCCATGTTTCCGGCAAGGGAAGTTTTGCTGCAGAACGGCAGCCTTGCCATAGCGACCCTGATTTCAAGTGTTCAAAAGGAGAAAACGTGGAAAACAATCGACCCCAAACTTCCCCCGTCATGGAACGGGAAAACATTATGGGCACCATGGAGATCAACCCGCTTTTGCTCAAGCTCAGCATCCCGATGATGATCTCCATGCTGGTGCAGGCGCTGTACAACGTGGTGGACTCGGTGTTCGTGTCCCATGTCAGTGAGAGCGCCCTCACCGCCGTGTCCGTCCTCGTGTTCTTCCAGCTCGTGCAGTTCGCGGCCATCGCGGTGCTGGCAAATCTCTTCTGCGACGGCTTCACCGCGTGGTCGAGCCTCACCGGCGTGCAGGCAGGCAATGCCATCTTTGCCGTCGCCCTCGTCTGCGAGCTGATCGTCTGCGTCATTTTCTACCTCGTCACCTATTTCTTCCTCACGAGGAAGCTGAATCTGGAGTGACCCATGAAAAAATTTCTTGTCCTCATTCTGACGCTCGCGGTGGGCCTTGCCCTCCTGCGGCGGAAAAAGTAAACAACCACCTCATCTGAAAAAGCGGCCGGAGAGCGAAAAAAGCTTTTTCGGCCGCTTTTTGCGCGCAAAATCAAGAAAAATTTAAGAAAAAAGCACAGAAAAAACACAAGCTCCGTCTGCTATCATGGCGGCAGAAATATCGGAAAGGAGTTTTCCCCATGTCCCTTCTTGAAGTCAGCGGTCTCTCCAAGACCTACACCACCCGCTT
>OLZT01000506.1_pt1 | contig 13803 bp, 10 predicted proteins | sample 1644501 | NCBI WGS metagenome assembly OLZT01 (sample SAMEA103958140, study PRJEB25191) | human gut metagenome | biome: human-associated habitat [ENVO:00009003]; feature: intestine environment [ENVO:2100002]; material: feces | place: Germany | collected 2013/2015 | reverse complement strand
CCCGCATCGTGTTCCATGGTCTGCGCCACTCCAGTGCCACCTACCAGCTGATGATCTCCGGCGGTGATGTGAAAACTGTGCAGAGACCGTGCACTTACTCTGGGACAAATAAAAAATGATGATTTTTGATCCATGACTTGGTGGCGATCTGAGTGACCACAAAGGTAAATTTGATACACGGAAAGAAGAATGCCCACTCGTCTGAGGAGTTCTCAGGGGAGTGGGCATTTCTGTGTAGGCGGTTAATATAATTTCGATTATGATAATTCAAATTATATTAAGACGTTCCATGGGCTGCAACAGCTTCACCGCTTGGTTTTCAAAAACTACCTGTTGATAGCGGTGTTACTTCTTCACAAATTGGTATACGCCATATTCTGGTGACGTCACCAATCCATGCTTGATAAGATTCTTGATGATAGAGGATGCACGCGATTTCTGAACGCCATATAGCTGTGCAACGTTTATGCTGCGGAACTGATATTGATACCGATATCTCTTGAAAAGTTCAAGCGTCCGTTCTTTTGTACTTGCAGTCAGCCTGGTATTATCCAGTCTTTTGCAAAGTTCACTCACTTCGGCATCCGTACTCATTCCGTGGAGCACTGTAGAAGTTTCCGCACTTTCCGCACTTTCCGCACTTTCCGCACCACTTGCCACACTTTTCATACTGATCTGTGCCGGAGTCGCTACACTTCTGTTCGGCAGCGTAACGATAAAGAAATCTGAATCCGAGTAGAAAGTCGGCTTCTGAGCTACTTTCACATGAAGCTCTAAGTCCCAATATCGTTCAAGCGTATTATACCGTATTTTATCAATACATTCCACCACTTTATGCGGTCACATGGGTGGCATTCTCTTTCACCGAATTGATCGTATCCATCAGTTCACTACCTGTTTTGCCATCAAACAGGCGGGTAAACAGGATGGGCTGGTCAAAGGGTGGTTTCATCAACACCGCTTTGCTTTCCACATAACCGTTCTGCTCGATGTAATGAATGACCTTCTGCACGAACGCGATCTGCTTTGCATTCAGCGATTCGTCATTGATAAATTTTGAAAATGCCTGCATGGCAGCATCGTGGTCCAGTTTTGCCACTTTACGCACCAGCAGACCAAAGGGTGTATCCCGAAACTCCCGCGTGTAGTCCTCTTTGCTGCCCAGCTCACTGGTGAAGATATGTTCCAGCTCGGTGTAGTCGCCCTGAGAAAGCGGAATGTTCTGGGTCAGCTTGTGGATGGCCAGCGTATCGCTGCGGTGCTCCATGATGTAGCGGTTCACACGTTCCCGGTACTCGCCGAAATCGTAGCCGGAATCCAGCGTTTTGCCCTCGGTCTGCTCCAGTACCGGGTCGGCAAGGGCCGTGTAGACAGGCTTTTGACCTTCTACACCGTCCACCAGAAACTTGATAAGCTCCCGCAGTTCCTGCCGCATTTCCTCAAAGCGGAGCAGGTCATGCGAGGTTAAAAATTCGTCTGTCTGCACCTCCCGGATGAGGGGCAGCTTTGCCTGCACCTGCGGGATGGTAGCCTTCCCTTCCAGCATTGCCGCTGTATTGCGCAGCTGTTTCTGGGCGCGGCCCAGCCCCGGCAGACCTTCCAGTTCACAGAGCAGCAAGCCATACACAAAGTTATCGAACCGCTTGGCGGCTTCATCTTTGTCGTCCAGCGAGATGAGCGGTGCCACCTCTTTCATCAGCGTTCCCTTGTCCGTTTCGGTCAGGCTGACAAAGGCTTCCGGCTTCTGGTAGCGCTCCACGGCCTGTCGGTGCAGCCGCACGGAGACCAGCTCCGGGTTCAGCGCTCCCACTTCGGCACGGCAGGTCTCTGTTAAAATCTTGCGCCAGTTCTGGTATTTTTCGTCTGTATAGGCTCCATCCTGCAGCGCGGCGGCGATCCGCACCTGCTTGCAGAAAATGCTCTCGGACAGACTCTTGGTGTCCGCGCTCTCGTAGCCGTTGGGTTTCTGACGGAAAAATTCAAAGTTGCCGCAGTAGTCGAAGATCAGAAACCGCCGTTTGCCCGTATACTCGCCGTCGATGGCATCCACGCAGGCAAGGGACGGGCACAGCCGCGTACCACGGCCAATCATCTGCCAGAACTTCGTTTTGCTGCGCACTTTTTTGAAGAACACCAGATTCACACACTCCGGCACATCAATGCCCGTGTCCATCATATCCACCGAAACCGCAATAAACGGCGGCTTGTCCGGCTGTTTGAAATCGTCAATGATGGACTGCGCATAGGCATCATCGCAGACCACCCGCTGGATGAAACCCGGGTACTGGGTCTCCAGCTGCGGGTAGAGCTTGCCAAAGCGTTCCCGGATAAACTCTGCGTGGCGCTTGTTCTGGGCAAAGATGATGGTTTTGCCGATGCGGTCGCCGCCTGCCGTCTGGATGCCCCGTTCCATCAGGTCTTGCAGCACCGTGTCCACGGTGTTGGCGTTGAAGATGAACTTGTTCAGCTTTTCGGATGGGATAAACGTGGGCAGGGTGTCGTCCTCGGAAAGATCGTCCTCGTAGCGGGCCTTATCCTCCGGCGAAAGCTGGTCGTAGTGGATGCCCTCTTCGGTGAATTTCGTCTTGACCTCGTAGTTGTAGTAAGGCACCAGCACATGGTCGGTGTAGACCGCCGTATCGTAGTCGTAGGCGTAGGTGGGGATGCCGTGTTCCATCTCGAAAAAGTCGTAGGTGTTGCGGTCTACATCGGTTTTCGGGGTGGCGGTCAGACCCACCAGAATCGCATCGAAATAATCAAAAATGGCGCGGTATTTCTTGAAAATGCTGCGGTGGCTTTCGTCCACGATGATGAGGTCAAAGTGGGCGGGCGAAAACAGCGGCACGCCGTCCTTGGTCTTGGCGTTGTCGATGGCGTTGAGCATGGTGGGATAGGTGGAAAACACAATGCGCGCGGCCTTATCGTCCTTGGAGGAGCATAGGTTGCACAGCGACTGGTCGGGCAGATACTTTTTGAAGTCGTCCTTTGCCTGCTTGACCAGCGCGGTGCGGTCGGCCAGAAAAAGCACGTTGGTCACATGACCGCCCCGGCTCAGCACATCGGTCAGGCTGGATGCGGTGCGAGTTTTGCCTGTGCCCGTTGCCATGACCAGCAGATTGCGCCGGAAGCCCTGCGCGATGTGGGCGCAGACTGCCCGGATGGCGTTTTTCTGGTAATAGCGGTCGGTGATTTTGTCGTCAATTTCGATGGTGTCCAGCGGTTTTTTCTCGGTGCGGCGGTTCATCAGCTTTTGCAGATCGTCCTTGCAGAACACCCCGCTCACGGCACGCTGCGGGCCGCTCTGCTCATCCCAGAAATAGGTGGTGTAGCCGTTGGAGGTAAACAGCATCGGACGGCGACCAAACTTCTGCTCCAGACAGTCCGCATAAAGCTGAGCCTGCTTGCGCCCGATGTTGGGGTCTTTGGTGCTGCGCTTGGCTTCAATGACCGCCAGCGGCAAGCCGTCCTTGCCCATCAGCACATAGTCTGCATAGCCCTTCTGCCCCAGCACGCCGTTCATGTTGTCCACTTCGTACTCGGTGCGCACATCAGCGTCCGGCCCGGTGAATTTCCAGCCCATGGCCTTGAGGTCGATATCGATGATCTTCCGCCGCGTTTCGGCCTCGGTCAGGTCGGCGGCGGTGAAACTGCGGCTCTGCTGGTTCTGCTGTTTGCTGGCCGTGTATGCCGCCGAAAGGCTCTCCACCTGCTTGCGCAACGCTTCCAGTTCGGCATCTTTCTGGGACAGTAAACTTTCCTGCTCCCGGATCTTCTTTTCGTCCAGTGCTACCTTTTCGCCGGGGATGGCTGTTTCATCAAAGGAGCGCTCCACATAGTCCGTGCCGTAGCAGTAATCCACCCACTGGATGAAGTCGAACAGCCCCCGCAGGCTGAACACTGCATCCGCCGCCGACACACTATGCCCCGTATGTACCGCCAGATTGCCCGCCTTCACGATGCTGGGCAGCACGCTCCACACATTGCGGTCCACCGCGAACCGGAAGCTCGGCTCATGCAGCAGGGATTGCAGGTTGTCCTTGTAGGGCATCGTGATGGTTTTATCTGCCGCATACACCCACTTCACCGCCAGCTCCAACGCCTTCCGGCACCCCACCGCGCACATCGCCGGGGAGGTGGAGAACACTTTCTCGGCCTCGATGGCGGAATTGGCGAAAAGGGAATATTCGGGGTGGGTAGAGAGATAGGAGAAGTTGGACATGGTGGGAGGGCTCCTTTCTAAATGATAGCGAAAACCATTACGAAAGTTGTTTTTTTAATGTTTCGACAAATTTTGTGGGTTTTTCATAGTCATAAATATCATCCGCAAGATACTTTATAAATTCGTCTTCGGATATTCCTATTTTATCCAGATTGGATGTGATGACTTTATATAGGTTCTTTCCATCATGATCATTCGTTTTTGACGTCCTAGGATCATTTATATAATCAGCGATAATATCATCAAGAGATCTCTGCGTAAAATATTTGTCGCCGATCTGCTTTATAAAAGCTCTGTCAGGCTCATTAACCAATTTTCTTTTCAGGTATTTTTCAACGCTTGGAATAGGCAAAAAACATTTTGGCAAGTCTTTATATTCTTCTCGTTTAGAAATAGAATCTTTTACGTCTCCATCATAAATGCTAATAATGCTTTTTCCGACGCCAAGTGTGTTATATGTTACCATATCATGGTGAAGCTTTAACATTTGAGTACAACCACCCGCCGGTAAAATACAGCAAAGCTTACTTTTGGACAAGTTGTTCGCAAGAATCACTTTTTTTACGATTGCTTTTGCTAATTCATCCTCAACTAAAAGGACAAAGTCAAAGCCGTTAGGTATATACAGATTACGGATTGCATAGTTCGGATAACAAGGGTTGACCATGTCAACCTGCCCGCTATTATTTTCCACAAGATAAATATTTTTTGCCGGGATACGATGGATTAGTTCTGCTGAGTGAGTTGAAAAATAAATTACCAGTTCTGATTTGGTTGTTTTTACAAGTTCCTGTAAAAACAATACTAGCCGATCGATTGCGCTAGGATGGAGTGCCAATTCAACTTCGTCAATCAAAAAAAGCAACTTGTCTTTTCGTCGTGGATTTTTAATAATAACATTATTGAGAAAGTCTATTAAAGAAATGAGCATACATTCACCGCTGCTCATTTTATACTGGCTAATGATCTTCCCGTTCGTTTCATAGAAATACGGAATTCCCTTGAATCCGTTGATTGTTGCGGTTTTTTTATCGCTTATTTTCTTTAGTCCTATATAGTGTTTTTTATTGTTATGAAGAATATATCCAAGCGTTTCTATAACAAATGGATCTGCATCAATAAGATGCTTAGTATAATCTTCATTTTGCATAAACGTATCAATTAGATTATAATCATCGAATCTGCATCCATAAAAAATACTTCCTTCATAAAAGCCTTCAAAATGTGCGCTGGCAATCATTTGCGCTCGGCCATTTCGCTTATGAAACTTTCCCGTGCTTAGTTCTTTCCTTTTTTCATTATATATCCATGTGTCCTTCTTTCCATCTGCTTCTATTTCAACAAACGAATCAGGAGATACAGCATCTCCCGACAACATATGTGCAGAAGATGTTTTCACCATCAAAGACATTGCCAGCATAATTGTACTTTTTCCGCAACCGTTTTCGCCAACAATTGCATATAAGCCTTTTGAAAACGGCAAGCTCATTTCTGCAGAAGCAACATTTTTGATATTTTTCATTTTCAAAGAGATATCCATAATGTGTCCTCCATGATTTTTGACAGATGTGGTATATTGTATTAGCTCTGTTACTATAACCTTTTGTTCAGTGTTTTATTATTAACCGGCCCTATCAGGAGTCTTCAATATCGCAGCATACGCTTCCGCTCCAACCAGCTCTTTCAGCAGCCGTTCTCGAAGTTCGGGCTTCAACTTTTGAATTGAGTTCATTGCTTTAATCACATCAAGCTTTGCATTATTGTAATCTTTTTCTTCTTCAAAGGTCATCGTCGTATGCTCCTTTCACGATAAAATGTTCTGTTTAACGTTATTATACCGCCAAAATCCGCTGTTGCACACCCTTTTATCTGAAGTTTGGGGCATTTTATATACAAACTCCCTCCGTCTGCTCACTTCGTTCGCATCCACCTCCCTCTAGGAGGGAGGCTTTTCGGCACCGCCACGTCAAAGGCTCCCTCCTTGAGGGAGCTGGCGCCGTCAGGCGGCTGAGGGAGTCACCCAAAATATTCCTGCATCAGCGCCTTTTTCATCAGTTCCAGCTTTTCAAGGCTCTGCTGTACGGTCTGCTTCTGCTGGTCTACACGCTCTACAAAATCATAATAATCCTTTTGAACTGACAGAGGTGGAACGATTATCATAAAGTTAGAGACAATCGGAACATTTAGATTCGGCATGGTTTGCCCAACCGCCATGTCTTCAATCGTTTTCTTAAAAGTAGGAAAAGATATAATTTTCTGAATATAGTCTGCTGTAACAGTCCCATTTGTCCGTATCAAAAGACTTCCTGTTCCACAAAGCAATCCTTCTTCATCTACAACAGCACATCGTCCCATTTCGCCCCGGCGACCTAAAACGACATCGTTTTTCTTCAGATGGTAGGCGCTTAACTCAAAATATTTTTCTTCCGTTAATGTTAGGTCGTTGTCCACAATAATTCTCCCATTAATAATATGAGATGGATTTACTAGGGGATGTCCACCTGTCACATAATCTTCTTTATGAAGCAATGATCCAAAAGGACCAATCTTTATATCTGCCAATTCTGACAACTTCACCTTTTTCCAGTGTAAAGGATTGCTTACTGGATCTCCAAACATCTCCACAAACCGTGCCTTTACCAACTCGTCCAGTTTGGCAAGCTGCTGTTTGCGGAGAAAAATCAAAAGAGATACCTTTTCTAAGATTTCAACGATTTCCTTTTGTCTTGAAATGGAAACCATCTGGATTTCGATTTCATCGAGTTCTTTTTTAGTAATATGCTGAAGCCCTACTCCTCCATGGGCCTTTGAAATAATTGTTGAAATGTTACCATTGAGTGCATACATCAAATATGTTTTCTCTACTTCGACTTTGGGTATGACTTTGAAAATGTGCTGATTTAAGACCCCTTTTCCTCTGTTCCATAGAAATGCGCCAAAAGAGGTTCCCGGTGTGCCAGACCACGAAAATAGTAAATCTCCATTGTCTACTTCTTGTGCTAAATTATATTTTCCACTGTAGTAATTGAATGGTGCTCGCTCATCATTAAGATTTTGAATTCTAATGATTGGAAGTCCAGTTGTTCCCCAATCCGATGGCTTGAAAGCCCGGCCATTCTGTAAGTCACAGATGTCTTTTATTTTCATTCTTATCACACCATCTCCTCCAATTCTGCCAACCCCTTGGTGATCTCCATTTCCAGCTCATGCAGGTTGGCCAGAATTTCCGTTGTCGAGGGATACTCCACCGGCACATACTCGGTCTCTTTGTACTTATTGATGGATAAATCGTACCCATTGGCGGCAATCTCCGCTTTGGGCACAAAGAAGCTCTGCTCGGTGCGCTTGCGGTCAGTTTCGGCGTCGAGGTTATGGAACCGGGCGATGATGTCCGGGATGTCGTTTTCCTTCACCTCGGTGCGCTTGTCGTCCAGCGAGAAGCCGTCGGCTTTCATATCGTAGAACCACACCTTGTCGGTGCCGCCCGCGCCGGTCTTGGTAAACACCAGCACCGCCGTGGACACGCCTGCGTAGGGCTTGAACACGCCGGAGGGCATGGAAATGACCGCCCGCAGCTGATGGTTTTCAATCAGTTCTTTTCGGATGCTCTGGTGCGCCTTGCTGGAACCGAACAAAACGCCGTCCGGCACGATGCAGGCGCAGCGTCCGCCGGTTTTGAGCATCCGCAGGAAGAGCGCAAGGAAAAGCAATTCTGTCTTTTTGGTGTTTGTGACGGCTTTCAGGTCGTCGTTGATGCTCTCGGCATCCACAGTGCCCTTGAACGGCGGGTTTGCAAGGCAAACGGTGTACTTGCTGCAAATGGAGTTTTGCTTCGACACGCTGTCCTTGTAGTCGATCTCCGGGTTCGTGATGGAGTGGAGCATCAGGTTCATGGCCGAAATGCGCAGCATGGTGCGGTCCATGTCAAAGCCCGTGAACATCGGGCCGGCAAAATGCTGCCACTGCTCCGAGGTCATGCTGTCCTCGTAGTGGGCGCGGAGGTACTGCGCGCTGGACACCAGAAAGCCCGCCGTGCCGCAGGCGGGGTCGCAGATGAAGTCGTCCGGCGTGGGCTGCACCATCTCCACTATCATGTCACGGATGTGCTTGGGCGTGCGGAACTGACCGTTTTTTCCTGCAATTGCCAGCTTGTCCAGCATATACTCGTACAGGTCGCCCTGCATATCAAGGTCAGCAATGTCGTGGGTGTAGAGATCCTCCAGCCCGGTGATGATCTTTTGCAGCACCTGCGGCGTGGGGATCAGGAACATGGCATCGTCCATGTACCGCGCAAAGGCGGTGTTGCCCTCGTCCGGGCGGGTGGGGTCGTCCTCGATCTCCACCAGCTCACCGTTCGCATCAAAGTCCGGCAGACGGCCATACTTCATCTTTTTGATGGCAGGGAACACCCGCTGCTGCATGGTCAGGAAAATCTCGCGGGAGTCCTTATCCTTGAAGCGGCTCCACCGCATAGACTGCCCTGCCGCGCTGGCCGGGAAGATGTGCTCCATCTTTTCGCCCGCCATGTTCTCAAAATCTTCGGTGGCAAGCTCTTTCTCGTCCAGTGACCGGATGAACATGAGATAGGTCAGCTGTTCAATGACGGTCAGCGGATTGGTGATGCCGCCTGCCCAGATGTCCGTCCAGATCTTGTCTACCTTATTTTTAATGGCTCCTGTTACCATGCGTTCCTCCTGAATGTTTGCCAATCGCAAACGCTTTGCATCTTGAATTTTTGGTGATAATATCACAATTTTATTATAGCAGTGTACGATTGCATTTTCAACGTAGAGTGTTTAGCAGAAGTGCTTTCTTGATCGCAAGGCAAGAAAGTAGTGAAACATTCAAACAGCCTATTTGCGATATGCAATTCAACGCTGTTGCATACGCACCCGGAGTTCACCCGCATCGTGTTCCATGGTCTGCGCCACTCCAGTGCTACTTACCAGTTGATCGAATCCGGCGGCAACATCAAGGCCGTGCAGAGACCGTGCAAATGGCGTATAAAAAGAAAATCCCACGAGGAATCTTGCGATTCTTCGTGGGATTTTGGTGCGCTCGAGGGAACTCGAATCCCTGGCCCTCTGATTAAAAGTCAGATGCTCTACCGGCTGAGCTACGAGCGCATACAGTATTTGTACAATACCAGAAATATTGCCGTATAATATTACCACAACTGCGGCCAAAAAGCAAGGCTTCGCGGCAAAAAACTTTCTTTCACAAAAATGGGCCGTGCCGGACGCAAACTTTCCCTTTACAAATCCGGTAAGAATCAGTACAATCAAATCAAGTATCGTTCACGATGGTCCCGGCCGTGCCGTGCGTCCACAGGCCGCACACAGGCCGCTGCGATAGGAGGTCTTTTTCTGATGAAAATTTCTCGACGGTCCGTACTTCGTTACACAGGTCTGACTGCGGCCTGGCTGACCCTGACCGGCTGCGCCCCCACCGGGAATGCGAGCCTTGGCGGCTGCCTGCCCAACTGGATGAAGAAGGTGCTGCGCGTGCCTTCGTCTGACGCCTCTTCGGCCAGCTCCTCGGCTGCGTCTTCGGCAGCCTCTTCGGCAGCGTCCAGCGAGGCCGCTGCATCGTCTGAGCTGGCGGCGTCCTCGCTGCCGGGCGTCGAACAGCCGGAGGCCGCGGGCAGCGCGTTGCCTGCCTATGACGCCGACCCGCTGACCGGCGAGGCCCGCAGCACCGATGGCCGCATCGTGGGCGTCATGGTCAACAACATCTGCAATTCCGAGCGGCAGAACGCCCGCCCGCAGCGCGGCATCGGTTCGGCCGACCTGCTCATCGAGAGCAAGGTCGAGGGCGGCATCACCCGCTTCTGCGCGCTCTATTCCAATGTGAACAGCATCCCGGAGATCGGCCCCATCCGCTCCGGCCGCGACCAGTTCCTGCAGCTGCTCATGCCCTGGAATGCACTGTACTACCACGACGGCGAGAGCATCTTCTGCACCCAGTTCATCCACGTGTACAACTACTCCGGCCTGAACATCGGCGGCAAAAATTACTTCAACACGCCGGTCCATCCGCATGTGGCCCACCGCATCAAGCGAAATGAGAACGTCGCCTACGAGCACACCGAGTTCACCTCGGCCAAGGAGATCAAACAGGCGGCTGCTGACGCCGGCATCGGCCTGACCTATCCGTACGAGGGCACCTTCTTCCGCTTTGCCGACTACCGCACCGATGCCGTGAACGACCTGGCCGACGCGCCCTCGGCCCGGAGCATCCTCATCACCCATTCGGCCAGCTATAAGACGAGCTTTGCCTACAACAGCTGGAACCGGAACTACAAGATGTCCATGTACAGCAACCGCACCAAGAAATTCGAGGCTGCGGTGGACGAGCTGACCGGCAAACAGCTGACTTTCGCGAACGTTGTGGTCTGCTTTGCCAACATCGCCGCCTACGCAGGCGACTCCCACGATGTGCAGGAAGTCCAGTATGTCGAGGGCGGACAGGCTTATCTCTTCACCAGCGGCGGCGTTCAGACGGGCCGCTGGGAGAAGGATCACCCCACCCATCCCATCCGACTCTACACCGACGCGGGCGAAGAGATGACCCTGAACCGGGGCAAGACCTACTTCGCTCTTGTGGACAACGATGAGTGGAGCAACTTCAGCTATCAGTAAGACCAGCCCCGCGCTGCGGGACAGAAGAGGAACAAGATGAAATTTTGGAAGCGGACTGCTTTGTGCCTTGCGCTCTGCGCCGCGCTGCTGACCGGCTGCGTTCCCGCTGCGGACACCGCCTCTTCGGCGGCTCCCACTGACCCGCTCACCGGGCAGGAAGCGCTCTGGCCGGGGCAGCGCCCGGTAGCCGTCACGATCGAGAATGAGACGTCCAGCACCACCCAGTGGGGGCTTTCCTCGGCATCTCTGGTGCTGGAAGCCCTGACCGAGCCCCAGAGCGCCACCAGCCTGTGCCTGGTCTACCCGGCCGTGGATGCCGTGCCTCAGGTTGGCCCGGTGGCCGCCGGGCAGGATCTTTACTGGCGGCTGCTTGTGGGGCAGCAGGTGCTGCCCGTCCAGCGCGGCGGCGGCGCCTTTGACCAGAACTATCTGGACTACTACTCCCTGCGCGCGGTCGATGCACTGGAAGTGGGCACCAACGCCTTCACCTGCGACACCACCTGGACCAGCCGCCCGCTGTGGCGCACCAGCGGCAATGCGCTGGCCGGGGTGCTGCGCAGCCTGAACATCTCCTCCGCCCTGTCGGAGTCCCGCCTGACCGACGCCGCTTCCAACGCCGCAGGGGAGAGCGAGAGCGAAGCATCCCCCACCCTGTCCGTCCCGCCGCTGCTGCCCCAGCAGACGGAAGGCAAGCTGCCCGACGCCTCCGCTGCCGATGCCATCCGCGTTCAGGTCCAGTTCGGTGCGGACAACGCCACCGGCTTTGTTTATGACGCTGACAGCGGCACCTACAAAATGCTCCATGCCGACGGTACCCCCCAACTGGATGCCAACAACAGCCAGCAGGCCGGTTTTGACAACCTGCTCATCCTGTTCAGCGCCTCCTCCCTGCGGGACGACGGCCTCACGCTGGACTACGACCTGAGCATGGGCGGCGGCGTCTGGCTCAACGGCGGGCATCTGTGGACCCTGACCTGGACCCAGGGCAGCGACTCCACCTTCGCCTTTTACGATGCCGACGGCCGGCCCTTCAACCTGCTGGCTGGCCGGAGCTATCTGGCCCTCGTTTCCAGCCTGACCGGTCAGGAACTCACCGTGACCAATTCCGCCGGGGAAGCCCTGACCGCCGTATCGGCCCCCTGACAGACAGCAAAAATCCCCCGTGCCATGCACGAGGGATTTTTTTGTGTCATCTCATTACAGGTCTACGACGCTGCCGACCTCGGCAGGGGTCGTGGGCACCGCGCCCAGTTGGACTTCGTCCATGTCCCGGCGCACCACAAAGTGCATCGTCTGGCCAGAGGCAAAATCGGGCTGGTAGGTCAGCTCCAGCGTGTTCCAGTCCTCCGGCGTCTCGCAGAAGCAGTGGAGCATGGCCCCGCGCCCTGCGGCCAGATTCAGCGTAAAGGCCGAGGCATCTGCCGCGTTCTCGCCATAGAGCGGGGCTGCAAAGCTGCCGCAGCGCACGGGCTGGCCGTCGCAGACGGCCGTTAAGCCGGTGCCCAGGCGGTACAGCTCTTCGGTCGTGGTCATCTCGCGGCTCTGCAGATAGCTCGTGCCCACGGCCAGCGCCTTTGCCGAGAGGTTCTCCACCGACAGATACACCAGGGTGCTGCCCAGTTCCGGCGCGGGGGCATAGCCCAGCAGCTCCACAGCGGCCTTGCCGTCCAGCAGGGCCGGTTCGCCCTCGTAGCAGGGGGCCAGCGCCGCAGCCGAAACACCGGTGAGCAGGGCAGCCGCCAGACTGACTGCACCAGAGCCGGCACATTTCAGGAACGAGCGGCGGGACAGAGATTGTGACATCGGGGATTCCTCCTAACAGCGGAAAAATAGTTCTCTCTATACAATAGTAAATTCCGGACAGCCTGTCAAGGTCTTTGCCCGGAATTTTACTGTGTATTTACTCGTATGCCTCGTTTTCCTCGGACTCCGCCTGGCCGCGCAGGGTATCGGCGTAGCCGAAGGGCACGATGTCGATGGCCTCCACCAGACGGTCCCGCATCCAGAGCTGAACGTCCGTCTGGACAGTGTAGCCGCAGCCGGGGTCTGCCATCCACTGTTCCGGGTGGCGGGAGGGCAGGGCCCGCTGGCTGAGCATGCTCATGATGACGCCGCCGTGGGTCACGCAGGCGGCCTCGGTGACATCCATCCGGATCATATACTCGAACAGCTTGAGCAGCGTCTCCGAGCAGCGGGCGTGGAACTGCTCCGTGGGCTCTGCGCCCTCCGGCACAAAGCCGGAGCCCGGGGTGATCCACTTCTTGAAGTCCTCGTTCTTCACCAGCTCCTTGACGGGATGGTTCTCAAAGACGCCGAAACCGGCCTCCCGCAGGTCATGCACCGAGAACTGGTGGGTCGCATTGGGGAACAGGATGTTGGCCGTCTCCACGGCGCGCATGAGCGGGGAAGAGAAGACGGTATCCACCTGCGGATACTCGAACCTCTCTTTCAGCTCGGCCAGCTGGGCGCGGCCCTCGTCACACAGGGGGATGTCCGTGCCGCTGCCGATGTAAAGGCCCTGCAGATTACCGGAAGTCAGGCCGTGGCGGATGAGATGGAGCTTAAAGGTTTTCATGTAAAAACACCTCTTATGAGCTATCTATTCCTGTGCTGATTCGCACAAATCTTGCTTTTCTGCTGATTTTTCCGGCACCATCAGACACTAAATATATGCCGGTAAGGTTTATTTTAACATAGATATGGTAGAAAGAGCAACCCCTTTGACAAAAACGCCGAATTTCCGGCGGAAAAACCGTCACTTTTTCGCTTTACAAGTCGTTTTCCATTGTGTATAATCAACGTGCTGTAAACCAAAAATCAAGGAAGTCCTATTTTTATCTGAGGAGCCAAACATCATGGAGTTCAATCGTATCATCAAACTGCTGCGCAAGGAGCGCGGCATCACCCAGAAACAGGCGGCAGAGGATCTGGGCGTTTCGCAGG
>OLZT01000500.1_pt1 | contig 13968 bp, 13 predicted proteins | sample 1644501 | NCBI WGS metagenome assembly OLZT01 (sample SAMEA103958140, study PRJEB25191) | human gut metagenome | biome: human-associated habitat [ENVO:00009003]; feature: intestine environment [ENVO:2100002]; material: feces | place: Germany | collected 2013/2015 | reverse complement strand
AGTGTGAATTATGAAACAAGTTCTCCATTTCAATAAAGTGATTAAGTTCGTCATTATCTTTGGTGACTTATGCTTACTGAACATCATTTTCATCTCGCTATATCACATTTTTGACTACCAAACACTGGGCAATGAATTTACACATTCATTGTCCCAGCTATTGGTATTATTGAATCTAGTCTATCTACTTTGCAATTACTCCAATGGCGTCGTACTGCATGAACGTATTGTACGTCCGGAACGCATTGTACGTCGGGCTCTCCGTAATACAACTTTTCACGCCACGCTGTTCATCAGCTTGGCTACTTTAGCAGATATCGGTACCAGTTCACTCCGTTTTTTTACATGCTTTTATAGTATTTTCTTTATCTGCCTCGCTATATATCGCCTTCTTTTCCGGTATTTACTGAAAAAATATCGAGAACATGGAGGTAACTCACGTACCGTCATTTTAATCGGCAGTAACAAAAACATGACAGAACTCTATCAAGAAATGACCGGAGATCCCACCACGGGCTTCCGCATTACCGGCTATTTCTGTGATGTACCTTCTGATGATTTTCCCGAAGATGTCCCCTATTTAGGGCAGCCTAAAGAAGTAGTCACTTATTTACAGCAACACCATATAGAACAAGTCTATTGCTGCTTGCCTTCTGCACGTAGCCATGAAATACTTCCAATCATCAATTATTGCGAAAATCACTTGATTCGTTTCTATAGTGTACCTAATATTCGCAATTACCTGCATCGTCGCATGCACTTCGAGATGTTTGGCAATATCCCCGTACTCACTATCCGCGAGGAACCTTTGGCACAAATGGAAAATCGCCTACTGAAAAGAGCCTTCGACCTCTTTTTCTCCCTCGTTTTTCTGTGTACAGTATTCCCCTTCGTCTACATCATCATAGGTACCGCTATCAAGCTATCCTCCCCCGGTCCTATCTTCTTCAAACAAAAACGAAGCGGAGAGAATGGAAATGAATTTTGGTGTTACAAATTCCGTTCGATGCGTGTCAACATAGACAGTGACGAACTACAAGCCACCGCCAATGACCCGCGCAAAACAAAAATCGGAGATTTCATCCGTAAAGCCAGCATTGACGAACTTCCCCAATTTATCAATGTGTTACTGGGGCAAATGTCCGTTGTAGGGCCACGCCCCCATATGCTGAAACACACAGAAGAATATTCACGCCTTATCGACAAATATATGGTCAGACATCTGGTAAAGCCCGGCATCACCGGTTGGGCCCAAGTCACCGGCTACCGTGGTGAAACCAAAGAACTCTGGCAGATGGAGGGACGTGTACAGCGCGATGTATGGTATCTGGAACACTGGACTTTTCTATTGGATTTATACATTATATACAAGACAATCAGAAACGCCATTCAAGGCGAGAAAGAAGCGTATTGAGAATTAAAATTGAAAATCAAAAATTAAAAGGAGCAGTAATGAAAAACAAGAAAAGTATAGCCATCTTGATGGCGGCAATTACATTGGCAAGCTGCCAATCTTACAAAAAAGTACCTTATCTACAAAGTTACGAATCACTTACAGATAAGAGTTATAAGGAAATCGTCATCAATGAAGTCAATCAGCAGGATACCCTCTACGATGCGCGTATCCAACCTAAAGACTTGCTGAATATCACCATAAACACCACTGATCCGCAAGCTGCCGCACCGTTCAACCTGACCATGCAGACCTATAATAACATAGCACAATCCAATGCCAGCACTACATCGCAACCAGCCCTGCAACAATATCTCGTAGACAATGCAGGTGAGATAGACTTCCCCGTGATAGGCAGACTGCAAGTAGGCGGCTTAACTAAAAATGCAGCCGAGAACCTTATCCGTGAACAGCTTCGTCCTTATCTCAAAGAAATACCTATTGTCACTGTACGTATGTCCAACTACAAAATTTCTGTCCTCGGTGAAGTGAACAGTCCCGGAACTTTCACTATCAATAATGAGAAAGTGAATATTTTCGAGGCGCTTGCCATGGCAGGCGACATGACCATTTACGGTATACGAAACAACGTCAAGCTCATCCGCGAAGACTGTAACGGCCAGCGAAATGTCATCAGCCTAAACTTGAACGAGCAGAATATTCTTCATTCTCCCTACTACTACATGCAGCAGAATGATATCCTTTATATAGCTCCAAATAAAACCAAGGCAAAGAGTGCAAGCGTCAGTAACAGTACCACTATCTGGGTTTCTGTGATTACTTCCCTTGTTTCACTCGCAAGTCTGATTGTCAACATTGTAAGATAATTTTAATCCTCAAAAAATGAAAGAAGATTTATACGATGACCTTTTAAACGAAAAAGAGGAAAAAACAGATTTCCAAGCCCTCTTTTTCAAATACATCATTCATTGGCCCTGGTTTGTGGCAAGCGTATTGATATGCACTGGCCTGGCCTTTGCTTATCTCCGTTACCAAATACCTGTCTACGAAGTGTCATCTTCTATCCTAATTAAAGAAGACGACAAGAAAAGTACCAACAATGCACTGTCTGCCATGCAGGATTTTGGTATGCTTTCCATGACCAGCAACTTTGACAATGAGCTGGAAATTCTGAAATCAAGGACACTCATCAAGAAAGTCGTGTCACGTCTGAACCTTTATACCAACATCGCCATCGAACAATCTTTCGGCTACGATGTTCCACTTTACAAAAACTCCCCTCTTGATGTGTTCATGACCGCCGAGGAAGCTGACAAACTGGAAGGGAACATTCGGCTGGAACTGATATACTCCCCTACCGGCCAACTGACTGTCACAGCCTTTTATATACAAAACGGAGACAAGCAAGAAACGACCAAATCTTTCGACGAACTACCTGCCATTCTACCACTCCCGGTAGGTGTCATCACCATTTCGCACAATAACTCATTGCCTGCTCCGCAAGAGCCCGTCAATCTGAAGGCTATCATCAGTACCCCCACTGCCGTAGCAGCAGGCTATAGGGCAGGTCTGACCGTAGCCCCCATATCCAATACCAGTACCATTGCCACCATCAGTGTACAAAACACCCATATACAACGAGCCTCCGATTTCACCCAAGAACTGATAATACTCTATAATCAGGACACCAACACCGAAAAGAATGAAGTGGCCCAGAAAAGCGCCGACTTCATCGAGGAACGTATCAGCATCATCAACCACGAACTGGGCACCACAGAAACCGAACTGGCGGAATTCAAGCAACGCGCCGGACTGACCGACATCAGCAGCGACGCGCAGCTTGCCCTTCAGGAAAGTTCCAAGTACGAACAGCAATATGCAGAGAACGCCACCCAAATCAACCTCGTGAACTATCTGCGCGACTACATCAACAATCCTGCAAACAACGACGAGATCATCCCTGCCAACGTAGGACTGAGCGACATGAACCTGACCTCCGCCATAGACAAGTACAACAATCTCATCGTGGAGCGTAAGCGCCTGCTACGTACCTCCTCCGAAAGCAATCCCGCCATCATCAATCTGAACACGGGGATCGAGGCCATGCGCCACAATGTGAAAACCACCGTAAACAGTGTTTTGAAAGGCCTGCAAATCACCCGGAGCAACATCGACCGACAGTCGCGCAAGTACGAAAGCCGCATCAGCAACGCCCCCAAGCAGGAGCAGGAGTTCATGAGTATCGCACGCCAGCAGGAAATCAAGGCCACCCTCTACATCATGCTGCTGCAGAAACGCGAGGAAAACGCCATCACACTGGCTGCAACCGCCAACAATGGACGCATTATCGAAGAGCCCATGCCTGCCGGCATCGTTTCTCCCCAAGGCAAAAAAATCTATATGATTGCCTTTGTCATCGGCATCGGCATTCCCTTGGGCATCATTTTCCTATTGAACCTGCTCCGTTTCCGCATTGAAGGGCATACCGATGTGGAAAAGCTCACAAAGGTTCCCATTATCGGTGACATCCCCCTTACCGGTTCAAACAAGCATGAAGAGTCTGCCATTGCCGTACGCGAAAACGACAACGACATCATGACGGAAACCTTCCGCAGCCTGCGCACCAACCTGCTCTTCATGATGGGCGATCCGGATAAGAAAGTCGTCCTGGTTACCTCCACCATAAGCGGTGAAGGCAAGACTTTCATAGCTTCCAACCTCGCCCTCAGTCTGGCGCTGCTCGGCAAAAAGGTCATTCTGGTAGGATTGGATATACGCAAACCGGGATTGAACAAGTTGTTCCATCTTTCACACAAAGAAAAAGGAATCACCCAATACCTTGCCGCCCCCAAATCCACAGACCTTCATGCGCTGATACAGCCTTCCGGCATAACTTCCAACCTCGACCTGCTATTGGGCGGTCCCATCCCACCCAATCCTACGGAACTACTGGCACGCCAGTCACTGGAAGACACCATCAGTACATTACGCAAAGAATATGACTATATCGTACTGGATACAGCCCCTATCGGCATGGTGACCGACACGCTCATCCTTTCGCGCGTAGCGGACGCCAGCATCTACGTCTGTCGTGCAGATTATACGCATAAGACCGATTACCAGCTCATCAACGAGCTTCAGGAGCATCATCGTCTCCCCAACTTATGCACAGTAGTCAACGGAATCGATATGAAGAAGAAAAAATACGGTTATTACTACGGCTATGGTAAATACGGAAAGTATTACGGCTACGGTAAGAAATACGGATACAGTTGAGTTAGCGACTAGCTATTAAGAGTTGAGAGTAAATAATCGAGTGTCTAATTTTTAATTTCTAATTTCTAATTTTTAATTAACCCCGCCCCTCCAATGTGACAGGCGACCGCGTAGCGCGCCCGAACCTCAACTATTTATGAACCATAGAAATACTTTATTCAGCATATTCCTATAAGTCTGGGGCGTCATGCAAAGTGCATCGCTGTTCTTTGTACCCGGATTTATTTTGTTTGTTTTGTTTGGTGTTCCAGCAGGCAGAGCGCTGCTCCGGAACACCTTATTAAAAAAAATTCAGATGAACCATACTGATATCACCCCTCATATTATTCCTCGTCGCCAATGGCTGGTGGCATACGTGCAGTCTTGTCTGGAAAAGAAGACTGCCGAACGGCTGAAAGCTATGGGAGTGGAATATTACTTACCCATACAAAGCGAAATACGCCAATGGAGCGACCGGCGCAAGAAAGTGGACCGCCTGGTCATCCCGATGATGATTTTCGTGCATGTCACTCCGCAGGAACGCCCCCTGCCGCTTACCTTACAAGCTATCAGTCGGTACATGGTATTGCGCGGTGAAAGCCGTCCCGCCGTCATTCCCGAGGAACAGATGGAACGTTTCCGCTTTATGCTGGATTATAGCCCGGAGGCTGTAGAGATTTGCAGTACACCTCTGGCAGCAGGTGATGCCGTGAAAGTAATAAAAGGCCCCCTTGCCGGATTGGAGGGAGAACTGGTCATGATAGGAGGAAAAAGCAAAGTGGCAGTCCGGCTGGATATGCTGGGCTGCGCACATGTGGACATGCCGATAGGATACGTGGAGAGAATTAATTTTTAATTGTCTCGTATTCGCTTTTGGCGTCAAAACAAGGACAAGCCTTATGGATAGAGGAACTGAGTTGCCGATGCCCTGAAATACGGGCATTGGGATAGTCGGTCTTCAGCTGCCGAAGCAAGTCAAGCAAAGAGCATTTCTGCGCATAGGTACGTGTATCGGCAGGGACACCATTCTCGTCGAGCCCACCCTCATAGCAGATGCCGATACTCTTGTCGTTCCAGCCGGTGGCATGGGCTCCAATCTGATGAACCGGGCGACAAATATGCACCTCGCCGTCACGGGTGATGTAGAAATGATAACCGATATCGGCAAAGCCCCGTGCCAGATGACTGCGGCGAAGCGCCTCCACCGAGAAGTGACGGTCACAGCGCGTAGCGCTGCAATGAACTACCAGGAGGGTTACCTCCCGATAGTTCTGATAGAAACTGCCTGCTTTCATCCGGCTAACGGTTGATGCAGGAAGTCAAGCCAAACACTCCGGCCAATGTAGTGGCCACGGTAATAATCACTTTAAGGACAATGCCCCATACAGATTTTGATTTTGTTTTCTCACTCATAACAATTTGCAATTAAGGAATTAAACACTATGGTTAGCTGCATTTTTTAGACAGAAGAACATATTTATTTTCTCTCTTTTGTCTTTTCGTTTCATCCTAACGGATTTTCCCCCTGGTCTCCGTCCGAACCGCCTCCCGGGTTGCTGCCTCCACCGGCATCTTCACCCCCGCCAGTGGCTCCGGTCAGGTCCACGGTAGTCTTTCCGGCCTTCAGGGCTTTCACCACGGCACGGGCTGCACTTCGGGTTGCCACCAGATTGAATTCCGCCTCCTCCAGCAGCTCTCCAAAACGCTGGCCGCAGGTCCAGTTCACATTCAGCCTACGGATATGGATGGCAGGATTGAACTCCTTGGCAGAAGCCGCACCGATACTGTTGATGCTGATGTAGAAACTCCCCAGGTCGCCCAACTGGATTTTTTGTCCGGCCAGCAACTGCTCCCGCATGCAATCCACGGACATGGTGAGGATGGCAACGATATCCGAACGCTTGTACACGCAGCCATGACTGGCTATATGCTCGGCAAAGCGGTTGATGTCCATCACTTCCGAATACTGCGCACTTGCGTACGCTTTTTTGGCAACCGTCTTATCGGTAGGATTGCCACGCATCACGATACTGTAGTTAATCATAAATTAAAAATTATAAGTTAAAAATTAAAAGATAGGGAGACGATACTAATCCCAGGGGCTTACGATTACTAATCTTCGCGCGTCACGATTACTAATCTTCACCCTTCATCGTCTGACAGAACAAAGATACGACGTACCTCCGGGCAGAATAAGAGATGCGGTGAAGTGATATGAAGGGATGTGGGAAAATGTGAGATTAGGTAAGATTATACCGGGTTCCGGCAATGGGTATACAGAAAAAATTCCGTACATTTACAGTGTAATAACCAGTTAAAGCATTGTTTATGAAGTACGTTGAAGACTACGAAAATATCCCCGGCAAAGAGTGGCCCGTCCGCCCCTATTACAAACGTGAACTGGCAGAGGCATACGCCCCCACCATTTCACCGGCATCCGCACTCAACCGCTTGTCCAAATGGATGAAGCTGAATTTGGAACTGGACGAAGCCCTGCGGCATACCGGCTACAAAGGCTCCCAGAAAATATTCACCTCCCTGCAGGTGGAACTTATATTCAGGTATTTAGGAAAACCGTGAAAGAATCAATCCCCCACATTGCGCGCCATGGCGCATTGGTTGCGGTAGATTTCATCCCCTTTCAGCTCGACCACCCGATAACCACGACGGCCACCGGAACGGACAGCCTCATAGCCCTCCTGCTTCATCACCAGACCGAGGCGCGTGGGACTCAAGGGTTGCCGGATACCTATGTTGATATGTCCCAGTATCTGGGCATTGGTCAAGAACATGCACTCCTCGCCCGGCATGGGGCGGCGATAGTACACCTGAACGAGCTCACGCTCCAGGCAGGGCACCTCAAAATAACGGTTATGAAGATTCACGGCATCAATCTCCTCCTGCTCAAACCAGTAGTGGAAGCCGCTCTTCCAGAGGGCATAGCCTTGCGCATACACTCCGGCATAGTCTATGGGATAATCGAAAGGACTGTCTATGGAATCCACCTCGAAGGGAAGCCAACGGCGGTTGCCACTGAGGTCGTTGAGGAAGGTGACGTTGTTGCTCGTGCCACAGAAGCTGGCAATATGCGGACGGCTCTCCTTGAAGTGTCCGTAGGCGGCACGCTCGTTCACGTCTGTCATGCCGGTGATGGCCTTCAACTGGCTGACCTGGGCAGAGGTCATCTCCTCCAGCTCTTCAAGGCATACCAGTGCAAACTCGGTCAGCGTAAAAAGGTCGTCCTTGCTGACGCGCCGGCTGTTGCTTTTCACATAAAAATAACGCTGAAGTTCGACAGGAAGCAGACGCTGCATCCAGGTAGTCTTGTAGATGCCCTGCTTACCGATGAAGACCAGAATCTCATGATTCACCACCTTGGTATCGAGCAGCGAAGCAATGGTGGCCACCAGCCACTTCTTGAAGTAGATGCCGAAAAGCTTCTGGTCGTCCTTCACATGTACGCCGGCAGCCAGACGGGCAATAGGGTCAGTAGTACCGTCCCAAGTAGGCAGCCCCTCCAGATAGGCTACAAAGGGATTGAAAAGCGGCGTGTACTCCGAATCGAGCACGGAACGTATGTCAGCAATGCGGGCAAGCATCCCTGCCTTGTTCATGCGGCTCCACAACGTGTTGACGTAGCGGTCGGTCAGCTCCGCATACTCCTCTCCGCAGTCGGCCATCAGGACTTCGAACTTGCCGCTCACCGTATTTTTGCGGAACTTCGCCTGTTCGGAAAGGAACTGCTCGATATCTGCCACCGTGGCAAACTTTTCATCGTCCTCTCCCCTGCGGACAAGGGAACGGGTGCCATGCTCCCCGGTATTCGCGTAGCAGGAGCCGATGACAGTTGCCACATCCCCGTCATAGTCGGGAAAGTGCTCCGCTGCCCAAGCGGCGGCTGTCTTCCGGGCCACTCCGTACTGGTTGAGCAGATAACCCATGCGCATCACATATTCGTTATGATGATGTTCACAATAACTCACTCCCTCCTCTTCCAGCAGGCGTTCGGCAGCTTTCACCACCTTCTCCAAACGTTTGTTGCGCTTTGTCGGCACAGCTTCGGAAGCGCCATCCTGCGGTTGGGGAGCAATCGGACTATCTTGCAAAACAAAAGAAGCGGCACTGGGATTGTAATATACATGAGGGTCGGAAGCCAGTCCACTGATACGGGTAGCATTCTTGCACTGCCCGTCGCTTTCGAAGCCCACCAGACAGGAATAGTAGTCGTTGACTTGATTGAAATACTTGGCGTATTGCCGGAAGGCTTTTCCCTTTTCCGCTCCGTTCAGGTCATCGATGCGGCAGATGATACGGATGCCATGACCGCTGACGGTGGTGTAGGCCATCAATGTATACTTGTCGGCACAAATCAATGTCAGTGTGGCAGCCATCCGCTCGGGAGCGATATGGTCCAGGTCGACCAAGGTATAGCCGGTCCAGGCACAGATATGTTCGCGGGTCTTCCCACCTTCAAAGCAGACGGCAACAGCGAAGCAGGGACAGCCGGACTTCTCGCGGTCGGCATCCCTACGCAGGTCTTGCTGCAAGTAGTAGCGATGTTTCTCGGTGCGGTCTCGCAGGGCAGCGTCGCATTTAATGATGTTGACTATTTCTTCAAGAGAAGTTTCTACTGATTCTGTGTCCGAATAGCCTCTGAAAAGGCTGATATTGCGGTGTTCCATAATTTACTGATTTTTGTTTATGTTTAAAATTACGACGCGAAGGAACGCATAAGTGCCCAGATACACAAGTCCGGTCGTTTCCACTACATGGAAATGATTTCGCTTGTTTTTATTATTGTTTAACAATTAAAAGAGTCAACATGACAAAGAAAGAGCCGGTGACACCGGCATTCGGAGCCTTTCTGAGCAAATGCCAGAAAGAACAGCTCGTTAACGGCAGACATCTGACCAACGAGACCATCGCCCAAGCAACGATGATGAGTACCAGAACCTACAACCTTTTAAAAAAGGGCTGAGCAACAACATCAACCAGATACATGCCATAACGCATTTCTGGAGGTCGTTCCCGAAAACAGACCAAGAAAGGGAGAGTTTTGAGAAAGAGGTGGCAGATTGCCTGGAGAGTGATTTGAGAAACTACAGAATCCATACCGGAGTCCTGAAGCCTTAACTTCACTTGCAACCTTGACACTTGTGGCACCCTTTTTCCAATACTCCCTATTAGGCTAATATTTATCACACACAAACGATACAGGTCTGTGCATATTGATAATTTGTCTCGCGCGCGTAACGGGTATTTATGTTTAAGGGGTGACACAGGTGTCATTTCGGCTTACCACTGATTACATAAATTGACAGAAATTGAAAAGAAAAATTACCTACAAGAATCTGTGAATTTTATGGTATAGATATTAGAGAAAGTAAGCAGCTATTCCATATAAAATATAATCATGATTATGAAACAATATAATATTGCCGTTGCAGGTACCGGCTATGTAGGTCTGAGTATTGCAACTTTGCTTGCACAGCACAACCATGTCACTGCTGTCGATATAATCCCTAATAAAGTAGAACTTATCAACAACAAGAAATCACCCATTCAGGATGAATATATAGAGAAGTATTTGGCAGAAAAGGAGCTTGACCTAACTGCTACTCTGGACGGCAAGGCAGCCTACAAAGATGCGGACTACGTCGTTATTGCCGCTCCTACCAACTACGACCCGGTGAAGAACTTCTTCGACACCCATCATATCGAAGATGTGATAGACCTCGTCATCAGCGTAAATCCGGATGCGGTAATGATCATCAAATCAACCATCCCCGTGGGGTATACCCGTTCACTCTATATAAAATATGCACAACAATTCCTTCACAATCCGGAACTGGAAGGCAAGAAATTCAACCTGCTCTTTTCTCCGGAATTTTTGCGTGAGAGTAAAGCACTTTACGATAACCTTTATCCTTCTCGCATCATAGTAGGTTATCCTAAAATTATTGAAGGAACAGAATTTACAGAAGAAAATACAGCTATAAATGCCATCAGCAATCCCAATGCGGAAGAATATGCCAAAATTTTCGCAGCATTGCTCCAACAAGGTGCTGTTAAAGAGAACATAGATACCCTATTTATGGGTATGAAAGAAGCCGAAGCCGTAAAACTTTTCGCCAATACCTACCTTGCCCTGCGTGTCAGCTATTTCAACGAACTCGACACGTATGCCGAAATGAAAGGGCTTGATACCGCAGCCATCATCAACGGAGTATGTCTCGACCCACGTATCGGCACACACTACAACAACCCCTCTTTCGGTTACGGCGGCTATTGTTTACCTAAAGATACAAAGCAACTCCTTGCCAATTACGACCGCGTCCCCCAAAACATGATGACCGCCATTGTGGAAAGCAATCGCACACGCAAGGATTTCATTGCTGACCGTGTATTGCAGAAAGTCGGTTACTATAGTTATGCAGAAGGTAATTATGATGTTGCAAAAGAAAAGCAAGTTGTAATTGGCGTATATCGCTTGACGATGAAGTCCAATTCGGATAATTTCCGACAATCATCCATTCAAGGTGTAATGAAACGGATAAAGGCAAAAGGGGCAGAGATTATCATCTACGAACCGACACTGGAAGATGGAAGCACGTTCTTCGGCAGCAGAGTAATGAATAATCTGGATGAATTCAAACTACAGAGTGATGCGATTATCGCCAATAGGTATGACGTCTGCCTGGAAGAGGTGAAAGAGAAAGTTTATACGAGGGATATTTTTAGAAGAGATTAAGAAACTATTTTTTGAAAAAGTGATAAACACTCCTTATAAAATCCGATGAATTATATTCATAAATATACAACCTGTATCATTCAATACCTCTATATATACATAATGATATCCTCCGCAGGAATGGCCTTACCCGCCTATATAGGGAATGATAATTTCATCATATTGACACTATTAATGGGAATATACTATGTATTGAAGAAAAAGACATTATTTCATCTTCAAAAGCAATATTTACTTTTCATCGGATGCTTGTTTTTTTCAATGCTTCTAGTCATAATAGGCTCTACATTAAGTTTAGGTACAGCACTCAGTGTTACTTCAATACCATTAATCATATATACTACTTACAAAATAGATCCACGTAACTATCTCCAAAGATTTGTCAAACTTATTTTCTATATCGCTTTAATCAGCATTATCCTCTTTACAATCATACGCTTGTTTGGATTCAACTCGTTTTCCGGGATATTTCCACATTTATATACCTCCTTCTATAGAGAAGGGCAAGTCTATAGTTATGGAGGATTTTTATACCGTTTTGTCACCCTACATAGTGATAGAAATTGTGGTCCATTTGGCGAGCCGGGCCAATACCAATGCGTACTTGCTGTCGCCTTATATTTCACTCTATTTCGCCCCCTTCTTTTTAAAGAAAAAGAACGAATGCTATATATGATTGTATTCTTCTTCGCTTTGATTACGACCCTTTCCACAAGCGGTTATATAAGTTTATCCATATTGATTTTTTGCTTCTTGCTGCATTCCTCAAAAGCTACAAATAAACGAATGAAAAAAATATATATAGCTATGATTATTGGTACTGTATTTTTCATGTCGACGACAGAACTTGGTAGCGAATTCCTGAACACAGTTGTATTCCACAAAATTTACGCAAACGGTCAATTGGATTTCTCTCTTAGTTCCGGTGGTGCACGTACCATAAGTATAAGTAGCGTATTATCTACCATATACCATCACCCTATTACCTTGGTTGGAGTTGGCTACGACGAATTACGTAATATGGGAGTGGAAGGATGTGCAGGTTTTCTATTTCTACTTCTCGCCATAGGAATAATGCCATTTTCCATATTGTTTGGCTTTTGTTTCTATCAGGTATTTAAATACAACAAAGGAATATGGGATATCATTGTTCGGATTTTATTGGTGATAAATATGGGATTAGGCCAACCCCACATTATAAACTTTGCCCTCTTTACCATGATGTTATATCCTTATTTTATCGTTAACAGCTTTAAAAAAACAAGAATATCCCATGTCAGAAGTTGCTAATAGAGTACTAAAGAATAGTGGATATCTATATTTTAGCATGGGATTATCCATGTTTGTTTCCCTCTATTCCACCCGTCTAATTCTCAATGCACTTGGAAGCTCCGATTTTGGCATATTCTGCATTATAGGAGGAGCAATCGGTATGTTAGGATTCTCAAATGCAGCCATGTCAACTACCACCCAACGCTTTATTAATTATGCAGAAGGAGAAGGAAAGCTCCAAAAACAAAAAAGTATTTTCACTGTCAGTATAAGTATCCATTTTCTATTATCATTACTGATGGTTGTCATTTTTGAGATAGCCTATTTTTTATCAGTTAATGCTTTTATCGACAGTATTAACTATCCAAACCGTACCTTATAATGCTATTATCAATGCTCATGAGAACATGCGATATCTAAGTATTATAGGTGTTTTTCAAACACTTACAAAGTTGATTATAGCATTAATAGTAGTCCATATATATATAGATAAATTGATTCTATATGGTATCCTCACAACTTTTGCCTCATTAATATTCATGATTATTCTTCAAATTTATTGCCATCGAAACTACTCAGAATGTACATACAGCATCCACAAATATCACAATAAGAAACTAATGAAAGAAATGACTTCATTTGCTGGTTGGGGATTTATAAACTCCTCCTCTTCGATGTTTGCACAATACGGAATGGGAATTATATTAAATTCGTTCTTTGGTACAATATTAAGTGCAGCACAAGGGGTAGCCAACCAGATATCCGGTCAGCTAATGGTGTTTTCACGTACTATGCTAATGGCAATCAACCCTATTATTGGGAAAAAAGCCGGCAGTAATGACATAACTAATATGATGCGCATTTCATTATTCAGTTCAAAAATGTCTTTTCTTATCATCGCTTTTTTTGCCTTTCCTTTTATTATTGAAACCCCTTATATACTTCAACTATGGCTAAAAAATGTTCCGGAATGGAGTGTATGTTTCTTTAGATTTGAAATAACCAGAAATATGTTAGACCAATTAACTATCACATTAACAAGTGCCATCAATGCAGAAGGACGGATAAAATATTATTCGATACTTCGTGGATGTTCATATTTCCTGCCATTACCTATTAGCCTATTTCTTTTTCATTTAGGATTCTCTCCTTATTGGTTTTATATCATATGGATATTTACATGGAATGGAATAGGCAGTCTCATTATTCTATATTATGCACACAAAAATTGTGGAATGCAATATGCTGATTTTTTCAAAATTATAATATATCCTAT
>OLZT01000491.1_pt1 | contig 14161 bp, 8 predicted proteins | sample 1644501 | NCBI WGS metagenome assembly OLZT01 (sample SAMEA103958140, study PRJEB25191) | human gut metagenome | biome: human-associated habitat [ENVO:00009003]; feature: intestine environment [ENVO:2100002]; material: feces | place: Germany | collected 2013/2015 | reverse complement strand
TGAGCTTGCCAACGCCTGTCTGGTCAAGCTTAGCAAACGGATCGTTCTCGAAGATCTTAGCATCATAGTAAGCGTTGAGGAACTTACCTGCGTCATCTCTTGAGAAGCCGTATGTCATCTGTGTAAGGTCGTTAGTACCGAAGCAGAAGAAGTCAGCTTCCGTAGCAATCTCATCAGCTGTAAGAGCAGCTCTTGGGATTTCGATCATTGTACCAACTTCGTACTTGAGGTCGATGCCTGCAGCAGCGATTTCAGCGTCAGCTGTTTCAACAACAACCTTCTTAACGAACTTGAGTTCCTTAACATCGCATACGAGCGGAATCATGATTTCAGGCTCAACTGTCCAGTCTGCGTGTGCCTTCTGAACATTGATAGCAGCACGGATAACTGCCTTTGTCTGCATCTTTGCAATTTCAGGATATGTTACTGCAAGACGGCAACCACGGTGGCCCATCATTGGGTTGAACTCGTGGAGTGAAGCGATGATTGTCTTAATGTCTTCAACGCTCTTACCCTGAGCAGCTGCGAGCTTTTCGATGTCAGCTTCCTCTGTAGGAACGAACTCGTGAAGCGGCGGATCAAGGAATCTGATTGTTACAGGATTGCCTTCGAGTGCCTCATAAAGAGCCTCAAAGTCGCCCTGCTGATAAGGAAGAATCTTGTCAAGAGCAGCTTCTCTTTCTTCAACTGTATCTGAGCAGATCATCTCTCTGAATGCAGCGATTCTGTCCTCTTCAAAGAACATATGCTCTGTACGGCAAAGACCGATACCTTCAGCGCCGAGCTCACGAGCCTTCTTAGCGTCAGCAGGTGTATCAGCGTTTGTTCTAACCTTAAGAGTTCTGTACTTGTCAGCCCAAGCCATGATTCTGCCGAACTCACCTGCGATTGTAGCGTCAACTGTTGGGATAACGCCGTCGTAGATGTTACCTGTAGAACCGTCGATTGAAATGTAGTCACCTTCGTGGAATTCCTTGCCTGCGAGTGTGAACTTCTTGTTAGCCTCGTCCATTGCGATGTCGCCGCAACCTGATACACAGCATGTACCCATACCACGAGCAACAACGGCAGCGTGTGATGTCATACCGCCACGAACTGTGAGGATACCCTGTGAAGCCTTCATACCTGTGATGTCCTCAGGTGAAGTTTCAAGACGAACGAGAACAACCTTTTCGCCGTTAGCGTTCCAGTTTTCAGCATCTTCGGCTGTGAATACGATCTTACCGCAAGCAGCACCGGGAGAAGCGCCGAGGCCCTTACCGATTGGTGTAGCAGCCTTAAGAGCAGCAGCATCGAACTGTGGGTGAAGAAGTGTGTCAAGGTTACGAGGATCGATCATTGCAACAGCTTCTTCTTCTGTTCTCATGCCCTCGTCAACGAGGTCACAAGCAATTTTAAGAGCAGCCTGAGCTGTTCTCTTACCGTTTCTTGTCTGGAGCATATAGAGCTTCTTGTTTTCAACAGTGAACTCCATGTCCTGCATATCTCTGTAGTGGTTTTCGAGTGTCTGACAAACATTCTGGAACTGCTCGAAAGCTTCCGGGAACTCTTCAGCCATCTTAGCGATTGGCATAGGAGTACGAACACCTGCAACTACGTCTTCGCCCTGTGCGTTGATGAGGAACTCACCCATGAGCTTCTTCTCACCTGTAGCAGGATCTCTTGTAAATGCAACACCTGTACCGCAATCGTCACCCATGTTACCGAATGCCATTGACTGTACGTTAACGGCAGTACCCCATGAATAAGGGATATCGTTGTCACGACGGTAAACGTTTGCACGAGGGTTGTCCCATGAACGGAATACAGCCTTAACTGCGCCCATGAGCTGTTCCTTAGGATCGTCAGGGAAGTCCTGACCGATTTTCTCTTTGTATTCAGCCTTAAACTGGCCTGCAAGCTCCTTAAGATCGTCAGCTGTAAGCTCTACGTCATAAGTAACGCCTCTCTCAGCCTTCATCTTGTCGATGAGCTCTTCAAAATATTTCTTACCTACTTCCATAACTACATCGGAATACATCTGAATGAATCTTCTGTAGCAGTCCCAAGCCCAACGAGGGTTGTTTGACTTCTTAGCGATAACTTCAACAACATCTTCGTTAAGACCGAGGTTAAGGATTGTATCCATCATACCCGGCATTGAAGCACGAGCACCTGAACGAACTGAAACGAGGAGGGGGTTCTCCTTGTCGCCGAACTTCTTGCCTGTGATCTCTTCCATCTTTACGATGTACTCGTTAATCTGACCCTGAATTTCAGCGTTGATTTCTCTGCCGTCCTCATAATACTGAGTACAAGCTTCTGTTGTAATTGTGAAGCCCTGTGGTACAGGAAGTCCAAGACCTGTCATTTCTGCAAGGTTGGCACCCTTACCGCCGAGGAGCTCACGCATGTTAGCATTACCTTCTGTAAAAAGGTAAACCCATTTGTTTGCCATAACTGGTAATCCTCCTAAAAAATAAATTTAGATATACGGCTGTGGCAGACTTACCCCTTGGTAAAACCTGCCTGCTTGTATAAGCCTATCGAATATTATAACAAACTTTGGTCAAAATAGCTATATTTTTTTCAAACTTTTTTCTTATAAAAAACAGGTTTTATTTTCGACAATATTGTATAAATCGTTTAAAATGCCTTTTTTTGCCCGATTTTTGTAATTTTCTCTTGAAATTTGTGATTTTTGTGAGATAATATTATGGTATGAACGAGTGCCTTGTGACAGGACTGTCTGCATCTTTGTTGTTTTGTCACAGATAAAAGGAGAAAAAATGAAGAATTGTGCCGTTATCCTCGCAGGCGGCGAGGGCAAAAGAATGAAATCCGACAAACCGAAAACATTGTCGGAGGTGCTCGGCAGACCGATGCTCTGCTGGGTTATGTCGGCTTTAAGGAAAGCCGGTATTGATGACATCTGTGTTGTTAAGGGCTTTAAAAAAGAGTGTGTCGAAGAGTATCTTTCAACCCTCGATTTTTCCGTTGAAAGCGTGTTTCAGGCTGAAAGACTCGGAACAGGTCACGCTGTGATGATGGCAAAGGATTTCCTTAAAAAGCACAGCGGCAATGTTGTTATTCTCAACGGCGACGCTCCGTTTATGGACAGCAAGACTATTGAGGATTCCCTAAAGGCTCATATTGAGAACGGTTGTGCCGCAACGGTTATTTCCGCAAAGGTTGACGATCCGACAGGTTACGGCAGAATTGTCCGTGACGAAAACGGAAATCTGCGTGCAATTGTTGAGCAGAAAGACGCCGATGAGGAAACTCTCAAAATAAATGAAGTAAACTCGGGCGGTTTCTGGTTTGATTGTCAGCTTCTTCTTTCGGTTCTCGACAGAATCAAGTCGGATAACAGCGCAAAGGAATATTATCTTCCCGACGCAATCAAGCTTTTGCTTGAGGACGGAAGAAAGGTCGGAGCATTCACGGCTCAGTGCAGTGATACGGTTCTGGGTGCAAACGATCCGGCTCAGCTTGAACAGCTTAACGAAATTGCAAGAGCAAAGGGTTACAGCTGTTAATTGCTCGGTTAATCATTGGTAAACATATACTACACACATTAAAATTCAAAGGAGTTATTGCAATGAATTTTCACGGTAAGGACATTAAAATTTTCACCGGCAGTTCAAATGTTGATGTAGCTCAGGGAATTGCAGGCTGTCTCGGTCTGCCGCTTGGTAAGAGTGATTGTACACAGTTCTCAGACGGCGAAATCTCTGTTTCTCTTCACGAATCTGTTCGTGGCAGCGACTGCTTTATTGTTCAGTCAACCTGTGCTCCCGTCAACGACAATCTTATGGAAATGCTCATAATGATTGATGCCATGAAGCGTGCATCTGCTGCAAGAATCACAGTTGTTATGCCATACTTCGGCTATGCAAGACAGGACAGAAAAGCTAAGGCAAGAGATCCGATCTCGGCTAAGCTTTGTGCAGACATCATCACCTGTGCAGGTGCTGACCGTGTGCTTACAATGGATCTTCACGCAAATCAGATTCAGGGCTTCTTCAACATTCCTGTTGACCACCTTCAGGGCGCATCACTTCTCGCAAACCATATGCGAGAGAAAATCGGCGGCAAAAATGATGATTATATCGTTGTTTCTCCCGACCTCGGTTCTGTAACTCGTTCAAGAAACTTCGCTTCAAAAATCGGCACAGGTCTTGCTATTATCGACAAGAGAAGACCAAAGGCTAATGTTTGTGAAGTTATGAACATCATCGGTGACGCTAAGGGTAAGAAGGTTATCCTTGTTGACGATATGATTGACACAGCAGGTACTCTCTGCAACGCTGCCAACGCTATCGTTGAAAAGGGCGGTGCAACAGAGGTTTACGCTTGCGCTACTCACGCAGTTCTTTCCGGTCCTGCAATCGAGAGAATCCAGAACAGCGCAATCAAGGAAGTTGTTCTTCTTGACACAATTCCTGTTCCGAAGGAAAAGATGATTGACAAGTTCACAATTCTTCCTGTTGCTCCTACATTTGCAGAGGCTATCGCAAGAATCTACAACGACAAGCCGTTCACAGCCGCTTTCGGTTGATAAGCGAACAATTTAATTATGTGAATAAACAGGCGGGTTTTAACTAACCCGCCATTTCGCTGTTTTACTGCAAATTTTTCAGGAATAAAACGGTACAATATGTGAGGGGGATTTAATTTTGTTTGGTATAGTTTACAGCTCAGATTCAGATAACAAAATAATGAACAGCTTTGTCGATGAGTACGAAGTGTGGTGCAATGAGGGCAAAAATCCGGATATTGCGTCAATCGACCTCGACTTTGCGCTTGACCTGCAGAAGAAACGACTTGACGAAAAGGGTGTAAGGATTCAGACCGCTTTTACCGATAAGGAAACGGTGAAGGATGAAACCCCGGTAAATGCTTGTACTGCCTACGATATGGGCGAATGTAAGAGTAACATTGCGACAAAGACTTATGAGGTCACGGAGAAATACTTTAAAGACGGAAAGAAAAAGAAAAAAATCAAGGACAGATTTTTCTTTTACACAATGATTACAAGGCTTGAAAACCAAAATTCCGAGGTTGCGTGTTCGTGTCCGAACTGCGGTGCGGTAAGCAGTGTAAGAGAGCTTCTCAACGGTTGTAAAAACTGCAAAACTCGCTTTATTATGGACGATTTGTTCCCGAAGGTTACAAACTTCTACTTTGTAAAAACCTATTCGCTTGCGAACAAGTCAACGAAAAAAGTGCTTGCTCCGTACCTCCTCGGCGGAATTGCCGCCGTTGCGGCATTTACGGTATGGGTGGTTGTAAAGGACGGAACTTTTGATCCCGCAACCGCAAATATGGTCTATGAAATCGGCGTAAGAGCAATCCCCGTACTGCTCGGCGGACTTTTGGCGGGGTACCTTGCATGGGCATTAAAAACGCTTTTCGGACTTTTTGTCGGTGCGGCAAAGAGCATTCCTATGATAGGTCCGCACTTCAATTGCCAGAAAAGACTTCCGTGGCTTATGAAAGAGGTTAATCCCAACTTCTCATATGAATACTTTATCGGCAAGGTGCTTGCTTTGCTCAAAATTATGATTTTCAGCGATGATTACACAAACCTCGCAGTCTATGAGGGCAATCCGATGAAAAATCCTTTCGGAGATATTGTTGACATCAAGTACAGAGGAGTGTCAAAGCTTAATTCATTCAATGTCACAAACGGCTGTTGCTATGTTGATATGACCGTTTACGCAACGACCGTGAAAAACAAAAATTCTTCATTTAGGGTTAAAAACGAAAAGTTCAGACTTACCGTTTGCAGAAGTGTGAACGCCATGGATGACGGAGTTTTCACAATGAAAAAAGTAACCTGTAAAAGCTGCGGCGCAAGCTTTGATGCAACAAGAGAACGCAACTGCCCGTATTGCGGAAATCCTTATCATCTCGGCAACGATGACTGGGTTGTTGTAAGCTTCGGAAAAGGTTAATTTAAATTTCAGAATACATATAATATAAATAAGAGGAAAACGGATATGTTCGGAAAAAACAAATCAACGGGTTCAATCGAGTACATTGTAGTGGGACTCGGCAACCCCGACAGAAAATACGAAAACACTCGTCACAACGCAGGCTGGCTTGCAATTGACCGCATTGCCGACAAGCTCGGTTGTGATGTGAACAAGATAAAATACAAAAGCTTTATCGGCACTTGCACTGTAAACGGCGCAAAAGTTATGCTGATGAAACCCACAACATATATGAACAACAGCGGTCAGGCAGTTGTTGAGGCGATGAACTTCTACAAAATTCCTCCCGAAAATGTCATTGTAATTTTTGACGATATCTCGCTTGATGTCGGAAAAATGCGTATCCGTTCAAAGGGCAGTGACGGCGGTCAAAGGGGAATGCGCAGTATCATCTATCTCAGCGGAAGCGATAAATTCCCCCGCATCAAGGTTGGCATAGGCGCAAAGCCAAATCCCGACTGGGACCTTGCCGACTGGGTGCTTTCAAAGTTCACTCCCGATGAAATGAAAAAACTCGATGAAATTTTTGACAATGCCAAAAAGGCAATCGAGCTGATTATTGACGGCAAAACCGACCGTGCTATGAATTTGTTCAACTGAAAAGGGACAAAGAAATGAATAATCTCAACTTTCTTGTTGATGTCCTCAAAGAGTCACCTGTTTTCAAAACGCTTGAAAAGAATGTCAAGCCGGGCAGAACGGTCTGTGCTTCGGGACTTTCAACAATCAACAAATCAAATATCATCTATGCGCTGTGCCGCCTCAAGGGCGTCACGGCATTTTGTCTTGCCTCCGATGAAAAAGAGGCGCAAACCTTGTGCAACGACCTTTCGTGCATGGGACTTCGTGCCTATGTTTATCCAGTGCGTGACTTCAACTTTCTTGACTTTCAGAGCCGTTCGCACGAGTACGAGCACGCAAGACTTAAAGTTTTGCTCAAGCTTATCAATCATGAATGCGATGTTGCAATTGCGTGTGTTGATGCGGCGGCACAGCTTACCGTTCCGAGAAATGTGCTTGAACAGTCGGTTATTGAATTTGAAGAGGGCAGGGAGCTCTCGCTTGAAAAGGCGACAAAGGCGCTTACTCTGCTCGGCTACGAACGCTTTGATGCGGTAGAGGGCAGCGGTCAGTTTTCGCTGAGAGGCGGTATTCTCGACTTCTTTATGCCCGACAGCGACTATCCCGTGAGATGTGAATTTTGGGGCGATGAAATTACCGACCTCAGCTATTTTGACATTGAAACACAGAGAAGATTTAAAAAGGCTGACAAAATTACGCTTTCGCCCTCAACCGAAATCGTAATTGAGGACAGAGCCGCCCTTGCAGATAAAATTGAACACAAGGCAAAGCTCCTCCGTTCCAAGAACAGCACCAAAGCCAAGGAAAAACTTTTTTCAGAGGCAGAGCTTATCCGCAGCGGTGCAATGATTGCCAATGCGGACAAATTTATCAATCAGATTTACGATAAACCCGAGTCGCTTTTTGATTATCTCGACAGAAACACCCTCGTTTTTGCGTCCGAATTTACTGCAATTCAGGAACGGGGAAAGTCAATGGACTTTATCAGCAATGAAACCCTTATGCAAGGCTTTGAGGACGGAACTCTTTGCAGAGGTTTTGACCGCTTTGCGCTCACATTCAACGAATGTACCGAGTTTTTGCAAAGTCACGGAACAATCGTGCTTGAAAACTTTGTTCACGGAAGTATGCCTATCAAGCTGTCGGAAATCATCAGCTTTTCAACAAAACAGCTCTCGGCATGGGGCGGTTCGTATAAACAGCTAAAAGAAGATGTTGACGGACTTTTTACCCCCGAAAGCAAGGGCGTTATCTTTGCAGGAACAGAAAGAGCCGCCAAAAATCTTTGTGACACCTTTAACGCAGACGGCATAAACGCTGTTTACAGCGAGGGTGCGGATAAGATTTCAAAGGGCGAACTGCTTGTTATGCAGGGTGCATTGAGTGCGGGCTTTGAATATCCGTCACAAAAGTTTTTTGCAATAACCTACAGTCAGGTTTCGTACCGTCCCGAAAAGTCCAAAAAGAAGAAGAAAAAGACGGGACAGGAAATTTACAGCCTTTCAGAGCTTGCCCCCGGTGATTATGTTGTACACAATGTTCACGGTATCGGTGTGTTCGGCGGTATAAGAAAAATTGATACTCACGGAGTTATAAAGGACTATATCAAGATTGACTACGCAAAGGGCGATGTGCTTTATGTGCCTGTCACACAGCTTGATATGGTTGCAAAATATATAGGCCCGAAAGAGGATTCAAGGGTTAAGCTTAACCGACTCGGTTCGGGCGACTGGCAAAAGGCAAAGGCAAGGGTTAAAACCTCTGTCAAGGACATTGCCAAGGAGCTTATCGAGCTTTACTCACAGCGTATGAAAGCCAAGGGCTATGCCTTTTCGGCAGATAACGAGTGGCAGAGAGATTTTGAACTCAGCTTTGAGTATGACGAAACTCCCGACCAGTTGCGTTGTTGTGAGGAAATCAAGCATGACATGATGCGTTCGTCGCCGATGGACAGACTTCTCTGCGGTGATGTCGGATTCGGCAAAACAGAGGTTGCACTCCGTGCCGCCTTTAAGTGTATTGCAGATTCAAAGCAATGCGCATTGCTATGCCCCACAACAATTCTCGCATGGCAGCATTATCAGACGGTAATCAAGCGTTTTGAGGGCTATCCCGTTCGTGTGGAACTGCTTTCAAGATTCCGTACAGCAAAACAGCAGAAAGAAATTCTCCAAAAGCTAAAGCGAGGAGAAATTGATATGATTGTCGGAACTCACAGACTTGTGCAGAAGGATGTTGAATTCCGTGACCTCGGACTTGCAATCATAGATGAGGAACAGCGTTTCGGTGTTGCCCAAAAGGAGAGGTTCAAGGAACTGTGCAAAAATGTCGATGTGCTTACGCTTTCGGCTACTCCTATTCCGAGAACCCTCAATATGGCGATGAGCGGTCTGCGTGATATGAGCGTTATCGAAGAAGCGCCGACAAACCGTCAGCCTGTTCAGACCTATGTGCTTGAACACGATGATGCGGTTATCAACGAGGCAATCCGCCGTGAGCTCCGCCGTGGCGGTCAGGTGTTCTATCTTCACAACAATGTTGAAACAATTTCTTCATGTGCCGCAAAAATTCAGGAGGCTGTTCCCGAGGCAAAAATCGCAATCGGTCACGGCAAAATGAAAGAGGGCGAACTCAGCGAAGTTTGGCGACAGATGCTTGAACAGGAGATTGATGTGCTTGTCTGCACGACAATTATCGAAACGGGTGTCGATTTGCCGAATGCCAACACCCTTATTATAGAAAATGCCGACTGTATGGGACTTTCGCAGTTGCATCAGCTCAGAGGCCGTGTGGGCAGAAGTTCACGAAGGGCATATGCCTACTTTACCTTCAGACGGAACAAGGTTCTCACGGAGATTCAGCAGAAAAGGCTTGCCGCAATCAGGGAATTTACAGAATTCGGCAGCGGCTTCCGCATTGCAATGCGTGACCTTGAACTGCGAGGTGCGGGCAATATTATGGGCGCACAGCAGCACGGGCATATGGAATCGGTCGGTTACGATATGTACCTCAAGCTTCTTGATGAGGCAGTAAGCGAGGAAAAGGGCGAGCAGAATGTCACAAAAGACCTCGACTGTCTTATTGATATTTCGGTTGACGCTCATATTCCCGAAAGCTATGTTGAAAGTCTTACACTTCGTCTTGATGTTTACCGCAGAATTGCCGATATCCGCAGTAACGAGGACGCAGACGATGTTATTGACGAGCTGCAGGACAGATTCGGCAAGATTCCGAACTCGGTTCTCGGGCTTATCGACATTGCCCTTGTGCGTAACAAGGCTTACTCAATGGGCATTTACGAAATCAGACAGAACGGCACAACGCTTATGCTCTTTGTAAACGAACTCAAATCCCCTCAGGTTGCCGACTTGCTCATTGCTTTGGGCGGAAAGGCAAAGCTTGTTGCCGGAGCAAAGCCGTGCGTTGCGGTTGAGTGCAAAAACAGTTCCGCTCCGCTTGAAATCCTCACCAAAATTTTCGGTGTGTAGTAATTTAACGGTATGAAGCCGTAATTTGTTAAGAAAAAACCTCCCGAAAGTACAAAAATGCTGTTTTTCGGTGGAAATTCTCAACAAAATTTTATAAAAATGTAGACAATGACGATTTTTTTGTGTATAATCGTAAGGTACATTATCCTGCGAAAGTGTGTTTGCAGGACACTTTGCATTTAATTTTTCAGAAGGACGGTAAAAAACTATGAAGCCTAATATCAAGGTTGGTTCATTTTTACTTGCAATTGTTATGATGTTTTCGGTTTTTGCAATTGCAGGTTGTACACCCACAACAATCAACAAAGAATGGTCGTATAAGACAAGCGACAACGAGCTTGCCATCGGCGTTTATATCTACTCACTCAATGCAGCTTACAGTCAGGCTGAGTCATATGCTAAAAAGCTTGACGATTATGATTCGACATCTGACAAGTGGCTTGATGAAAAAATCAAGGACGATGACGGCAACGAGCAGGTTGCAAGAGAGTGGATTAAAGATCAGGCTAAGAAAATGTGCCTCAGCTACCTCGTAGTTGACGAACAGCTTAAAAAGGAAAATGTAAACATCGGTCAGGCAACTCTTGACTCCGCAACAAGTCAGGCTGAATCATACTGGAATGTCGGTCCGTATGCGTCACAGGGTTATGTAATGCCGATGAAGAAGCAGTACGAAAAGTACGGCGTTTCACTCGACAGCTTTGCATACTGCACAACTCTCTACAACACAAAGTATGAGGCTCTCTTCAAAGCAGTTTACGGCAAGGGCGGTTCAAAGGAAGTTTCCGACGCCGACCTTACAAAGTATTTTAAGGAAAACTATACGGACTACTCATATCTTCCCGTGAACCTTTATACATCAACAAAAGATGAGGCAGGTTCATCAAAGAATGTTGCAATGAGCGACAAGGAAATCAAGAAGGTTGAGGATCAGCTTAACGGTTACAAGAATGACCTTAACAAGGGCGGTTCTTTTGATGATGTTATTGCATCATACAAGAAGTCAAGCGGTTCGGGAACAGATTCTTCTGTTTCAAATGTAGAAGTTCTCGACAAGAGCTCAATCGGTGACGAGCTTAAAGAGGCTATCGGCAAGCTTAAAACAGGCAAGGCTGAAACTCTCAAGGTCGGCAGCGGCGACAGCGCAATCTACTATCTCGTTTATAAGAAAGACGTCAGCAAGGATGTTGACAGCTATATCGGCAACGAATCAAAAAGAGCTGGTGTACTTGCGTCAATGAAGTCAGACGAATTTTCAAAGTATATTGACAGTCTTGCAGAGAAACTCAAGTATGAAGAAAACACTTCGGTTATTGACAAGTATAAGCCCGAACTCTTCTTCGTTGCGGTTGAGCCTACAACAGCGGCGTCAACAACATCGGCATCCGATAAAAGCTCAAAGTAATTGATATCGGACATACAACAGACGCATTTTCAGATTATTCTGAAGAAAGGGGCTTTTATGAAAAAACATTCAAAGCTTTGCGCAATTTTTCTGACGGCACTTTTGAGCATTTCTGCTGTGAGCTTTTCTGTATCGGCAGTTGGTGAGGAGGTTGATCCCGGCGGAGATTCAAGCGTTATTGTTGATCCCGTAGAGCCGGAGCCCGAGCCCTCACCGGAACCCTCACCGGAGCCCTCACCGGAGCCGGAGCCGGAGCCGCAGCCCGATCCTGTGTATCCGGACTCGTCAAACAGCTCATCATATGTAAATCCCGGCTATTCGTCAAGTGATTCGTCATATGACAACAACTATAACTATGACAGCAGCTACGATTACAACAACAACAACGGTTATGACAATAATTACAGCAGCAGTCAGACTTACTACTATTCTGAGCCGTCATATGTAGGCGGCGGTCAGTCCTATGTTGCTCCGTCAAATACTGCTCCGTCAGCGTCGCTTATCAAGTCTGACGATAACATTGACGAAAAAACTCTTTCAAGCAACGATTGGTCGGATATCGCAAAAAATCTTAAAAATACCGACACATCGGGTTCTGACGGTGATGACTTTAACTTCATCAAGAACAATAACAGCAAGGGTGACAACGGTCATTGGATGTTCTATGTTTCACTTGTTTTACTCTCGCTCGGTGTTGCAGGCATTGCGTACTTTGTAATTTCAACTGTTCTCAACAGAAAGAAGAGAGTCACAGTCGGCGGCAGAAGTAACGCTCCAAAGAGCAAATCTGCACAGCCACAGCGTTACGGCAGTAACGATGATTATGCCGATGATTACTCATCTTCAGGCAGAAGGTCCGAAAGACGCAGTAAGTACGATACTGCCGAAATTCAGCTTCCAAAGAACAACCAAAAGGGCGGAAGAAGATACAAGTAATTAAATAACTTTATAAAACAAAAGCAGTTCCAAAATCGGAACTGCTTTTTTGTTTGACTGTGTAATTAAATTTTCGCATGACTTCTGTCTGAATGTCAAAATCAGTTTTTGTCATACGGCTTTTTGTATGCCTCTTTGAACGGTTTTACAGTGCCGTCCTTTTCCTCAACGCTTACATTGTCAAGTGTTGCGTTGAACTGTGTGCGGATTTCGCCGAGATAAATTTTGTACAGCTCTTTCTGTTCTTTTTGCTCAGCCTCGGTAAGTCCCTGTTCCTTTTTCTTTTTTGCAAGCTCGTTAATTCTGTCAAGCATCTTTTTATCCATAAGTCAATCCTCCCGACCGTTATTTTGGTTTTGAGAGCAATCTGCTCCACAGCTATGATATCATACAATCAGCCAAAGTGCAAATTTCGATTTGTCGGTTGAAAACAAAAATCTTTTGTGCTATCATTCAATTAAAGCCGTTACACGGCAAATTTTTTCGGCGGTGAATTATGGAAAAATTCAGCTTATTACACCCGACAAATTCAAATGCATCCTACAGAACTCTCAACAAAGAGGCGCTGAATGATTTGTCGGTTGATTATATATGTGACGCTCTCACAAAAGAGCAGTATGAACGCAACAGCATAAAGCAGCTGCTGATAAATATTACGGATGACGAGGAAGTTATAAAATATCGTTGCGATGTTTTTGAGGATTTTCTCCGTTTTCCGAAACTTCGTGATGATTTATCCGCACTCCTTGTAAAGCTGAACGATTTGCGTGAAATTGAGCGCTTTCAAAAGGATACCGAGGCATCTTCCTTGTGGCAGCTTGTAAACCGACTTCGTGAAATGGACGGCTATGTCGATTGCATTACAAGAATTAAAAACACGCTTGAAACAATTGAAGTAAAGTCGCAGGGCCTGCTTGAACTCAAGAAAAATGTTCAGTCAATTTACAATGACAGCGGTTTTCCCGAACTAAAAAAGGATATAATAGATACGCTTGCAAAGGCTCAAAAGCTCAAGAGCATTACACTTGGTGTGAATCTTGACGATTTGCTCCGCCCAAAGAGTGTGGGTGTAATCTCACTCAATGACAAAGAATTTACCGACAGCGGTATTCTCAAAAGATTTATGAAGTTTACAAACCGTGACAGCGAACTGCATCACGGCAACGATGTTTCGGGATTTTTAAGCTTTCATCCGTCCAATCCGTCAACCTCGCAGTTCGGGCTGGGACAGTTTGTTGTGGGCGCTCAGCAGGATGTAAACCACACCATGAACAGCTCGCTGACCGGCGCAGATCCTATGTCGGACGCACTCAAAAATGTTGTGACCGATATCCTCCGCAGAACCGTAAATGACATAAAATCAATGCTCAACAGATATGTCAATGTCAACGGCTACTCGTTCGTTTCGCTTATGCCCGAAATCATTTTCTATATTCGTTTTGCAGAGCTTTGTGATAAGATGAAAAAGAAAAATCTTCCGCTGTGCAAGGCAGAAGTTTTGCCGAAAGAGGACAGAAACTGCTGTCTTAGAGATGTTTACAACCTCAAACTCGGCATAAAATCGGCAAACGGTGAGAATTTGGATATTGTCACAAACGATATTGATTTTAACGATGACAGGCGAATTTACATTCTGACAGGTCCGAACCGTGGCGGTAAAACCACGATTACTCAGGCGGTCGGACTTGCGTTTCTGCTTGCTCAGAACGGAATATATGTTCCTGCAACGCAGATGAAATTCAGCCCGTGCGACAGCATTTTTACGCATTTTC
>OLZT01000477.1_pt1 | contig 14441 bp, 15 predicted proteins | sample 1644501 | NCBI WGS metagenome assembly OLZT01 (sample SAMEA103958140, study PRJEB25191) | human gut metagenome | biome: human-associated habitat [ENVO:00009003]; feature: intestine environment [ENVO:2100002]; material: feces | place: Germany | collected 2013/2015 | reverse complement strand
GCTCGCAGTTCAAGTGCTTTCAATCTTGCATCCGCACGTTTGTCCTTTGTCTCTCTGCGTGCTGCCTTTATTGCGGCCATTTCCTCATTGCTGAATTTATAGTTCGATGCCATTATTCATCACCCAGATACAGTATAGCATATCTGGTAAGATGGTTAAAGTGTTTTACTAGATTTTAGTATCAACACGAATTATTGCAATAGCGCCTCCATTTCCGCTTATTGCGGAGGTGGAGGCTTTTCTTATCAAGCAGACCGTGGAGCGTGCCAACGCCACCGGCATCAACATCAGCGAGTACACTCTTCGCCGTGCCATCCGCACCAGGCAGTTGCCCTGCAAGGTAATCGGCAGAACCTACCTTATTCCCTGGGACGCATTTCTGCGCTGGGTCAACTGCGAACAGTAAGCCGCACATTTGTCACACGCTGGCTCACAGTTTATGATAGCTGTGAGCCAGTCCCACGGAAAGGAGAATGTGTATGGCATCCATCGAACCAAGATATAATAGAGCCGGTCAGCTGATGCACTATCGGCTGATCGTCTCTGGCGGTCTAAACTGGGAGGGAAAACAGATCAAGCGCACCACCACATGGAAACCACCCCGTCCGAACATGAGCAAGAAACAAATGGAACGGGAAGCGATGGCCGCGGCCTTCAAATTTGAAGAGGCAATCCAGGCAGGTTATGATATCGACAAAGTGAAACGCTTCTGCGATTATGCAGACTATGTGCTGGATTTGAAGGAGCGCAACGGTCTCGCGCCAACCACGATCGAGCGGTATCGGGCGATGCTCCCGAGAATCAACGATGCCATCGGACACCTGAAGCTGACACAGATTCGTCCACAGCACCTGAACGATTTTTACAAAACGCTGTCTGAAAACGGTGTCCGGAATCTGGGTGCCATCGCTGTGGCGAAGAAGGTGTTGAAGAAAAAAGTGGAGGCACTGGGTCAGCCAAAGCATGTTATCGCAAAAGAATCCGGCATTGCCCACACCACCTTGAATGCAGTATTAAATGGCAAGGCCGTGAAGCTGGAAACGGCACAGGGCATTGCGGATGCACTGGGATACTCGGTGTCAGAAATGTTTACGGTATCCGACCGGAAGAAGCCCCCGTCCAACAAAACCATTCTGGAACATCACCGCCTGATCTCCATGATTCTGGCGCAGGCAGATAAGGAAATGCTTGTCCCGTACAATCCCGCCGCGAAAGCCTCGCCGCCCAAAGTGCCGAAGCATGAGGCGGACTACTTCCAGCCGGAGGAGATTGCCGACATTGTCAAAGCACTGGAAAAGGCTCCTGTCAAGTGGAAAGCAATGTCCTACATTCTCATCGATACCGGCTGCCGCCGTGGAGAATTGATGGGACTGCAATGGAACTGCGTTGACCTGGACAAAGGCATTATGATGATCCGGCAGGCGCTTCTGTACACAAAGGAAAAGGGCACTTATGTCGGACCACCCAAGACCGGTCAGCCCCGGGCTATCTGCCTGTCCCCGGAAACCATCGCTGTTCTGAAAGAATACCGTACCGATCAGCTTCGGCAGAAAATCCGTCATGCGGACATCTGGCAGGATACAGGATTTCTGTTCACCAAGGACGACGGCACGCCTATGCACCCGGACAGCATCACCGACTGGCTGAACAAATTCAGCGAAGAAAACGATCTGCCTCACATTCACCCGCACGCCTTCAGACATACCGCAGCTTCCATGATGATTGCCAACGGTGTGGATCTTGTGAACGCAGCCGCTGAGCTTGGACATGCTACCGCTTCCACAACATTGAATCTCTACGCCCACCAGGTGGCAAGGGCGCGCGCAGAAGCCAGCGGCATCCGCGCCGGCGCTTTTGCAGTTTTAAGGCAGGCATGACAATCGCCCACACGAGATTTTACAAGTCTCGTGTGGGCGAATTTTTCTGTTTTCCGATTGGTGCGCCGGAAATGGGTGTAGTGAAACACGCCACCCTTCCGTCAGCGTATCTCCTTACCCAGACCATGGCATTGCACACTTTTCGCTGATCGCTGAAGCCGAAATTGAATAAGAAACAATCTGAGAATCCCACAAATGTTATTTTTCGCTTTCTATAAAATTTCTTGTCAGCGTTTACAAAACGCGTTGCCTGCCCGAAGGAGCAGATCTGGGGTTTGGGGGATTCCCCAACAAGCAAAAATCCGGCTGGGTAGCACCCAGACACTGCTCGCCACTATCATACGATAAGGATAATACATCGCGGAGGCAAGCAGATTCTTTGCCTTTCCGAACGCCTCTTCCAGCATCTGCGCAAAGTTGGGAGAATCGATCTTCCAATGCTTCTTATACCAGGCGACAGCTTCCCATTTGTACCGTTCCCCCTGGTCTACGGCATCAAAATGTTCTTTAACATGTTAGAAGCACACGAGAAGCATCGAAGGGTGACGAATATGAAAAGAGGCTGCAGAAATTCTGCAGCCTCTGTGCTATGTGGGTTACTTATCTTCCGCTCTAGCCATTGCCAGCTGGAAGTCCTTGGCGTCAGTGAAAATTTCCTGCTTGTAGGGATTCTTCTTCTGTTCCTTGGAGCGCTTGATAATCAGCGCCAGAGCCAGCACATTGATGGCCAGCGAAGCAATGGAAATCACGCCCTGGGGAACAGGATTTACCAGGGTCGGACGGATAGCGGCATCCATGAAGCCGTCAGCATACAGTACCGGGAGGGTAGTGAAGATGCTCCTATCCTGGAACAGGGGGAACACCTGAGCGAACATACACCACAGAGCCAGGGTATTTGCCCGGTTCTGGATCCAGCCGCCCTTATTCCACAGGGCATTAGCAACAGTGGGAGCCAGCAGCAGCGCCAGACCGCAATACCATGTGTGGGTAGGCAGGTTCAGATAGGTGTACTGGAAGTTCCACACATCATAGGCCAGGATATACAGCCAGATCATATCGGGCCACAGCATATCTTTCTTATCTTTGGAAGCGTAGATACCCCACCAGCCGGTCATGCAGAAGATGTTGATGATACCGGCAGCGCCGTTGAGCCAGTTCCACCAGCCACCATAGAGCCAGACATTTTCGCTGGACAGCCACCAGCCGTCGGGAGAAAGGGCACCCTTGATGCCGGATTCGAAGTCGCTGACCACAGCAATCAGAATATTGGCGGCCACGATCAGGAAGGGGAACACCTTGAACCAATCCGTTTTGCCGATGGACCACTTGTATTTCAGCATCATAAAGCCGATGCAGCCCAATGTCGCGGCATAGAGCTTGAAATAATGGAACCAGCTGTTCATGTAGACATAGGTGGGATTATTCAGCGCCCACTGGGCACCCATAGCAGCGCCTACATAAATGGAGATAAAGTAAATAGTCAGACCTGCGGGCAGAACCAGGAAGCAGGCAATGCCGCCCCATTTTGTCCGGCGTGCAAATTCATTGGCGAGAATCAGACCCACAAATACCATCAGCCAGCCAAGAAGCTGGAAACCGGCGGTTTCGCCATAAATCTGGAATAACATAAGATAACCTCCTTATATAACTTCTACTTCTTTGATGTTTAGTTCGTTTCCCTTCAAAAGCCAGGTCTTCTCACTGCCACAATATGGGCAGATGCGACCGTGCTGCACAGTGGGGTATTCCTGCTTGCAGCCGTCACACCAGGTAATTGCCGGCAGGATTTCCACCTTCATTGCGCAGCCTGTGAGCATAGGCTTCTTTTTGATGGCCCATTCCCAGCAATCGGTGAGATAGTGAGGGATCACCGTGGATACCTCACCAATCTCAATGGTTACGCTCTGGATCTGGGTCACATCATTTTCTTTGGCGACTTCTTCCAAAGAGTCGATAATATGAAACACAACACCCAGTTCGTGCATCTACTGCTCCTTTTTCTTGGAGAACTTGATCTTCAGGGCCTGCTTTGCACCGTTTCCCAGAACATAAGGCAACTTCTTCTCGCTGGGGATCATGTTGGAACACTCGGGGCGCTCACGATGGAGCTTAATGGCACCGAATTCACACTTGGTGGTGCAGACACCGCAGCCGATGCACTTGTTGGGGTCAACGACGGATGCGCCGCAGCCCAGGCATCTTGCCGTTTCTGCCTTGACCTGCTCTTCCGTGAAGGGGAGCTTTGCATCCCGGAAGGACTTCTTGTGGTCAACATCCTTACGGGTGCCGGGGATCTGACGGGAGGCGTTGTCGTACTGCTCTACCTTGATGTTGTCCTTATCCAGGGCGATGAATTCACGGCGGTTACGGCCGATAGTCAGACTGGAATGGGGCTGCACGAACCGGTGGATGGAGATAGCACCCTCACGGCCAGCAGCGATGGCATCGATGGCAAACTTGGGGCCGGTGTACGCATCGCCGCCAACGAAGATATCGGGTTCCGCGGTCTGATAGGTAAGGCTGTCTGCAACTGCACCATTTCCGCGGCCCAGTTCCACCTTGGAGCCCTTCAGCAGATCACCCCACAGAATGCTCTGACCGATGGACAGGAATACCCGGTCGCAGGGAACGGTCTTGGTGTCATTTTCATCATATGCAGGTGCAAACTTGCCGTCTTTATCCCATACGCTGACGCAGCGCTTGAAGACGATGCCGGTTACACGGCCGTTTTCAGTGAGAATTTCCTTGGGGCCCCAGCCGCAGTCGATTGTCACATCCTCTTCCAGAGCTTCTGCGATTTCTTCTTCGGAGGCGGGCATCTTGTCCCGAGGCTCCAGGCAGAACATAGCTACAGACTCTGCGCCGCAGCGCTGGGCGGTTCTTGCCACGTCGATGGCCACATTGCCGCCGCCAACAACCACAGCCTTGCCGGTTACAGGATAGCTTTCGTCAGCGCCGACAGTGCGAAGGAAGTCCACGGCGGTCATGACACCTTCTGCATCCTCACCGGGGATACCCGCTTTGCGTCCGCCCTGGCAGCCGATGGCAATGTAGAATGCCTTGTAACCCTGTGCACGCAGTTCGTCCAGCGTCACATCCTTGCCCACTTCAATGCCGCACTTGATCTCCACGCCCATGGCCTTGATGATGTCGATTTCGGCATCGATCACATCTTTCTCCAGCTTGAAGCTGGGGATGCCGTAGCGGAGCATACCGCCGGGCTTTTCGTTCTTTTCGAAAATCACGGGGGAGTAACCCTTTTCAGCCAGATAGAAAGCACAGCTTAATCCCGCAGGGCCTGCGCCGATGATAGCGACCTTCTCAGAGAAGGAGCCGTTGAGGGAGGGAACCACCTTTTTGGGGATATAGCGGGTTTCTGCGTCCAGATCCTGCTGGGCAATGAACTTCTTGACCTCGTCAATGGCGATAGCCTGGTCGATGGAGCCTCTGGTACAGGCGTCCTCACAGCGGCGGTTGCAGATGCGGCCGCAGATAGCGGGCAGGGGATTATCTTTCTTGATCAGCGCCAGGGCTTCGGTGTAGCGGCCCTGAGCGGCCATCTTCAGGTAACCCTGGACGGCAATGTGTGCAGGACATGCAGTCTTGCAGGGAGCGGTACCGGTATCGTAGCAGTTGATGCGATTGTTGTCCCTATAGTTTTCATCCCACATATGGGGGCCCCATTTCATCTCGCTGGGCAGGGGATGCTTGGGATACTCTACCTGCTTGCCGTCCTTGGTGCACAGTTTCTGACCCAGCTTCACAGCACCGGCAGGGCAGACCTCCACGCACTTGCCGCAGGCAACGCAGTCGTCCTTTTCCACCCGTGCCACATAGGCGCTTCTGGACAGGTTGGGGGTGTTGAACAGCTGGGAGGTACGCAGAGCATAGCAGACATTGATGTTGCAGTTGCAGATGGCGAAGATTTTGTCTGCACCGTCAATGTTGGTGATCTGATGGACGAAGCCGTTTTCCTCGCCCTTGCGGAAGATTTCCAGAGCCTCTTCCTTGGTGATGTAGCGGCCACCCTTACCGGTTTCCACCACGTAATCAGCCATGTCGCCCACGGCAACACACCAGCCTTCGGGGTCATCGGCACAGCCTTCATCGAAGGTCAGACGGGATTTGCGGCAGGAGCAGGGAGATGCGGCGTACTTGCCCTCATATTTATCCAGCCAGTGGGAGATATGTTCCACCGAAATGGACTGGTTCTCGGTTTCGATGGCCTTTTCCACAGGGATCACGTGCATGCCGATGCCGGCGCCTCCGGGAGGTACCATGGGGGTGACCTTCTCCAGAGGCAGACGACTCATCCGCTCGAAGAAACGACCCATTTCGGGATATTTCTTCAGGATGGTGTCATTCATGTTGGTAAATTCCGCACTGCCGGGAACGAACATGGGCAGGACCCACTGCTTGGTGCGGGTGGGATTCTCCCAGTTGTACTCCAGAATGCCCATAAAGGACATATCGCCCAGAATCTTTTCCAGTTCTTCCTCGCTCTTGCCGGTGAGTTTTACCATGTCGGCCATGGTCTTGGGCTTTCTCACACCCATCTTCAGAGCCACCTCTGCCTGCTCGTCGGTTAAGAGAGCAGCAAGACCCCAGTACTCGGGATCGTACTTGTTGAGCTTTTGAAATCCCAGCTTTACGGGGATCCGGTTGGTGATCATTTTGCCTAAGTCTAAAATGATCTGCCTGGGATTTTCTTCTTTATCTACCCACTCGGGATAGAAACCTGCCAGATAATCTGCCATTTCTCATACTCCTTTCCAATTCTTTACTTCTTCTTTCAGCCAATCAGCAACAGCCTCGATTCCCTCGCCGGTTTTGGCACTGATGGGGAAGATGACCGCTTTGGGATTGCGCATACGGATGTACTCAGTACATTTTTCAAAGTCAAAATCAAAGTAGGGGGCTACATCGATTTTGTTGATAAGGACCGCATCACAGACCTGGAACATGAGCGGGTACTTGAGGGGCTTATCGTGACCCTCCGGTACGGAGAGGATTGCCATGTTTTTCACTGCGCCGGTGTCAAACTCCGCGGGGCAAACCAAATTACCCACATTTTCCAAAACCACCAGGTCGGCTTCACCGGCATCCAGACCGTCCAGACCCTGGCGGGTCATAGCCGCATCCAGGTGGCACATGCCGCCGGTGTGGAGCTGGATGGCCTTGGCGCCGGTGGCGGCGATAGTGACAGCATCCACATCCGAGTCAATGTCCGCCTCCATCACACCGATCTTCAGGTCCTCTTTCAAAAGCTCAATCAGCCGGGTCAGGGTGGTGGTTTTGCCGCTTCCGGGAGAAGACATCAGGTTCAGAAGATAGATTCCCTTCTGCTTCAGTTCTTCCCGAAGTTTCTCTGCCTGGGCATCGTTGCTTGCGAATACACTTTGCTTAACTTCCAAAATTCTTACCTTTTCCAAAAGCATCGCTCCTTTCTGGTCATACCAGCATAGCGGTATTTTTCTACTGATTATAGTTTAAGTTTATTTGGGATAACTGTCAACTATCAACTGGAAATTCTATGTTTTATAGAAAAATCTCAGGTTGAAATTCGACAGTTTGCATGATAAAATAAATTCGTGGTATGTGGTATAACCAAGATATTTGCAGGAGGATGCCATATGAATTTTGAACAGCTTTACGCGCCCAGTTTAAAAGAACTGTTTGTACAGAAATTGCAGGGGATGATTTTGTCCGGAGAACTGCCTATGGGAGAAAAACTACCCTCAGAGCGGGAACTTTGCCAGCAGATGGGTGTCTCCCGTGCTGTTGTCAACGGCGGCATTACAGAACTGGCTCGTCAGGGCTTTTTGGAAGTGCGTCCCCGTCAGGGCGCCTATGTTGCCGACTATCGCCGTGATGGAAACATGGAGACCCTTATGGCCATTATGGACTACAATGGCGGGATGCTCGGCAAAGAGGAGATCCGCTCCATTCTGGAAGTCCGCTGGGGCTTGGAGCAGATGACCCTGCATCGGGTCATTGACAACGCCAGCGATGAACAATTGGAGATGCTTGGAACATTTGTTGATCGACTGGATGAAAATCCCACACCTGCCCAGGCTGCGGAGATCGCCTTCCGGTTTCACCATGAAATGACCCTCATGGGCGGCAACCACATCCTGCCCTTGATTTATACCTCCTTCAAAGTACCATGTATATCCCTTTGGATCCGCTTCTGCAAGAAATACGGTGTCGCAGCACTTCACAGCAATGTGGAGGAGCTCTACCGGCATCTGCTCAATCGGGATAAAGAAGGCGCAAGACGCTGGAGTAATGTATATTTAGCAGAGGCCATTAATGGTACTCAGCAGATCTATGAAGCATAAAAAGTAATCAATCTTATGTGTCAGCCGGGCCAAACGGCTGGAAACACGTGAGATGCGCACGAGAAAATGAAACAACACCGGTCAGACAGAAATTGCCTGGACCGGTGCTGCCTTAAATTACAAGCCGGAATATGTACCGAATACGCTCTGTAAATCCGGTATAGGAGAGCAGAAGCAGCAGAGTAATTCCCGGATACAACGCCTTTGCTGAGATAACAGCCCTTGCAGCCATGCGGTCAAAACCTCCGTAGTTACCGACAATGAATTCCGTAACACCACAGTGAACAATGTGATGCTCACAGCCTCTGTAAGCGCTGAAAAGAATTCCTCGGAAGCTTCCCTGTGGCCAATAAAGAAGCAGCTTTTCATATTGCACCTCAATATTTGGTAATACCAAATTTTAATTATTATATTTGGTATTACCAAATATATCAAGACCCCTACGGCATATAATGATGCCATAAGGGTGGTGAGCAGTATGAAATCGAGAAAGCTGGAGCTAGGCGATCGTAACATCATCGGCAAGCGTGTTACCGAGGCGCGGCTGGCACAGGTAATGAAACAGGTGGAACTGCTTGCCAAATTGCAGCTTGCCGGGATTGATATCAGCGTACCCGCGCTGTCTTTACTGGAAGGTCAGAAACGCCCGGTATCAGAGATTGAGCTGAATGCCCTGGCAGACATCCTGAATGTATCCGTTGACTGGCTGCTGGGTAGAGAATGAAAAAACGCCGTCGATGCGAGTTGCGCTCACACCGACGGCGATGTTTATTTTATGCCCTGTTTTTCCTTGAAAAAAGCAAGAAATCCGGAAAGCAAAACACCGGGAAAAAGTTTAAAATTCCCGGTTTTCTGAAAAAGCATTTTTCGGAACTATCCCCGCGGCTATCCCCCACGGCATTTTGGGCCGCCCCATTCTGCGCCAAAAAGTTAGAAAAGCGCCGGATTTCTTATCGAAATCCGGCGTTTTTATGGTTGCGGAGGCAGGACTCGAACCTACGACCTCCGGGTTATGAGGGCATTTTTGAGGTTCAAATAGTTCATATTTACCGTTAAATATCGTGAATAACTTAAAATATTGATAGTTAAATGTTGAGAAACCGAAACTGTGGGGTTTGAGATTAAAATAAATTAGCCCCACAGCTAACCCCACTGAAATTTCTCAAAAAGTTCGGAAATTTACACATTTGACAGATTCACCTTGCGGTGGTCAACGTTTTTTTCTTGATGTTGGGGTGAGGGTTCAAGCTCCTGCTAATGGATTTTAAAAAACAATATTTTAGGTTGATTTCGTCCTAATATTTGAGTATACTATAGGTGAAAGGAGGCTTATTGTATGAACATCGACACACACACCATTGTTCCCATTTCCCTTGCCAACCAGAACTTTTCCAAGGTGGCGCGGCTTGTTGACCAATATGGCTCGGCTGTTATCATGAAGAATAACGCTCCACGCTATATCATCTATGAATTCAATCAGGCCGATTCCATGCAGGCCGCATCGGACGATGATGTCCTCGCAGCATCCAGCAAGCTGATGCAGCGCAATAAGCATGTTTATGAGGAACTTGCCAAATGAAAGTGTTGTCCAAACGCCAGGTTTTAATGCTCCATGCTGCCTTGATTGCAGAATCTGGCGGCTGTGATGGCATCCGTGACGAAGGGCTCCTGGACTCAGCAATCAATACGCCATTGTAGACCTTTGCAGGCAAAGATTTATATCCCACTGTGCTTGAAAAGGCTGCCCGCCTGGGCTTTGGCCTGATACGGAACCATCCTTTTATTGACGGCAACAAAAGAATTGGAACCCATGCAATGCTGGTATTCCTTGCAATCAACAGTATCTCCCTCTCATATGAGGATGATGATCTGATTAGCACCATCTTATCTGTAGCCTCTGGCGAGTTGGATGATGCCGGGCTATTGGATTGGCTTCAAGGGCACGTTGAATAAGCACATTGGGGCTGTCTCACTAAGAATAAGTTTCGTCAAATAATACAAAAGAACGAGAAAAGCTGTCATTGCGAACCAGTGACCGATGTCACTGGTTCGCAATCCCCTCCCCGATTTTTTGACGGTATCAGGAGGTTTTCCCTTCTGACCGGGGGATTCCCACGCCAGTGTACCCACTGGCTCGGAATGACAGTTCTCTTATTTGTGCATTTTTACTTTAGTGAGACAGCCCCTTCGTGTCTGAAACTCCGGTTTTGTACATATGCTTGCCCGTACACTGTGCTTTGATACGGAAGATTTGCTTGAAAAGGTAGAATGAAGCCCGGGTTCAACGCCCGGGCTTCCGCTGTTTACTTGAGAGTCACACCATAGTGGAACGCCTGTCCAACCTTTTCGCCCAGAACCAGATACTGATTGTTCATGGTGTCAAACGTGATGGGGCGGAGCTTGCTCACATCCACCTTTCCATTGTCTCCAAGCACGGATTCGTCAGCAGACACATTGACAATCCGTCCCACCAGGCGGCAGGTTTCGGGGTCGTAGGAGATCACCTCGCACTCCAATGCCATGGGCAGTTCATTGATGAGAGGCGCGTCCACAAATTCGGACTTCGTTGCGTGGAAACCGGCCTTGGCGAATTTGTCCGGCTCCTTGTTCCCGGACACGAGACCCACATAGTCACAAGCTGCCACATGGTTGGCAGTTGCCATGGATACCGTGAACGCCTTGCGGGTCATCAGATTTTCAGCAGTCTTGTGACCAGAGTCCACACAGATGGTGATTTCTTTTTCCTCGCTGATGCCGCCCCAGGCCGCGTTCATGGCGTTGGGGGTTCCGTCTGCGTTGTAGGTGCCGATGATGAACACTGGCATGGGGTAGCAGATTGCCTTTGCACCAAAGTTCTTTCTCATTAGATTTACCTCCACAATCATTCAATTAATCTTGTCGCCACTAAGGCACCTTGTGTAATCGGAACTGTTCAGATTCAGAACATTCAGGGGCTTGATATGATTACACAGATTTTGTCATAGAGTTAATTAGAAAGACAAGGATCAAATACATGAAGACAATGTTTACAGCGAATAAGCCACACGCCAGCGAAGAAATAACATTATGTATCGACTCCACAATCCACTCTAAATGATGATTGCCCGAAAAAAGGACCATAAGTTGTTGGTTTCCAATCCCAAGAGAATACATGGTGCTGATTACAATTGTTCCAATTCCAAAAGTGCCTGCCGTCCTTAAATACGAAGCCAATACCCCAAGACTGCTACTTGTTCTAATCTCAGGATCAACTTGACTTTTCATTTTCTCTGCATAAGCACTTCCAAGTATAACAGAGGTTGCTCCAATATACACCGCTATGGCAATCGCCATAACAGAAATACTAGACTCTGCAATCTCGGAATAGTCGGCTTTCAGAAACGCTGCCACAATAAAAACGGTAACAAAAATCACTGCAATTAGCCACTTATGACGTTTATACATAAACTATTTCCTCAACTCAGCCAGTAGCAATTCTCTGACTTCTCGTGGGTCATACTGCTCATTTTCATCCTTTATTGGAGAAATGTCAATTCTTTTGATGACAGAGGAGAAGTCAAATGTCTGCTCAACACCTTCATCGTCTACACCAATAACGATTACTTCTTGAAACTCCTCTCGTTTCCGATGGAACCTGTCAATCAATGCGCGACCTTCATGAACAGGGATATCGTCATAGCCAACCTTCAGCTGCACTTTGGAAGGTAAATCTAATCCCCAGATATCGCCGACCTGCTGAAAGATATCGCTTGCCCGACCAAAAATATTATTGACCTGGGTGTACTTAAACCCGCGAATGGATTTTATCCTTTCGCAGAATTCATCGACCGAAGCATATACATTTTTGATTGAAAAATTCTTTTGAATTGAGTCAGATAAATATGCAGTCAGTGTCGCTCTCCGTCCCAAATCGCTTATATACAGAAAATGGCTCTGGGTATCATAACATACGAAAAACTGTTTCTTGAGCTCAACTTGATTTTTACTTCTCGGATTGGGCTCGGTCTCACCGGTTTCTTGGTTGACAACATAATCCTTAAAGATAACAGCATCATCATAGTCACATGACAGCCAGAAATAACGGTCATCTATGATATCCGTGTCAATCATATATAAATTCTTTTGGCCGAGCGGTTGAAACCTCTTCAAACCAATTTCACATACCCGTTTTAGATCGTCCAGCGATGCTTCCTCCCTGTTATCAACACGAAGTAAAAAAGTACCAAATCTCATCTAATCGCCACCCTGATCAGTATTTATAGTAGTTTGTCCGTTGCAGTATGCTGCAATATATCTTTTATCGTAGAATCGCGTGCCGTTCCTTACTGCTTATTGATTCCATGCTGCTTGTTGAGAGCAACCAACACTGCGTTGATGCGGACCACTTCTCATTAAATGATCCACCGTCCACCGCTGCAGTGAATGGTTTTGTAAGGAACACTTTGATCGTTTGCAGCGCGGTACTGTAATCATCGGTTTTGATATCGGTTTTCCGGCAGAATGCACGCCACTTCTTCTGCATGGCTTCATCACCATCGAATGCGACAATCTGCTCAAGTTGTGCTACTGTGAAGGCATGGCTGCGATTGACAAAGGTCTTTCTCAACGCCTCTGTCAGCACTGCTCCGTCAAAGTCGAACTTATTGGCAAGATAATAAATATCGTAGTAATCCTTCATGCGGCTGGAGAACTCCATCAGATTCAGGATCGCGTCCAGCTTTTCCGCAATGGTAGTCTCCAGGGAGTATGTATTGACCACAGGGGCATCAAAGCCTTCCAGCTGGGTGGGGATTTTCCGCTTCTCCTGCTTTGGAACGATGACATCGCCGATACCAAAATCAATGCCGAAAGGTGTCCGAGTGTTTTTGATCCTAGCCACCACTGTCGCGCCTACACCGGCATACTTCTTGCTCACGGCAATCGGCGCAACACTTTTGATCTCGAAAGTTACAAAATCATTTTCACTGGGAACGGCAATAATCTCCTCAAGCACCGCTTTTACCTGCTCCGGGGTATTGGGAATCCTGCGAAGCAGGAAGTCTACATCAACGGTTACCCGGCTGTCAAAATCCGTAACCGCATACATGAACAGTCCGCCCTTCAGGACGAAGTTGTCGGCATATCTGGACTTTTCCAGACGGCGCAGGAATTCTTCCTGGCAAAAAAGCTGCAGGCACAGTTGGTGACTTCTTCCGCTTGCAGCGGCTTTATTTTTCAGTCTTGCCAGTACGGATGCTGCCATATCAGCCATTGAGAAGCACCTCCATCAGTTCGACTACTTTTTTATATACTCGCAGCTTCTTTGCGTATATGGAAAGATTGCTCAGGTTCTTTTGGGGATCGTTTACATAGGCGTTCAGTGCCTTGGAAAACAGTTCTGTATCCAGTCGGGAACGATACTTGAAGCAATCGCAGATTGTACGCTCCCTGTCATATACAGGCAGCGTAACACCATGGAAGTCCCCGGTGGTTTTTCCCAGCTCATACAGATCCTGCTGAACAAAATAGGTTTGCAGGGGAAGGGTATCTACATCCAGCTTCGTTCTGGATATCGTTCGTGGAACGGCAACAGACCACTTACGCGGGGTAAAGTCACTGTATCCGTAATAGAATAGCGCAGATTCCACGCATACGATGCCTTGGGGAATCAGTGCCGCCAGCATCTGCTCCTCCATGGCTTCATTCTGCTCGGCGATTTGGTAGTAGCCATGCCGGACACGATCCAGGTAACCGGCATTGCACAGGCTGACAACATCGACTGCACGGATTCCTGCTGCTACAAAATCAGCGGATTTGGCAATGCCGCCTTTGCTCTCGATTACATTCCTTGCGGCTGCACGAAGATCCACGCAATCACCCGCTTTCAACATAAAATTCGCTCGCACATGCTGCTTTTGTGTGTCTTTATTTTATTATATCCACCAGGTGACAAGATTGCAATAAAAATTCACACACACTTATTAAATAAATGTGTGCGATAATAAGGATAACATAAAAAGCATTCCGCACAGTGGTCAGTCGTGCGGAATTTTGTCCAATCTCGAAAGGGTGTCGCGTTTCGCGATACCCTTCTGGCACTAAAGATCATCCAATGAACGGAAACCATAAGGATTTACAGGGTCAACCGGAGGCAGAGGAAGCTGTACGGAATTCAGGACAGTTTGTACAGAAGATGCTTGACCGGTTATCTGTGAAGAGATGCCGGGGTGTCGCGAAACGCGAC
>OLZT01000474.1_pt1 | contig 14473 bp, 15 predicted proteins | sample 1644501 | NCBI WGS metagenome assembly OLZT01 (sample SAMEA103958140, study PRJEB25191) | human gut metagenome | biome: human-associated habitat [ENVO:00009003]; feature: intestine environment [ENVO:2100002]; material: feces | place: Germany | collected 2013/2015 | reverse complement strand
CGACGTGGACGCCAACGCCATCCAGTTTGCCGGGTACTGCATCTGCCCCGCCTGCCGCCGCAAGATCGGCGCGCTGTAAACCAGAACCAAAAGGAGGCCTGCGTCCATGAGCCGCATGACCGATTTTACTGTCCCTTCCACCGTGCCCGGGCGCACCCTGCACGCGTTCTGCTGTGAGCCGGAGGGCGAGGTGCGGGCCGTGCTGCAGCTGTCCCACGGCATGGTGGAGTTCATCGACCGGTACAAGCCTCTGGCCGAGTATCTGGCCGCCCGGGGCATCCTCGTCACCGGCCACGACCATCTGGGCCACGGCGGCTCCATCCGCACCAAGGCAGATTACGGCTATTTCGCCCAGCCCGACGGCAACCGCGCCGTCCTCGACGATCTCCACGCTGTCACTGCGCTGACGAAGCAGCTCTATCCCGGTGTCCCCTATTTTCTGCTGGGCCACAGCATGGGCTCGTTCTACGCCCGGCAGTACCTTTGCGAGTGGGGCGGTGAGCTTGACGGAGCCATCATCATGGGTACCGGCTTCCAGCCCAAAGCGCTGGTCGCCACAGCCCGGGCGCTCTGCCGGGTGCTGGCCGTCTTTTTCGGCTGGGAGCACCGCAGCAAGCTGGTGGCGAACCTGTCCTTCCTGGGCTACAACAAGGGGCTGGAGGGCCGCACCACCCATGATTGGCTCAACCGCGACCCTGCCGAGGTGGACAAGTACCTCGCCGATGAGCGGTGCACCTTCACGTTTACGCTGAATGCCTATTACAGCATGTTCACGGGCATCCTGCGGCTGTACGACCCGGCCTTTCTGGCCCGGATGCCGAAAGACCTGCCGGTGCTCTTCCTGGCCGGTGATGCCGACCCGGTGGGCGAGCGCAGTGCGGGCGTCCGGCGGGCCGTGCAGAGCATGAAGGATGCCGGGATGCGGGACGTGCAGGTCAAGTTCTACCCCGGTGCCCGGCACGAGCTTCTGGTGGAGACGAACCGGGCCGAAGTCTTTGCCGACATCGGCGATTTTGTGGAACGGCACCTTTCCTGAGCGGCATTGCCGTGGGATCGGGATGGGTGTTCGGAAGATGAAAAAAGACACCTCATGGCGAGGTGTCTTTTTTCATAGGGTGATGGTGGGCCAGGCAGGACTTGAACCCGCGACCAAGCGGTTATGAGAACGTCGCTAATTTTGAAATCCCGTTTTTCTGAATGAACTGCTGTTTCATTTTGCGCCCGCAGTTCGGCCAGATCCGTTTGCTGGCTCCCATAGCCCCTATCGACTTTGTTTTCCTAATCGTGTTTCATGTATTTCGTGATCGTATCGATTAATTCCTCTATGTTAATCGGCTTGGAAATATGGTCATTCATGCCTGAATCCAGGGATTCCTGAATATCATCTATAAAAGCATTTGCAGACAAAGCTATAATTGGAATCGTAACTGCATCGGACCGCTCTATACCCAAGGCTCGAATGGCTTTTGCTGCTTGGTGTCCATCCATGTTTGGCATCATAATATCCATCAAAATAAAATCGTATGTGCCTCGTGGATGATTTTCAAACAAATTCACAACTTCTTTTCCGTCTGATGCGCGTGTTACGGTCATACCAGCATCTTCCAGGATTATCGTAGCAAGTTCAGCATTTAGATCATTATCCTCAGCCATAAGAACATGAATGCCCGTCAAATCTCTATGTAGATGTTGTTTTTGTTCGGATGGAATAACCTGTTCTGTCAACTCCAGTGGGATCTCCACTGTGAATGTAGAACCTACACCTTTTTTGCTCTCAACAGCAATGGAACCGCCCATCATATCCACATATTTTTTTGTGATGGCCATACCAAGACCGGTTCCCTTATATTGGGTTCTGGCATTCGCATCATCTTCTTGTGAAAACGGATCGAATAATTTTTTCTGGAACTCTTCGCTCATGCCAATACCGTTATCTCGAACAACATAACGAATTATGATATGTTTCTCATCCGCTCCTGGGTAACTGCTGATATCCAAAGTAATCTTTCCGCCGTCCTTTGTGAATTTCACAGCATTGCCAAGAAGATTCACCAAAACTTCTCGGATACGCGCAACATCCGCAAGGACATATGGGTTCTTTGGGCTTTCTCGATGTACTTCAAACTTAAGATCTCGATTATAAAGAAGTCCATTCATAATCGCCTGGACGTTATCTGTCAATTGAGTAATGTCCACTGGTTCGAGCGAAATCGTAACTTTTCCGCTTTCAATGCGACTAAAATCCAGAACGTCATTCAACAAAGAGAGAAGATGATTCGAACTTTGTTGAACTTTCTCCAAGCTATCATGAATATCTGAAACCGTGTTCTGGCGAAGCGCAATGTTTGTAAATCCAATAATGGCATTCATCGGCGTTCTGATGTCATGGCTCATACTAAGCAAAAACGCAGATTTTGCTCTGTTGGCAGCATCTGCTTCCTCAGCGGCGGTCATTAATAATTGTTTTTGTTTTTGCTCTTCTGCCTTGTTTTTCTGGTAAACATAATAGGTATATAGACAAATTAAAAGCAATACAGCTCCTGCGACTAAACCGCAGATGATGGAAATATGATTCGTCTTTTCAACCATTCCATAAGCTGATTGCATATCCATTTCAATGCAAAATGCGCCAATGATTTCTCCTGTCCCATCATGATTTGCTCTTACAGGATAGCAAGCTGTAAAAATTGGACCCCATGTTGTATCAATAATATCCTGAGAGTACACATTCTCCCCAGAAATAGCCCTATCAATATACGGAACCATTTCTTCCTCAATATAATCTCCAGGGTGTCTTACATCATCCGCCTCCGGATCCAAACCGTCTACCACATAAACGAGTTTTCCTTCTTCATTTTTTTGAGCGGTGTAAATATATCGAGTCGAATTCAGTGTTCTGATTTCATTGAAATAGGAAGAAATATCCTTATATAATTGCTTCTTTTCATCAGATTGATCTTTGATTTGATCAAAATCTTCTTTGCCGATTCTTCCATCCACAAGTTTGTGTACTGCATCTGCACTCGCTGTGTCACGTGTGATTTCTGTTTCAAGGGCAGTCTTAGTGTAAGAACTTTGCAGAATAAATGTGTACAACGCTATTACAAAAATTATCAAAAGCCCCGTAATCACAAAGATACTGTCTGTATTCTTCTGCCTAAGGTTTTTTTCAAATGAATTCCTTCTTTTGTTTTCTTCATGCTGCTCATTCACATCCTCTAAATCCTAATTTACCAAATTTATCATAGCACATCTTCATGCGATCTTCAATATAGAAAAAGCAGCCACCACTACGGTGACTGCTCTTTCTCAATTATCGAAAAAATCCATCCGCATATGTTCCGGCACACCTTCGTGAGCATTTTGCTGTCCAATCCCAATATCGGCGTGGCGACAGTAGCCGCAGAAGCCGGACACGCACAGCCCAGTACGACCCTTGCGATCTACACGCAGGTCTACGATAGGCGGCGTGATGAGATTCGCAGCCAGATGACAAGCGGTTATGAGAACGTCGCTAATTTTGAAATCCCATTTTTCTTGTGGAATCTTGTGACTATCTCATAGTTCTGCAAAAACACCTTATGAACACACCCATACCGAACGCTGCCCGCATCCTCGGACAGACGGGTGTCCTGCGTGCTGACGACGGCGGCAGGCGCAGGATCGGCCGCTGCGGTCACAGCCTTTTTGGCAAGGCCGGTATGGATGGTGAGCAGTGCCATTACCAGCAGCACCAAAGCGCAGCCCAGCAGGCGGATATCCACATCACATTTCCGATCGTACATTCTGAAACGCCCCTTTTCCATTTTTGCCCTGCCCGGCGGACACGTTTCCGCTGCGGCGGGCCGTCTGATGTTTCCTATCCTCTGCTGCGGACCCCCTCTATCTGTCCGCAGCAGAACAACAAAAATGCAAAAAAGCCCAGAGCGATACCGCTCCAGGCTCCTTTGTCTGTATGTACATATCATATTATAATGTCCGGGGCGGATATTGTCAAGGAAAGTGAACGGGTTTCATCTCTAGGTGCCCACCGATTCATCTTGTTTGGTGTTTTGCATCCACCGCACCAGCGCTTCGGCGTCCTGTTTGCCTTTGGCGTACATTTTTTCAAGGCAGGCGCGGTTCTTGGTCAGGGTGGACATTCCCTCGGTGCTGTCCGGGGCGATGATGCAGACAAGGCCCTGTCGCTCCAGCTCCCGCGCCCGCTGGACAGCCGTGTTGTACCGCCATGCCCGGCGGCGCAGCCCCTCGGCTGCAGCGGGGTAATGCGACTGCAGCAGGTGTGCCAGATGCTTGTCCCGGGCATCACTGCTCACCAGCCCGATGGGCTTGGTCAGGATGAGAGCCACTCGGTCGCAGCCGTGGGCAAAGGCCCATTCCAGCGGGACGGGGTCGGCCAGGCCGCCATCAAAATAAGGCACGCCGTCGATGACGCAGGGCTGGTCGATGACCGGGATGCAGCAGGACGCCATGAGGATGCGGTAGTCGTCCGGGTGGAGGTCTGCCTTGGTGAAATACTGCGCCTCGCCGTTCTGTGCATTAGCGGCCACCACGCAGAGCTCTGCCGGGCTGCGGGCAAGCGCCGCGTAATCCAGCGGATTCTCGCCGCCTGCATTGCTGAGGGTGCCGTAGACATAGCCCAGATCGAGATAGGAGTGCTTGCGGATGAGATTGTGTACGCTCATGTACTCCCTGCGGAAGGAGTATTCATCGTAAAAGGGCTTGTTCCGCCCATGCTGGCCTGCCAGATAGGACGCCATATTGGCGCTGCCCGCCGAAACGCCGATGCAGAGATCGAAGCGGAGGTCCTCCTCCAGGCAGCGGTCCAGCACGCCAGCGCCGTAAATGCCCCGCAGGCCGCCACCCACATCGATGACACCGTATTTCATGGTCTGTTCCTCCATCGTTTCATTCCATTTCCCTCCTAGTATAACGGGACGGCGGGAAATACTCATTGAGCAAACGGCGGGATCTGATGCAATTTGCGGCAGAAAGCAGGATCTGCCGCAATGGGGGCCGCAGAAGCCGGACACGCACAGCCCAGTACGACCCTTGCAATCTACACGCAGGTCTATGACAAGCGGCGCAAAGAGATTCGCAGCCAGATGAGCAAAGAACTGTACGAATGAGCAAAAAAGAAGCACGAAGGCCGAAACCTTCGTGCTTTTTTGGTGGGCCAGGCAGGACTTGAACCCGCGACCAAGCGGTTATGAGCCGCCAGCTCTGACCAACTGAGCTACTGGCCCGCAGAGGCACCCGGCGAAAAAGCAGGGTGCAACAGATAGTATAGCAAAAAACTGCGAAAATGAAAAGCGTTTTCGGACAAAATTATTTTGTACGGTGGGCCTGGAGCTTTTGCATCATAAAGGTGTCCAGCATTTCCTGCGGGAAAAGCGGCTCTTTGTAGCCGAAGGATTCCCGGATGAAGATGAGGGTCACGATGGTCTGACGGCCGGGGTCGAGGCGGAGGGTGTAGAGGGTATCCAGCGGCTGCTGGGTGGGCTGATGGAGCGTGAGGTGGAGCAGGAAGCCGCCGTCGTTCTCGCGGCGGCACTCGTAAGCGAACTCGTCGGTCTCGCCGTGGAGGTCGAGCCGGTCGAAGCACTCGTCCAGCGGCAGGTCGGTGCGGAACTCGCTCAGGCCGGCGGGGCCGTACTGGCTCCGGCGGGTGTTCTCGCGCCGGGTGAGCAGCAGAACGATGACGCCCAGCGCCACCGCCAGCAGGATGATGGAAATGACAGCGTTCATGGAGCCCTCCTGAATGGTTTTTGATCAGAGTTTTCCTTATTGTAACACAACCCGCAGGAAATTGTGTTATAATATTGGAAAAATTCTAAAATTTGCGGTCGCCCATGCCGTCTCATGGGCGGGGAGGCTCACAATGAAACTGAAATTCACCCACAAGACCTGGTACTTTTTCCTGCTGTGCGCAGCGGCGGCATCCATGCTGAATGGATTTGCCGTGCTGGGCGGGATGGACTTCTCCTTCTTGGAGATGGCGGCGTTCTGCATCACCGGCATCACCCTGCTGTTCCTGGCGGCGGAAAAAGGCAGCTCGGCCAAAGACAAGCGCAATTACTTCGGCCTCTTCGTGGTGCTGATGCTCAGCTACATGGGCCAGGGCTGGGCGGCATACATCTGCTCGGCGCTGGTCTGGCCCGGCCTACTGGGCTACGAATACCAGAAGGGCAGACCCATTCAGCGGCAGCTGCAGCTGGTGGGCGCGGCAGAGGTACTTCATCTGCTCTTTGTTCTGCTGACGGTCTACGGCGGCATGGCGGGCCTGAGCTTCTGGGCGAACCTGCTCTGGGTGTTGCTGGCCTGCGCCCGCGGCTGGGCCGCACTGAGCCTGTATAAGATGCAGGAGGACGCATGAGCCCGCAGCGGCGCGCACCGCGCAGGAAGAAAAAGATCGGCCGCCGGCGGTTTCTGGCGGGGCTGGGCTGTGCCGCCGGAGCGTATTTTCTGTACCGTTCTGTCCGGAACGTAGAAAAAATAGACCCGCCCGCAGTGCTGCAGCCGGATGAGACGCCGAACCCGGCCCTGCCCTCCGGTGAGTGGCGGGCGGTCTGGGTGAGCTATCTGGAATGGGCGCGGATGAATTTTTCGTCCGAGGCAGCATTCCGGGCAGACATCGCCGCGCTGATGGACAACTGCGCCGCCCTGGGGCTGAACACTGTTCTCGCGCAGGTGCGGCCCTTCGGGGATGCGCTGTACGAGAGCAGCCTGTTTCCGTGGAGCCATCTCTGCACCGGTGCGCAGGGGCAGGCACCCGGCTTTGACCCGCTGGATGTGCTCATCACCGAGGCACACGCGCGGGGGCTTTCGCTGGAAGCCTGGATCAACCCATACCGGCTGAAAAGCTCTGCGGCCATGCCGCCCAGCATTGGGGAGACGAATCTGATGCACACCCATCCGGAGTGGTGCTGCACGGTGGGCGAGGGGGTCTACCTGAACCCGGCCATCCCGGAGGCCGCCGCGTATGTGGTGCAGGGGGTGGCCGAGCTTGTGGAGCGCTACGCCGTGGACGGCATCCACTTCGACGATTATTTTTATCCCACGACCGAAGCCTCTCTCGACGCGGCGCAGTTCGCGGCCAGCGGTGAGAAGGATCTGGCATCCTGGCGGCAGCAGAACGTGACGAGCCTGGTCAAGGCTGCGCACGATGCCGTGAAGGCAGCAGACCCGACCCTGCGGTTCGGTGTCAGTCCGCAGGGGAATCCGGAGAACGATCTTGCCACCCAGTACAGCGACATCTACACCTGGCTGACGGCCAGCGGGGCCGACGCCGTGGTGGATTACCTCTGCCCGCAGGTGTACTGGGGCTATGGATACCAGCTGCAATCGGGCAGCACCCGCTTTGCCTTTGAGAACATCGTGCCGGAGTGGCTGGGCATGGCCCGCGCCGGGGATGTGGCGCTGTATTTCGGGCTGGGGGCCTACCGCATCGGCGTGGGGGACGGCGGGGCCAACGCCGACAGCACGAGCCAGTGGGCCACCGGTTCCGCGCTGGCCCGGCAGACGGCCGATCTGCGCAGCCGGGGCGCGCAGGGCTGGGCGCTCTACCGGTACGATTCGCTCTTCGGCCCGGCCCGGAACGACCTTGCCGCCGCCGAATGCGCGGCCCTGACGGCACAGAATGGGGAAACGCGCTGAAGTGTCTTGTATGCAGGAAAAAAATGCGGTATACTATATCCGTATCATGCCTTGCAAAAGTACACTTTTCTGCGATTTTTGAGGATAAAAAACCATGAAGAAAACAAAACGGATCTTTGCCTTTGCGCTGGCGCTGCTTCTGGCTGCGCTGATGCTCACCGGCTGCAAAAGCACACTGACGTCCATCGCCCACAAGCTGACCGGCGCGTCGGACGAGGTACAGGAGGAGGACACCACCCAGTGGGCGGCCCCCAGCAGCGACCCGCTGATGATCGAGGGCATCGCCGACACCTCCGCCAAATACGCCACGGCTGTGGCCAACGGCTCGCTGAACATCGTCTTCAACGGCATCTGGAGCCGCCAGACCGATTACTTCACCGCGCCGAACGGGATGCTCTCCATCTACGGCTGCGGCACGGCGGAGGGTGTGCAGAAGTTCAAGATCTCGCTGTGGAAGAAGGTCGATGGCGGCGCACAGTATGTGGACAACACCACCTACTACTTCGTCACCGACGGCCAGAACTACCACTGCGACATCGGCAATCTGGACCCCAACGCCAGCTACCGGCTGACCATCTCCTATGATTCGAGCAAGTATTACCTCTACGGACTGCTCAAGGTGGAGGGGATCGGCGGATGAATACACAGACCCGGCATTCCCTGATGCTGATGCTTTGCGCCCTGATCTGGGGCACGGCCTTTGTGGCCCAGAGCGCAGGCTCCGGCATGGGGGCCTATTCCTTTCTGGCCGGGCGGAGCTGGCTGGCCGTGCTGGTGCTCCTGCCCACCGTTTACGCCTTTGACGCCCTTCGCCGCCGCCGGGGCGAACCCACCGGCAGGCCGCAGACCGCTGCCGACCGCAAAACGCTGGGAACAGCGGGCTTTGTCTGCGGCACCTTTCTGTTCGCGGCCAGCGCGGCCCAGCAGATCGGCATTACGCTGAACCCTTCCACGGCCAAGGCCGCGTTCCTGACGGCGATGTACGTCGTGATGGTGCCGGTGTTCGGGCTGTTCGTGGGGCGGCGGGGCAGTGCCCGGCTCTGGCTGAGCATGGTCATCGCCGTGGGCGGGCTGTATCTGCTCTGCATGAAGAACGGCTTTGGCGGCATCGAATCCAGCGACTGGGTCCTGCTCAGCTGCGCCGTGCTCTTCAGCTTCCAGATCATGTCCATCGACCACTTTTCCCCGCTGGTGGACGGCGTCCGGCTGAGTCTGGTGCAGTTCGTTGTGGTGGCGGTGGAAAGCACCGCCGCCGCCTTCCTGTTTGAGACGCCCACCCTCGCCGAGTTCGGCACCAACTGGCTGCCCATCGTCTACTGCGGTGTGCTGTCCAGCGGCGTCGGCTATACGCTGCAGATTCTGGGGCAGAAAGAGCTGAATCCCGCCGTCGCGAGCCTCATCATGTGTCTGGAGAGCGTGTTCAGCGCTCTGGGCGGCTGGCTCATCCTGCACCAGAACCTCTCGGTGCGGGAGGCCTCCGGCTGTGTGCTCATCTTTGCAGCCGTGGTGCTGGCCCAGCTGCCGGTGGAGGAGTGGCGGAAATGCCGAAGCGCAAGCCGGAAGTGACCCTGCGCACGGCGGGCGGCATCCTCTACAAGGCCACCCGCCGGAAGGTGAAGAACCTGAACATCCGGGTGCATCCGGACGGCACCGTGGCCGTCAGCATCCCGTTCCGCTCCTCGTGGGAGGAGGCCGACCGCTTTGTGCTGCGGCATCGGGACTGGGTGCAGGAGGCGCAGAGGGACCTGGCCGACCGCGAGGCCCGCACCTACTGGCGGCCCCTGCCCGAAAAGGACGTGGCGCTGGCCCACTTTGCAGCCATGAGTGACAAGGTCTACCCGGCCTTTGCCGAGGTGCTGGGCGGGCAGAAGCCCATCCTGAAGGTGCGGAGCATGACGAGCCGCTGGGGCGTCTGCACACCGGGCAAGCGGCAGATCACGCTGGCATTGGAGCTTTACAACATGCCCGAAGCGGCACAGATCTATGTGGTGGTACATGAGTACTGCCACTTTCTTGTGCTGGATCACAGCCCGAAGTTCTGGGCGGAAGTGGAAAAGATCCTCCCGGACTGGAAGGCCCGGCGGGAGCTGCTGAAATAACCCTCTCAGGCATCGCACAGCGATGCCAGCTCTCCCAAGGGGAGAGCCATTGGCATGCCGGGAAGGCGCTGCCGGATGCACAAGTGTTCGAAAGCAGAAAGCAGCGGGCTTCGCATGCGAGGGCAGATGAATGAAATTATAAAGAGGAGAGTTGGAACTCAGTGGAAAGTGAAAAGAAATCCTCCGGCGGCGACAAGTATTCCAAGCTGGCCGGAAATACCATCATTTTTGCGATCTCAAGTTTTTCGTCGAAGCTGCTGACCCTGCTGGTCCAGCCGTTTCTGACCTATGCCATGGCGGAGATCTCCGACCTTGGCCTTTCGAAGATCCTGAGCCAGTACGCCAACCTGCTCATCCCGTTCGTGTCGATGGGCATGTCCAACGCCATCATCCGGTTCGGCCTGGACAGGGGCAACAGCGAAAAGCAGGTGTTCACCAACGGCCTGCTGACCATCCTGGGCGGTTTCGGCATTCTGGTGCTCTGCTGGCCCATCGCGCAGTTTTTGCCCGATATGGCACAGTACGGCCTGCTCATCTACATCTATGTCCTCATGAGCTGCCTGCGCACCCTGTGCACCCAGTTTGTGCGCAGCCGCCAGTGGAACAAGCTGGTGGCCGTGGACGGTGTGCTCTGCACGGTGGCGACCATGGCGTTCTATGCGCTGTATCTGGTGGGGTTCCACTGGGGGGCCAACGGCTATCTGCTGGCCATCATCAGCGGCGACCTGGTCAGTGTGCTCTTCCTCTGCCTGACCGGAAAGCTCTGGAACTTTGTGGAGCTGAAGGGCCTGAACAAAGACCTGTGGAAGCAGATGCTCCGCTTCTCGCTGCCCATGATCCCGGCCCAGATCAGCTTCTGGGTCATCAATGCGTCGGACCTGTTCTTTGTGCGTGAGATGTGCAACGGGCTGGACGGCCACAGCGGCGACGCCTGGAGCGGCCTGCTCTCCACCGGCTACTTCCTGCCCACCATCCTCACCACGCTGGGCCTCATCTTCTACGACGCCTGGCAGCTCTCCGCCGTGACGGAAGAGGACGGGCGCGCCCGGTTCTTCACCAAGATCTTCCGCACCTATTCCAGTGTGCTGTTCTGCTGCGCGGCGGGCATCATCTGGCTCTGCCGCCCGGTCATGCACATCATGAAGGCGAACTATTATTACGCCTGGCACTTTGTGCCCTTCCTGACGCTGGCATCCACATGCAGCTGCTACAACCAGTTTTTGAACAGCGTCTATGTCGTCAACAAGAAATCCAGCCACAGCCTGTGGACCATGCTCTCCGGTGCAGTGAGCAACTGCATCATGAACTACTTCTTCATCAAGTGGTGGGGCCCCATCGGCGCGACGTATGCGTCCTTCCTGGGATTGGGTCTGGTGTTCACCCTCCGTGCGCTGGATGCCCATCACATGATCGGGATGTCCATCCATCCGGTGCGGGTGGCGGTCAACTTCGGCGCATTGGCGGCGGAAGCCTTCGTCCTGCTGGCGGATGTCCCGCTCTACGGCCTGTGGACCGGAGTCATCACCGCAGCGGTCATCCTGTACAACTTTGCAGGGGTCTGGGCCATGGCCCGCATGCTGCTGCCCAAGCTCTTCGGCCGCCGCGGCCGGGCGCTCGTGAACGCCGTGGACGGCTGGGCCGGTCATCGCAAGTGACCGTCGGTAAAAAAGCATAAAACAAAGGCGTCTGCATCGACCGGGTGCAGACGCCTTTGTTCGTTTCAGGGAATGGTCAGTTCGAGCTTGCGGCCGCGATCTTCCGGGCCGGGAGCTTTCCCATGGCGGAGCTGTCCAGGCTGTGCTGCATGGAGGCACCATAGGCAGCCAGCGCATCCTGCAGCTCATCGCTCTTCAGGTCGGCCAGGACCTGTGCGCGGACATCGTCCAGCGCTGCCCCGTCCAGCGGGTCGAGACGGACGGCCAGCATCATGGAGAGGGAGGAATACTGCACGGCGGCGGCCTGACCGAAGGACAGGCTGCGGATGGTGTCAGCAGAGCCTTCGGTGGAGAACGCCGAGTCGAGGGTGCTGCTGCTCAGCAGCTCGGTCTGCAGGGAGGCGGTGCCGTCGGTGGGGACGGTGGAGTCCAGCACGGCGTAAATGCCGCTCAGGGCCGCAGAGGACACCTCGTTGAAGGCGGTGAACTGGCTGACCGCATCTGCCGGAGCGGAGGCGTTGTAGCTGTCCACAGCAGCCTGTGCCAGGCGGAGCATCGTGTCCTTCTGGTCGTCATCGGCGAAAGCGTAGGTGCTGGAGTTGTAGAGCGGGATGCTGTAATAGGCCAGCTTGTACATCTTGTTCTCCAGATGGCTGGTCAGGTCGGCGTCGGAAACCGGGGTCTCGCCGTTGGTGCCGTACACGAGGTCGAGCAGGTCGGTGCTCTTGAGCAGGATGCGCTCGAAGCGCTGCAGCGTCTCCAGACCGATGCCGTTGGCCTTGTAGGTGTCGCCATACTGGTCCATCAGCTGGGAAGCGTAGCTGTCGGCCTGGGCCTCCTCGGCTTCGGTCAGCTGGCCGCCCAGCTCGTCGAAGCGGGTCTCGACGGCGGCGTACAGCTCCAGATTCTCCTGGGTCTTCTGGGCGACATAGTCGCTGACGGCTGCGGTCTCGCCGGAGTCCGCGTCGGTGGTGATGGTCTCCTTCAGGAAGCTCTTGACGTTGGTGGAATCCTGGTCGGAGGAGGCGAGCTTTGCAGCGGACTGGTAGGCGTTGTACTGCGCCAGCAGATAGAGGCCGGAGGAGATCTCCACATTGCCGATGGAACCGACCGTGTCTGGCGTGGAAAGGACGCAGCCAGCCAGACCGAAGGCCAGTGCCGCCGCGCAGAGAAGGGCAAGAAGTTTGTGTTTCATAAAAGTGTACTCCTGATGTTTTGTGTTACGACCTCTCCGGCATCGCGGAGGGGGTTATTTTGTTCCTAAGATCTCGGCCATCGCCTTGAGGATGCTTTGCAGCAGGTCCAGCGGCTTTTCATCGGGCTGCAGGGTGACGGAAAGATAGGGTTTGCTGCCGGCACCGGCGGTGACGCGGCCATTGAAGGCCACGAGCAGGCCGCGGATCATCGGGACATCCAGCGTCTCGACCTGCAGGACGAGGGTGTCCTTTTTCTGGGTGACTTCGTACACGCCCACGGCGGTGGCCTGCACCCGGACCAGCGAGACGTTGACCAGGTCGCTGACCGAAGGCGGCGGGTCGCCGTAGCGGTCGATGAGTTCATCCAGCACGTCGGCGGCGTCTTCGGCGGTCTGGATGGCCGCGATGCGCTTGTAGGCTTCGATGCGGCCGGGGCCGTCGGCGATGTAGGATTCGGGGATGTAGGCGTCCACCCGCAGGTCCACAAGGCACTCGCTCTTGTCGCGCTGGATGGGTTCACCCTTGGCCTGTGCGATGGCCTGCCCCAGCATCTTCACGTACAGGTCGTAGCCGACGGCCTCCATGTGGCCGTGCTGGCTGTGGCCCAGCAGACTGCCCGCGCCGCGGATCTGCAGATCGCGCATGGCGATGCGGAAGCCGGAGCCGAAGGCCGTGAACTCCCGGATGGCGGACAGCCGCTTCTGCGCGATGTCGGAGAGGGTCTTGTCCCGCCGGAAGGTGAAGTAGGCATAGGCTTTGCGGCCGCTGCGGCCCACGCGGCCCCGGATCTGGTACAGCTGGGCCAGACCCATCCGGTCGGCGTCTTCGATGATGAGGGTGTTGCAGTTGCGCACGTCGATGCCGGTCTCGATGAGGGTGGTGCAGACGAGGATGTCGATCTCGCCGTTGAGCAGGTGCTGCCAGACGGGGTTCAGCTCCTCCTCGGTCATCTTGCCGTGGGCGATGCCGACACGGGCACCAGGCACCATCTGGCTGACGTGGGCGGCGGTGGACTCGATGTTGTCCACCCGGTTGTGCAGGTAGTAGACCTGCCCGCCCCGGGCAAGCTCTTTCTTCATGGCTTCGGCCAGAATGACGTCGTTGTATTCCAGTACGAAGGTCTCCACGGGCTGGCGCTCGATGGGCGGCTGCTCGATGGTGGACAGGTCCCGGATGCCGCTCATGGCCATGTTCAGGGTGCGAGGGATGGGGGTGGCCGACAGGGTCAGCATGTCCACCCCGATGAAGTTCTCCTTGAGCTTTTCCTTGTGCTTGACACCGAACCGCTGCTCCTCGTCGATGATGACAAGGCCCAGGTCGTGGAAGCGGACGTCTTTGGACAGCAGGCGGTGGGTGCCCACCACGATGTCCACGCTGCCTGCCTGCAGGCCGCGCAGGGTCTCCTTCTGCTGTTTGGCGGTGCGGAAGCGGGAGAGCATCCCGACCTTGACCGGGAACGCCTCCATGCGGGAGAGGATCGTGTTGTAGTGCTGCCAGGCCAGCAGGGTGGTGGGGGCCAGGATGGCGCACTGCTTGCCGCCCATGACGCACTTGAACGCGGCCCGCAGGGCCACTTCGGTCTTGCCGACGCCCACGTCGCCGCAGAGCAGGCGGTCCATCGGGTAGCTGCGCTCCATGTCCTTTTTGATCTCGGAGGTGGCGTTGAGCTGGTCGTCGGTCTCATCGTACTCGAAGCGGGCCTCAAAATCGCTTTGCCAGTCGCCGTCCGGCGGGAAGGCATAGCCGGGGGCCTGCCGCCGCCGGGCATACAGCTCGATCAGCTCCTGCGCCATCTCCTCGGTGGCCTTTTTCACCTTGGCGCGGGTGCGCTGCCACTCGGTGCCGCCCAGCTTTGCAAGCTTCACCT
>OLZT01000468.1_pt1 | contig 14511 bp, 8 predicted proteins | sample 1644501 | NCBI WGS metagenome assembly OLZT01 (sample SAMEA103958140, study PRJEB25191) | human gut metagenome | biome: human-associated habitat [ENVO:00009003]; feature: intestine environment [ENVO:2100002]; material: feces | place: Germany | collected 2013/2015 | reverse complement strand
TGAGGCCGGCGGCCGCACCGGTCTGACTGCTGTCGTCACCGGCCTGCTGTTCCTGCTGGCCTGCGTGCTGCTGGCCTGCGCGTTCGCGGATCTGGAGGGGTATATCATCCCCGACCGCTTTATCGCGGTCGGCGTTGTGCTTTTTATCGTCACTCTGTTTTTTGTCCCGGACCCGGGCAAACGGGCGCTGGACGGCCTCATCGGCGGCGTCGCCGTGGGCGGCGGCGTCCTGCTGCTGGCGCTGCTGATGGAGAAGCTGCTCCGCCGCGACGCCATGGGCGGCGGCGATATCAAGCTGCTGTTTCTCACAGGGCTGTTTCTGGGCTGGCAGAAAAATCTGCTGTGCCTGCTGCTGGCCTGCGTCGTCGGCATCCTATGGGGCCTTGTCCGCGCCAAGCGCGGACAGCAGGGTCTTCCCTGGGGCCCCGGCATCGCGCTGGCCGCCTGGTGCGCCGCCCTGTTCGGCCAGAACCTTATCGACTGGTACCTGTCATTGCTGTAACGCTTACCATCGATCGACAAGGGCAAACACGCCTGCCAACGTGTCTTTCCGTTGCTTTTTGCCCTTTTCGCCTTGGCGGGCGTCAGCCCGCCTGCGTCTCAAAAGCCAAAAAACATTCGAAAATACATCGCCGGCAGGTGCGGAGCAGTTTTGCCGGAGCAGAAATGGGTCCAGACAAGAAAAGACCCACAGAGAATACTTGCCGTATTGTCAAGGAGCTTGACGCAGTATGGGCACATTTCTGCCCGCCAAAACCGTGTCTGCCCTTGTCGATCGATGGTATCGGAAAGCGAGGATCCCCTTATGAAAAAAATCGTTGGCATTGATATCGGCGGCAGTAGCGTCAAGCTGGCCTACTTCGCCGGCAGTACGCTGAAAAAGGCCGCCATGGCCCCCCTGCCGGACAACATGGTGGCTGACGGCAGGATCTTGTCCATGGACGCCATGGCGGACTTCCTCCGCCAGGCCGCCCGGGACAACGGCATTCCCCTGACCAACGCCGCCGTGGTCCTGCCCTCCACCGAGGTCTTTACCCGCGAGCTGACCATGCCCGCCATGACGGAGCAGCAGCTGCGCTACAACCTGCCCTACGAGTTCCGCGACTTCCTTACGGACGAGAAAAGCAAGTACTACTTTGACTACTCCATGCGCGACATCCTCCGCGACCAGGACGGCTATCCCACCGAAATGACGCTGCTGGCCTGCGCCATGCTCAAGGAGACGGCGGAGCGCTACCGCGCCATGATGCGCCGCGCCGGCTTCAAGCTGCAGGTCCTCACCCCCAGCGAGTGCGCCTACGCCGGCGTGCTGGCGGCCTACTACCGCCGCACCGGCCTGCCCCAGCGGGATATGTGCATCGTCAACCTGGGCCACACCGCCGCCTATCTCTACATCTACCGCGGCGCCTTCTTCGAAAGCCGCCGGGAGATCGACCTGGGCCTGAACCGTCTGGAGCAGCTGGTAGCGGAGCACTGCGGCGTGGATATCCATGTGGCCCACAGCTATGTGCTGCAAAACTACAACAACGTGCTCTCCTCCGACTATGCCCAATCGTTTTACGCCCGCATCGCCGTGGAGGTGATGAAGGCTGTCAACTTCTTCAACTACAACAACCGGCAGCAGGAGCTCACTGACCTGTGCCTGTGCAGCGGCGGCTGCAATATCGGCCCCCTGCGTCAGGCGCTGGCCGAGACCACGCACCTGCACCTGCACACCGCCCAGGAGCTGCTGGGCGACGATGTGACCCTGGATGAGCCGTGGATGTATCTCCGCGCCATCGGCGGCGTGGACGAGGGACTGAGAGGAGGTCTGCAATGATCGCGGAAAAGAACGGTATCACCGTGGATACGCGCACTGCCGCGCCCGCGCGGAAAATGATAAAGTGCCCCCAGAAGACCGGCATCAACCTGAACCTGCAGGAGGACCGCCAGCGTGACCGCCGGACCCTGCTCATCGGTATTCTGGCCATTGCGGCGCTGGTAACCGTTGTGGTCAACTTCGGCGTGCTCCAGCAGTATCGCCGTCTGGACAAGGCCCAGGCCGCCTACGACCGCGTCCACACCCAGTATGTGAGCGCCCAGGAGGCCCTGGCCGACTATGACCGCGTCCTGCTGGAATACCGCACCTATTCCATGGACTGGATGACCGCCGCCGGCAGCGAGGACATCCCCGCCGCCGTGGACCGTCAGGCGGCCCTGGACCTGCTGGAGCAGGAGATGCTCAGCCATGGCTCCCTCACGGCGCTCCAGATCACCCAAAACACCATGAACGTGGATATGTCCGGCATGACCCTGGACCAGATCTCCGCCATGTTCGCCCGCCTGCGTCTCTCCCCCATCGTGGACAGCGTCTCCCTCAGCGTCGCCTCCACGGAGGAGGGCAAGGCCGCCACCATCATGGATTTCACCGTCCGCATCGAACTGCGCCAGCCGGAGGAGGTGTCTCAATGAACCGTGAGCTTACCAAGCGGGAAAAGACCCTGCTGCTGGTCCTGGTGGTGCTGGTGCTGGTCCTGGGCTACTGCAAGCTGTTTCTGGAGCCCATCGACCGCCAGATAACCTCCTTCCGCACCAACACCGACATCGAGCAGGCCGAGCTGGACACCGACCGTGTCCGTCTGGCCCAGCTGGAGCAGATGCAGCAGGCCATTGCCGCCATCAAGGCCTCCGGCCAGGAGCGTGCCCTGCCCCAGTACGACAACGACCAGGCCCTGATGACCGAGCTGGACAAGCTCATGGCCGCCACCCTGCAATACGAGGTGGACTGCACCGAGGGCACCACCCAGGAGGGCTATCTCGTGCTGCGCCCCGTGACGCTGACCTACCAGACCGCTTCCTACGCCCAGTCCCGCCAGATCATCGACGCGCTGAGCGCCAGCGCCAATGTCAACTTCCTCTCCAACGTGGACGTGCAGTATGACGCCGACAAAGCACAGTACAAAACCGTGCTTCACCTCATCTTTTTCGAGCTGATGCCCTGACTGCGTCCCCACCATTTTTCCGCCCGCGTCCCTTTGCGGGGCAGCGTATCGATTGTGTTATGCAAAAAAAGCTCTCAAAACAGAATAATTCCGGCTTTACGCTGTCCGAAGTCCTCATCGCGGTCGCCATTCTGATCGTGCTGATGGGCCTGGCCATGATCCCCATCACCCGCCATCAGCGCGACCTGCGCCAAACGGAGCTGGACGCCAAGGCGGAGATCGTCTACCACGCGGCCCAGAACAAATTGTCCGAGCTGCTGGCCAATGGCCGCATTTCCGACTGTTATGCGGAGGATCTGCAGCCCCTGAACAACACACCGCTGGACGCCGCCGAGAGAAAAACCTCCCTGTACTATGTGACCTCCGCCGCCAAGACCGGCGAAGGCTCCGCCGCCGCGGCCATCCTGCCGAAGGATCAGGTGGACCGCCAGCTGTGGGACAACCATTGGGTGATCGAGCTCGACCCCGCCAGCGGCAGCGTCTACGCCGTGTTTTACAGCGAAAAGCCCCTGACCTACGACTTTGACAGCTTCAATCCCCTGCGGTTCCGTGATGGCCGGCTGAGCGCCGGCGCCACCGTGGGCTATTACGGCGGCGACAGTGTGCAGTCCGAGATCACCGGCAAGCTGACGCCCCATATGGAGATCATCAACAAAGAGCAGCTTCTTCTGCGCGTCACCTGCGACACGCCTATGGAGCCGCTGCACTTCTATGTGACCGTCTCCGACGGCGTCCACAGCACCTCCCGCATCGAGCTGACCGGCAGCGAGGTCAAGACCGACTATCTCACCTACACCGCCACCATGGTCCTGGACTCTCTGACGGACGGTATGCGCTTCGGCCAGCAGGCCCGCTTCAAAAACAAAAATCTGACCCCCGGCGCGGACCTGACCATCACCGTGGAGGTGACGTGTGAGAACCGTCTGGTGGACTCCGCCTCCGGCACGCTGACCGCCAACAGTCTGTTTGCCGAGGTTCGCGGCGGCGACACCGCCGTTGTTACCTACGCCCGCCACCTGCAAAATCTGGACACGGCCTCCCGCTTGCCCGACAGCATCACTCGCGCCGTGCAGGAGCAGGATATCCAATTTGTCAACGAAAACGCCGACGACGGCTGGGACCGCCTGTACGGCTCCCGCACGTTCACGCCCATCACCAACAGCCGCCTGACCTACTGCGAGAGCAAGGCCACCGTGAATGGCCAGGTCTACCACCCGGTCATCTACGGTCTGACCGTGAACACCACCGGCGACGGCGGTCTTTTTGCCGCCTTCTCCGGCACGCTGAAAAACCTGCGCCTTTGCGGTGCCGACATCACCGCCTCCGGCAATGCCGGCGGCCTGGCCGGCCGTCTCAGCGGCAAGACCGAGATCCTCGACTGTCAGGTGTATCTCAGTCCCACCCGCGACAAACTCAGCACCAAGACCGAACAGGACATCTGGCTCCGCGGCAGCACGGCGGGCGGTCTGGCAGGCCGCTGCGACGGCACGCTAACCATCCGCCGCAGCTTCGCGGCTACCGTGATTCAGGGCGTCCGCTATGCCGGCGGCCTGGTGGGCAATACGGGCAGTGCTGCTCTGACTGTGGACCATTCCTACGCGGACTGCTACCTGTACGCCGCCGCCAATAACGGCGTCGCCGGCGGCCTGATAGGCGCCTGCAACGGCACTGCCAATATCGCCCTGTCCAACTGCTACGCCGCCGGCTTCCAGAGCGCCGGCACCACCGCCGGTCTCTCCGGCGGCGAGCTCTCCGGCGGCGACAGCCTCAAGGCCTGTTACAGTGCCTGCGTCCGCCTGGGCACCGACATGAAGCTGACCTACTCCACCGTCAAGCCCCCCGCTGCCGGCACGGCTCCCGCCGACATAGACGCTGTCTATTACATGTTCCCCAGCCGGAACGATCTGTCCGGCACCAGCTTCGTCAATTACGCCAAATGGAGCGGCCAGAACCGCGCAGAGGGCGTAAAGGTCCTGGGCACCGCCTTTACCGCGGAGACAAGCGACACGGTGGCCTACAACCTCATGGACAACATGGGCCTGAGCACCTACTCCTACCCCCGGCTCACCGGTCTGCCCCACTACGGCGACTGGCAGGCGGACTTCGAGTCCGGCGCGCTGGCCTACTATGAAAAATACAGCGACGGCACCTACGGCTTCCTGGGTGCCAACCGCTCCACCCTCCGTTCCGGCGGCACCGTCGTGGACGACGGCTACGGCATGGTCTACCGCACCCAGCCTACGGACGCCATCACCGTCGCCTATACCCTGGGCGATACGGCACGCACCGCCACCCTGCGGAATTCCATCAAACTCGACAGCGAATACTGGCTGGTACGCCTGCCCGACGAGTTGGTCTATACCAATGAGGTGTACCCCACCTTCTACCGTCAGGTGACGGTGGATGACATCTCCTACTTCTTCAATCCCCACTTCGCCTGCCGCGTGATCCAGAGCGCCGCCCTGCCCAGCGCCCCGGCGGAGGTTGGCATCCGCACGGCCCGTCATCTGCACGACCTGAGCCTGTATTACGACACCTACCGTACCCTGCTGGACAAGACAGCCGTCTTCCGGCAGGAGCGCCCCATCGACTACAACAGCTACGCCCGTCTCACGGTGCACACGCAGCCGCCTATCGGTGCCGCGGACGGCAAGCCTTTCATCCACACCTACGACGGCGGCGGCTATACCATCGCAGCGCCCTCCTTTACCGGCACGGTCAACACCGACGGCACCAGCTATGCCGGTATGTTCGGTCTGAACCGAGGCACCCTGCGCAATATCATACTGCTCACCGCAAATAAGGATCGTACCGTTTCTCTGGAAGGTCAGCTCTCTCTGCAAACCGCCTGCATCGGCGCCCTGACCGGCTGCAACGAGGGCACGGTCTACAACTGCGCCGCCGCGGGCTTCTCCGTGAACGGCGACGCCCGTCACGGCAGTATCCTGTATCTGGGCGGCCTGGTGGGACGCAACAGCGGTACGGTCCGCGCCTCCGGCGTCAGCGCACCGCGCCTTTTCGCCAATAGCCTGTACGCCACGCTCTGCGCCGGCGGCTTCGCTGGCGGCAACAGCGGCGTTGTCCAGCAGTGCTACGCCATGGCCGACATTGAGATCGGCACGATCAACGGCGGCGGCGTGACGCTGGGCGGCTTTGCCGGCAGCAACACCGGCTCCCTCCGCGCCAGCTACTGCGCCACAGCCATGACTTCACCCAATGCGGATATTCACGGCTTTGCCCCCACTGCCGGCGGCGTATCCGGCTGCTGCTACCTCAACGGCGGCACATACCGCTTTGTAGACAGCGTTCACCTATACCAGTACACGGACAGATCCGGCGCAGCCCCGGTGAACGAGCCGGCCCTGCGCGGCATGGCCACCCGGCTGGGCGGCTTTGGCGCCGTCTCCGCCGCCAATACCTTCCAGCACGATAAGACCCTGGACTCCGCCGGCAAGGCCTACCCCTATCCCGGCATCGTCGCCGGCCACGACGGCAGCCGCGTCCATTACGGCGACTGGGTGACCCCTGCCGATATGGGCGTTCTGGGCCTGCTGTACTGGGAATATGAGTCCAAGCCCACCGGCAGCGGCTACTATTTCTCCTCGATCGGTGTCGAGGACGGCGAATACAAGACCAACAGCAGTCTCTGTGTCTCCCATGACGACGGCGGCACCGTTACCGCTTACGGCTACGGTTACTATTGGTCCGCCGGCAGCACCACCGAGCCTGTGCTCTCCACCGGCATCACCATGACCGGCACTCGCTATACCGCGGCGGCCGATGACCTGCACCGGCAGATGCCGGAATTCAATTTCGTCACCTACAAGACCTCCGATGACGGTCTGCACCTGACCAGCGGCACCCAGGCCAACGATGCCTGGACGCTGACCCACGAGGACGCCGCGCTGACCTACACCGTCAGCCCCTTCTTTGCCGATGCCTTCGCCCTGTCCTCCAGCAATGCGCCGGGAACGGCCTCCAAGCCCTACCAGGTACGCTCCATAGAGCAGCTGCAATACATTAACTGGAGCTACATCAACGGTCAGGGCAGCACGACGCGCGATGTCACAGGCAGTAATAGTGACTACAAGTATTATCCCTATCTGCAATACACCAACCGCCGCGACAATGCGCTGCAGACAAAGGCGATGGCGCTGGCCGGCGACAGCACCGGCGGCCCCCGTCCTATCCTCACCTGGCAGCAGACCCACGACCTCAACGGCGCAGGACACGGCACCGCCGCCGACGGCACGGCCGCAAACTATGACTTCCACCCCATTGCCGGTGCGGTGAACAACGGTCAGTTGAACAACAGGGGCAATGAAACCTATGATCTGACGCTGTACAACTGGTTCGGCGGTATCTACGACGGCGGCAACTACTACATCAAGAATGTGAACATCACCTCCCATTGCTACAACGTGGGTCTGTTCGGTACCACCGCCGGCGCGGAGATCAAAAACATCGTGCTCTACAGCGACAACGACGCCGTTATCCAGCGCAAGACCGACGCCACCCCCGCCTCCGGTGCCACCGGGCCGGAGAATTACGCCACCTCCTACGCCCTGGGCGGTCTGGTAGGCATCGCCTACGACTATGATGAAAACCTGAAGGACAAGACGAAGGTCAGCACCATCAGCAACTGCGCTATCGCCGGCTACACCGTGACCGACAACAGCAAAAACCGGCAGTTCTTGGGCGAAGCCGCCATCGGCGGGCTGGTGGGCGTATCCAGCGCCAATCTGAACAGGTGCTCCGCCGTGGTCAAGCTGAATATCAACTGTACCCACCGCTACGCCAGTGAAACAAACACCGGCGCCATGAACAAGGCCCAGTGGGGCAACTATGTCCGCGTGGGCGGCCTGGTGGGCGGCGTCCGCTATGATGTGTCGGACTGCTACACCGGCGGCAGCATCACCGTCGCCAACGATCTGCTGAACGAGCGCATCCTTACCGGCAACAGCTCCAACACCGCCTTCGTGGATCGCTATGAGTCGACGCCTAAATCCGTCAAGATGACCCAGGGCGGCGCGGAGGCCGGCCCGGACACCTACGTGTACATCGGCGGCAGCAGCGGCTTCTCCGCCACCTTCGCCAACTTCTCCGGCAGCAAGGACGGCCAACCCACCTACAACAACTGCTACACCTACATGACCTTCCCTGCCATGGAGGGCACCATCACCGGCATCTCCCTCATCGGCAGCATCGCCGACCGCGCCGGCGTGAACGGCGGCACCGCCCGGCTGACCATCAACAACTGCTACTACCTGGACAGCAGCGCCGCGATCTACTTCGGCAACCTCCCCACCTTCTACGGCAAGTCTACCCAGTCCAATGGACAGTACACTTACTACTCCCTGGCCACCCTGCTGAACACCGATGCCGCGCGGATGGATATGCTCCGTGGCGATCTGAGCTATCTGTCCAAGTACACCTGGAACACCGGCAGCAGCCCCTACACCATCAACGGTCTGAGGGCCCTGAGCTACGAGCAGATGTCCGGCCGTGCGGACATCGACGGAAAGAGCTTCACCGCGCTGCTGAACGGCGGCAGCGACGACGGCAGCTTCCACTGGGTCACCACGGAGGAAAACGGCCAGTCGGCCCACGGCAAATACAGCTTCCCCGGCAGCGCGGCAGCCCTCCTCGGACAGGACTACCCCTTCCCCACCGTATTGACCCAGGGCACCGCCTGCCTGCACTACGGCGAATGGCCCTCCCGCGGCCTGTACTGGAGCAGCGGCGTCCTTTCGCTGGACCGTATCACCACCCCCAGCGTCACACTGTCGCTGCACTTCACCCAGGACATCAGCACTGACGCCACACCCACCATCACCTGCTCCCGCAACGGCATCGTGGCGGTCTCCGAGCCAAAGGCACAGACGCCCCCGGCGGACGTCCGACACAGCTACGCTGTGACCCTCACCGGCCTGTCGGTCGGCTCTACCGAGGTCTTCGCCACGCTGGGTGACTATACCGCCCGACTGCTGGTGAGCGTCACCTCCACGCTGGACATCTCCGTGGACGGCCTGCCCGGCGATGACTTCTTTGTCGGTGACACCTGTAATTTAACGCTCACCGCCCGCGACAGCCGCGGCAGCGCACTGGATGTCGAATGGACAGTCACGCCCCAGCACGGCAACAGTGTCCTCATGGCCTCTGTTCCCGTTACCAATGCCGACCGTACGGCCTCTGTCACCCTCACCGCCGCTGGTGAGGGTGAGGACCGCACCCTGGTCACCGCCACTTACACCGCCGGCGGCGAGATCTTCACCAGCCAGCTGCCCCTCATTATCCCCGTCCGTATGCAGGGCGTGCTGGGCATCGCCAACACCTCCGGCGAACCCTCAGTCTACTGGCAGGGCGTCATGGATCGGGACGGCACGGCCTTCACGGACGACGTGCCCTCCGGCGCGCCGTACACCGACCGCCCCGCCTACGCCGGTGCCAAGCTGTACCTGTACAGCCGGGGCAGCGCCGCCACCTTTGACGGTCTCTCCGTCTCCGGCGTCACCGTCAAAGGCGGCGCCGACGCCACGGAGTACGTCCTCCGGCCCATGCCCGTCTCCAACGACGAGGACACCTCCGTCCTCCATCCCGACGTGTTCCGCGCCGAGAACGACGACTTCCGCGTCACCGTGGGCACACCGGCAAAGGACACCACCAGCGCCTTCACCTACCGTCCCCTGACGGTCAAGGGGCGCAGCCAAGGCCAGATTACCCTCACCGTCACATTGACGGACGCCGAAAACCACGCCTTCACCCTGTCCATTCCCTACACCCTGACGGAGGAGGACACCCGGGTGACCGCCACCCTCCGGGTGGATGAGCAGGCGTTCACCCTGTCTGTCCCCTACGGCACAGCGCCTACGGCGGAGGACGTGGCCCGGCTTCTGACGGGCAACGGCATCTCTCCGGACACCATCGACAGCTGGACCCCGGACATCACCCAGCCGCTGTATGCCGACACGGCCTTCACCGCCGTGCGTAAAGCGACGGACAGCGGCGGCGCCCCCACCATCCCGGACGCCGATACCCCCGCTTCCGGCAGCAAGGACCCGGAGGACACGCCCTCCGATTATCCATCCGCCCCGGACAGCAGCAGCTCCGGCACCGATCCCACGCCCGAGCCGTCACCGGACACCCTTCCATGACCCACCGCAGAAAGGAGGCCCTCCCGTGCACAAACTGAAAAACCAACAGGGCGCCACGCTGATGATGGCCCTCCTTCTGCTGCTGGCGGCCAGTATGGTCAGTGCGGTAATCCTCACCGCCGCCACCTCCTCGGCCCGCCGTCTGGAGAATGACCGGGCTGCCCGGCAGGCGTATCTGACGGTCAGCTCCGCGGCCCGTCTGCTGCGTGATGATATCCTGAACGCCTCCTTTGTCCAGGAGACGGTGAAGACCACCTATACCAATGACACCTCCACCGAAACGAGCCGCGAAACGACCTCACCCACCGGGTTTACGGCCGCATGGCTCAAGGCCGGCAAGGCCGCCGTGGACAGGGACAGCGGCAAAAGCTTTACCGACACCATCACCCTATCCGTGGACGGGCTGGATGATGTCTCCGCCGTCTTTACCATGGCGCCCAATTACGACATCACCATCGTCCTGCACCTGGCCGACGGCGGCGACAGTGACTGCCGCCTGGTGCTGACGCTCCGCGAAAACAAGGCCGATCCCACTGTCAGCACCGTCAGCGGCGGCGGTCTCTGGGTCCGCGATGTCACCACGACCACAACAACGCTCTCCTGGTCGCCGGACAACGCCACCATCGAAAAGGAGGCGGTCGTATCAAAAAGCTGAACAGCACCCGCGGCGAAACGCTGGTAGAGACGCTGGTCTCCATCCTGATCATCGTATTGACCTTCGTATTTCTGACCACCGCCGCCGTCTCCGCCGCCAAGATCAACGCTAAGGTCCGTTCCGCCGACATCTCCTTCCACTACAGCAGCGCGGTGTCGAACGGCACCGCCGCCCTGACCGCCTCCGGCGGCGGCACCCGCAGCGGCCGCACCACCGTGCAGGTCTATGAGGACAACGGCTGCCTCTATTACGAGGAGGTCACGCCATGAACAAGCTTCGTGACCGCCGCGGCTTCACCCTGACGGAGCTGCTGTGCGCCGTTCTCATTGTCCTGCTCGTCAGCGCCCTGCTGACCGTGGGCGTCCGCTTCGCCGGCCGCACCTACAACAGCTCCATGCAGCTGTCCGAGGCCCAGGAGCTGTGCTCCACCCTTACCAGCGTTATCAGCGACAAGCTGCGCTTCTGCGGCACCGTGACCCCCGGCGCGGACGGCAGCCTGGATCACATCTTTATTCAGGATCTGGGCAGCGTGGAGGGCGAGGGCGCCGCCTTTCAGGTGGATGCCGACGGCCAGCTCACCCTGGGCAGCACCAAGCTGCTCAGCAGCGCCGCCTATCCCCGGGGTCTTCGGGTCCGCGATGTCAGTCTGCGCTACGACAGTGCTTCGGGCATCTTTACCGTGACCCTTCAGGTGGGCACCGCCGACAGCACCCTGGCCGAGACAGACTTCGAGGTCCGGCGCTTAAATCACACATGAAAAAAAGCACCCCCGGAGGGGTGCTTTTCTTCACTTCTTAAAGCTGTCCTTCAGCGACACACTGCGGTTGAACACCATGTGCTCCGCGGAGCTGTCGCGGTTGTCCAGGCAGAAATAGCCCACACGCATGAACTGGAACGTGGGTGCGTTGACGCCGGTGCGGTCGGCCTGCTTGTCGAACGCCTCCGCCACCTTCCGCATCTCCGGCTCCACCTTGCAGCCGGTGAGCACCGTAAGGCTCTCCGGGTTCAGGCAGTCCAGGAAGTCCTTGTCCGGGCCGTCGGGCTGCTCGTCGGAAAACAGGTTGTCGTACAGCCGGACCTCCGCGTCCATGCAGTTCTCCGCGTCCACCCAGTGGAGCGTGGCACCCTTGACCTTGCGGCCATCGGCGGGATCACCGCCGCTGGACTCCGGATCATAGGTGCACAGCACCTCGGTGACGTTGCCGTCCGCGTCCTTCACACAGCCGGTACACTGCACCAGATACGCGCCCTTCAGGCGGCACTCCGGACCGTTGGGGGTCAGTCGCTTGTACTTGGGCACCGGGACCTCCATAAAGTCCTCCGCCTCGATCCACAGATGGCGCGAGAAGGTGATCTCATGGGTGCCCTGCGCCGGGTCGGTGGGGTTGTTCTCCACCGTGAATACCTCGCTCTTGCCCTCGGGATAGTTGGTCACCGTCAGCTTCACCGGGTGCAGCACCGCCATGGTGCGCTCCGCGTGGGCGTTCAGGTCCTCCCGCAGGCAGTGCTCCAGGAAGCCGTACTCAATGGTGTTGGGGGACTTGGCCACGCCGATGCGCTCGCAGAAGCTGCGGATGGCGGCGGCGGTGTATCCCCGGCGGCGCAGGCCACACAGCGTGGGCATCCGGGGATCGTCCCAGCCGGAGACATAGTTCTCCTCCACCAGCTTGCGGAGCTTCCGCTTGGACATGACCGTGTGGTCGATGCCCAGCCGGGCAAACTCGATCTGCCGGGGATGGGCAGGCAGCTCACAGTGCTCGATGACCCAGTTGTACAGGGGCCGGTGCGCCTCGAACTCCAGCGAGCACAGGCTGTGGGTGATGCCCTCCAGCGCGTCCTGAATGGGGTGCGCGAAGTCATACATGGGATAGATGCACCACTTGTTTCCCTGCCGGTGGTGGCTCATGTGGTTGATACGGTAGATGACCGGATCGCGCATATTGAAGTTACCGCTGGCCAGGTCGATCTTGGCCCGCAGCGTCATGGCGCCGTTGGGGAACTCCCCGGCCCGCATACGGGCGAACAGGTCCAGGCTCTCCTCCACAGGCCGGTCGCGGTAGGGGGACACGGCGGGGATGCCGATGTCGCCGCGGTTGGCCTTGAACTCCTCCGGCGTCAGCTGGCACACGTAGGCCAGTCCCTTTTTGATGAGCAGCACCGCCTGACGGTAGTCCTCCTCAAAGTAGTCGGAGCCGTAGAAGAAGCGGTCGCCCCAGTCGAAGCCCAGCCAGTGGATGTCCTGCTTGATGGCCTCCACGAATTCCTCGTCCTCCTTGGTGGGGTTCGTGTCGTCCATACGCAGGTTGCACAGGCCGTTATACCGCTCGGCGGTGCCGAAGTCGATGGTCAGCGCCTTGCAGTGTCCAATATGCAGATAGCCGTTAGGCTCCGGCGGGAAACGGGTGTGGACGGTCATTCCCTGGAACTGACCACCCTCTGCGATGTCCTCGTCGATGAAATTCAGGATAAAGTTTTTGCCGGACTCCTCCGTTTCGGGGGTCTTGATTTCCTCGGCCATGATCTTTCTCACACTCCTTGTATGTCGTAATATTGTGCAAAAGCAATTTTTAATTATAACCGCCCATGAGGGGAATTGCAAGAGGTTTGCCCGCCCTCCTGCAAAAAAGTCACAGCGCATCGAATTCCTCCCGAGTCAGCAGCAGATCCAGCGCCTCCAGCAGGCCGTTGGCCGTCAGTCGCTCCGGCAGTCCCAGCCGCTGCTGGAGGGCCGCACGTCCTGCGGCGGAGCCGGGGCCGATGAGACCCTTTTCCAGCAGGTCTGCTTTGGTCAGGCCCGCCCGCTCCGGGGCGGCGGGGCCGTCCTCAAACGTGGCCCCGGCCCGGCGCAGCGCCTCCACCAGCACTTGCGGCGGCATGCCCTCCACGCCTAACTTTCCCTCTTTTCCGCCTTTTTTCTTGCGGCGCTCCCTGCCGTATACATCCGGGACGTAGGCCTGCTTCAGCCTGTCCGGCGGGATGACACCCTTCAGATGACTGCGGATAACGAAGCCCGCACCGTCCGGGTCCGTCAGCAGGATCAGCCCCCGCTTCTCCGCCAGACGGCGGAGGTAGGCGGTCTTTTCCCGGTCGTTGAACACGGCGAAGCCCCCCGTCTCGATGACGGCGGCATCCACCGCCTGCAAAAGCGCATTCTTGTCGTAGCGGCCCTCCACCACGATGACCTCCCGGACGCGGGGCTTCATCGGGCACCTGCCAGTTCCATGAGGAACAGCTTCAGCTCGCCCTCACTGTCCATATTGCGCTCACTTTTCATGCGGCGGTCCAGGGTCTGGCTGCGCTTCACCGCCTGGCGGCACCACTCGTGATCCACGTTCCTCGCCGCCTGCAGAAGCAGCTTGGCGGGATAGTCGCTGCTCATGCTCCACAGCTCCTTGAGCCAGACGCGGTCCTTGCCGCCGTCCAGCGCCAGACGGGCCGTGTACAGCCGCCGCAATTCCTTTCCCAGCGCCGCCAAAATGGCGATAGGCTCCGTCTGCATCCGCAGCAGGTCCGCCAGAATGGCGGCGGCGCGGTCGTAGTTCCGGGCGGTGACGGCGTTGGTCATATCGAAGATGCGGGCGTCCAGCACCGGCTCGGCCACGGCGTCGATGTCCGCGATGGTGATGCGCTCGTGCTTTGCGTAGGCGGCGATCTTCTCGATCTCCGGAATCAGTCCCCGCATCAGGCTGCCGCAGGTGAACAGCAGATGATCCGCCGCCGT
>OLZT01000459.1_pt1 | contig 14698 bp, 8 predicted proteins | sample 1644501 | NCBI WGS metagenome assembly OLZT01 (sample SAMEA103958140, study PRJEB25191) | human gut metagenome | biome: human-associated habitat [ENVO:00009003]; feature: intestine environment [ENVO:2100002]; material: feces | place: Germany | collected 2013/2015 | reverse complement strand
TTTGCCCGGGTGTACACCCCCGCCGTGGTCTACAGCGCCATTGCCCTGGCACTGCTGCCCCCCATCGTCTGTATGGCCATGGGTACCAATGCCAACTGGGGCCGGTGGGTCTACCGGGCACTGACCTTCCTGGTCACCTCCTGCCCCTGTGCCCTGGTGATCTCCATTCCCCTGAGCTTCTTCGCCGGGATCGGCGGGGCCAGCCGGGAGGGCGTGCTGGTCAAGGGCTCCAACTATCTGGAAACCCTGTCCAATGTAACCACCGTTGTCTTCGACAAAACCGGCACCCTGACCCGGGGCGTTTTCGAGGTCACGGGCATTCACCACAGCCCCTATGAGGAAGAGAAGCTGCTGGAATACACCGCTCTGGCGGAAAGCGCCTCCTCTCACCCCATCTCCAAGAGCCTGCAATCTGCCTACGGCAAGCCCCTGGACCGGGACCGGGTGACGGATATTCAGGAGATCAGCGGCGAGGGCGTCACCGCCCAGGTGGACGGCCACAGCGTGGCCGCCGGCAACCGGAAGCTCATGAAGCGCCTGGGCATTGCCTATCAGGACTGCCACAGCACCGGCACCATCGTCCATGTGGCCATTGACGGCAGCTATGCCGGCCACATCGTCATCTCCGATCTGCTGAAGCCCACCGCCAAGCCCGCCATGGAGGCCCTGCGCGCCGCCGGGATCACCAAAACCGTCATGCTCACCGGCGACATCGACGCCGTAGCTCAGGCCACCGCTAGGGAGCTGGGCATTGACACCGTCTACAGTGAGCTGCTCCCCGGAGACAAGGTCTCCAAGGTAGAGGAGCTCCTGGCCGGACAGCACAAGGGCAAGCTGGCCTTCGTAGGCGACGGCATTAACGATGCCCCTGTGCTCTCCCGGGCGGACATCGGCATTGCCATGGGTGCCATGGGCTCCGATGCCGCCATTGAGGCCGCCGATGTGGTGCTCATGGACGACGACCCCATGAAGATCTCCAAGGCCGTGAAGATTTCCCGGAAGTGCCTGCGGATTGTCCACGAGAACATTGTCTTTGCCATTGGCATCAAGCTGGCCTGCCTGCTGCTGGTCGCCATCGGCAAGGCCAACATGTGGGCCGCCATCTTCGCCGACGTGGGCGTCATGGTTCTGGCCGTCCTCAACGCCATCCGGGCGCTGATGGTCAAGAAGCTGTAAGAGCATATAAAGGAAGGCCGCTGCGGTTCATTCATTGCCGCAGCGGCCTGATTGTTTACTCCCGATCGTATCGCTTGTAGATGTACACCGCGCCGCCGATGGCGCCGCCTGCCAGGACAACCAGCAGAATGGGCACAATGATGGGCACCTTGTGCTTCTTGGCAGGCTCCACTTCCGGCTGGGTGGTCTCCGGGACGGTTGCCTCCGTGGTGGGAGCCGTGGTCTCCGTGGGGGCCGTGGTGGGCTCGGTGGTGGGGGCGGTGGTCTCTGCCACGGTGCGGCGGAAGGTGGCCTCAATGGTGTGGTTGGCCTTCACATTCGTAAAGGTATACACGCCCACGGAGCCGATGCTCTTGCCATCCACCTTCACGTCCTCCACCTCGTAATCCTTATTGGCCACAATGGTGAAGCTGGCGCTCTTGCCGGACTGGACGCTGACCTTGCCGGACTGGGTGATGCTGCCGCCTGCCCCGGCAGAGGCCGTGACGGTGAAGCCGGTAGTAGACGTGCTTGTATTGGTTCCGGCAGGCTTGGTGGTGGTTGTGGAGGCGCTCTTTTCAATGGTCAGCTTGGCCGTATTGCTGACGGCGGCGGTGTAGTTCCCACCGGCGGCAATGGAGGCCCGGACATAGTAGGTGCCCACGGCAGAGGGAGGCGTCTTGGTCTCCCCCTGGGTGCACTGGCCGTCCGTATAGTAGGTATAGGTCACGCTGCCCTTGAAGCTCTCGCCGTTGACCCCCGTCACCTTGGCCCCGCTCATGGGGTGGGTGTTGCCGTCATGCTTGACACTCTGGTCCGCCAGGGTGATGGTAGGCGCGGCGGGATTGATCTTGATGGTGGCCGTGCCGGTTACCGTGTCGTAGCCCTCCTGGGTCACCTGGTAGCCCACGGTATAAGTACCGGCATTGGTATAGTTTGGCAGGGAAATCTGGGTGTACTCCCCGGAAGTGCCCTCCCGGTAGCGGATGGCAGCCCCGGTGGGAATGGTCACGGACAGGCTCAGGGCCTTGCCGTCATAGGTCTTCTCCCCGCCCTGGACCTGAATGGTGTTTGCCGGGAAGCCGCTTTGCAGCGTCACCGCCAGGGCCTCGCTGACGGGGGAAGGCTCCGTCTTGTCGTCGCCTGCGTAGTAGGCGAAGAAGTAATAGGTCTTCCCCGGCTCCAGATTCAGGAAAATCCGGGTATCCACCCAGTTGGTGTCCGGCTTTTTGTCCGTCAGACCGTAGGCGTAGAGCACCGTGCCCACGCCGCCGGTGGGGGCCTTCAGGGTTACGGAATTGCCGGTTTTGGCCTCGGGCTCCTCCAGCTTGGGGGCCGCCTGGGCAGCCTTGGGGGCCTGCGTCGGTGCGGTCGTTTCCGCGGTAGGCGCCGTGGTCTCCGTAGAGGGCGGGGCCGTTGTGGTGGTAGTGGGGGCTGTGATTTCCGTGGTGGGGGCCGCGGTGGTAGTGGTTCCGGGATTCTCCGATTCCCCGCTGCCGCCGTTCTGGGCCAAGGTCATAATGCCGCTCTCGCCGGAGACGATGGGCGTTCCCGTATAGGTCTCGGTGCCGTCCGAGACAGCTTCCGCCTTGGTTTGCTGGGGCAGGTACAGATAGATGCTGCCCGTTTCATCCGTCACAACGCCCTGCAAGCCGTAGCTCTGGTCCGGGGACAGGGCCAGGGCTGCGACGGCGGTGTCTGCCACCGGCTTGTTATCCTTATCCGTCAGCTGGATGACTGTCTGGTACAGGGGCTTCTCTCCGTCGGTGATGGCGGTGCCAATGGTGGCTGCTCCGTCCGTTCCGGTGCCGCCGCCCTCGTCCGTTCCCGCCTTTCCGCCAGTGAGCTTCAGGCTGCCGCCGGTGACCGTAATTACATTGGCTCCCACAGCATCGCTGCCGCTGCCGCCTGCCGTCTCTTTTGTACCGGGGGCGCCGTCGCCGCCGGTGACAGTTACCGTGCCGCCGGTAACCGTCAGTCTGTTTGTCCCAATGCCGTTGGATTCGGTGCCGCCTTGAAGCGTCAGGCTGCCAGTACCGGACAGAATGACACCCTCATGACCGTAGATGGCCGCCTGGTCCACTGCTGTCAGCGTATTGCTGCCCACCAGGGTCAGCTTCAGGCCGCCGTCCGCCTCCAGGGCATTCTTGCCCTCCGGGGCTGCAATGGCCACGTCCACCAGCGTCACCTGGGCCTCGCCCTTGGTGCGCAGGGTATCGGTAGACATCTCCACGTCCTTCGCCATGGCAACGGTGACAGGCTTGGTTCCGGTGATAACCAGCTCCCTGGCGTCCACATCATAATAGTAGTCCTCACCGTCTTTCAGGTCTTCGCCGCTGATGCACAGCGCCCCGCTGTCCAGCCAGACGGGCTGGCTGATCTGGGCATTGTTCAGATATTCGGTGAGCCCGGCCAGCGCGGTGTACTGGGGCGTTGCCTCCAGCTTCTTCTGGTCCTCCTCGGACAGGCTGTAAAAGCCATCCTCCCACAGCCCATCGATATGGGCATAGAGCGCCTGCTGTTCGGCAGCGGGCAGCTTCTCAACAGCCTCCAGCTTTGGCAGGCCGTTGACCTCCTTTACAAAATCCCTATTTCCTTCCGCAGCCGCCGGAAGCACCAGACTCAGCGCCAGCGCCGCCCCAAGCAGCACGCGGAATCCTCTCAGACATTTCATAGAAGTTCCCTCCTTCTGGGTAATTCTCCACATACAGTATACCATATTCCCGGAAAAGCAACAATAGACAAACTGTGAACAAGGCATTCTTTTCCGGGAAAGAGGAAAATCTTATGGTTTTCTTAATGATTTTCTTCTCTTCCGCGGATACGGGAAACACATGGGGCAAAGGCTCCCCCGCGCAGAAATGCGCCGCCGGTGGTTATTTACCGGCGGCGCATTTTTTAATTGCGAATCTGGCTTTCCAGGTGACCGGAGCGGATCACCGGGGGCTTGGGGTCTACAGCCTCCCAGGGGATTGGCTCGGGCTTTTCTTCCCGTCTTTCTTCCTTTTTCACGGCATTTCTCTCCTTCCGGGGTTTCCCCTGTCAGGATATGCCGAACGGGCGGGCTTTATTCAGCAGCGCCTTCGAAAAGGGGCTTCACCTTCCGGCGGTAGAGTCTGCCAAAGAGCAGGCCCGTCACCAGGGCGGACATGACCTCCGCAATGGGGAAGGACCACCAGACGTTGTTTACGTCCCCGGTCAGGCTCAGCAGGTAGGCTACCGGCAGCAGCACGATCAGCTGGCGGCACAGAGAGACAATGGTGGAATAGGAGCCCTTGCCCAGGGCCTGGAAGGAAGCGCCCAGGGCGATGCAGATGGCCGCCACCGGGAAGGGCAGGCACAGAATGCGCAGGGCTTTCACGCCGATGGCCAGGAATTCCTCCGTGGGGTTGAAAATGCCAAGCAGCGCCTGGGGGAACAGCTGGAATACCGCCAGACCCACCAGCATAATGCACACGGCCACGGCAGTGGCCAGCTTCAATGTGTGGACAATGCGCTTGGGCTTCCGGGCGCCATAGTTAAAGGCAAGGATGGAAATGGTGGCATTGTTGATGCCGAACAGGGGCATGAAGAACAGGCTTTGCAGCTTGTAGTAAATGCCGAACACGCCGGTGGCCACCTCGTTGAAGCCCTGGAGAATCTGGTTCATGCCGAAGTTCATAACGGAGCCAATGCCGTTCATAACCACAGAGGGAATGCCCACCTCCAGAATGGGGGCGATGACCTTCCAATTGGGCTTCATAAACTTCACATGGAGCTGCACCTCGGGATTGTGGCGCAGATTCAGGTAGATGCCCAGCACCGCGCCAGTGCACTGGCCGATGACCGTCGCCACAGCCGCACCGGCCACGCCCATCTTGGGCATACCCCACCAGCCATGGATGAACACAGGGTCGAGGATGATATTGATGATGGCGCCGGTACCCTGGAGGATCATGGTCTGCATGGCCCGGCCGGTGGCCTGGAGCAGCCGCTCGCAGAGGACCTGGATAAAAACGCCAACGGTGAAGATGCAGCAGATGCTGGTATAGGCAATGCCGCCCTCAACGGTCTCCGCCACGGTGGACTGCATGGTGTAGTAGGGCCGGACACCGAAGAAGCCGAAGAGCATAAACAGCGCCGTAGCTACCAACGCCAGAAATACGCCCTGGCCCGCAGCCCAGTTGACGCTCTCCTGATCCTTCCGGCCCAGGCTCTGGCTCAGCAGCGCATTGACGCCCACGCCAACACCCACGGCAAAGCCGATCTGCATATTCTGCACCGGGAATGCCAGAGAAAGCGCCGTGACCGCACTCTCGGACACCTGGGACACATACACACTGTCCACAATATTATAAAACGCCTGGACCAGCATGGAAATGATCATAGGCAGGGCCATATTTACCAGCAGCTTTCCCACCGGCATAACGCCCATTTTGTTCTCTTGCAACGTCTCTTTCTGCATAACGTACTCCTCTCTATTCTATCCGATTCGTCATAAACCTGTATATTATATAATAGGCATATATAGAAAGCAAGAATTTTTTTCATTTCCGCTGTTTTTCTGCATTTTTACACACTTTTCCGATCTTTATTCCCCATTTCGGTGCATACACACAGGAGCGTCCCCGCCGCAGGAAAAATATTGTGTGCCATTTGCATAGCAAGATCCGTTTCATGATCAGGAGCAGCAAGCAGGTGCCCGGGGCAATGTCCCAGGCACCTGCTTGTTGTTTCATAAATCTTTCTTCCGGAGCAGGGAGAATAGCCTCATTCTGCCGGAATCCACCAGAATGCCCAGCAAGAAAATGACAAGCGCCGCAAATAGAACCGCACCGATCATCGCCCATGCCGGAAGCCGGGCCAGAAATGCAAACCTGCCGCTGATGAAAACCTGTCGGGAGGCCGGGTTGTCATGCATCAGATACACGCCAAAGGCAGCCGGTGCCATCCGGGCCAGCACCCTCTGAAGTCCGGTGGAAAAACGGATTCTGGTACACAGAGCCATCAGGCACACCGCCATCGCCAGTACCAGAGGGCTGCTGTTTCGCTCCAGCTGGAATCCGGACAGCACGCCGAACCGGTTTGTCAGCCACAGGCAGGCCCAGCAGCCAAGGAAAGCAGCCGCCACCCAGATGGTTTTCAGTTTTTCAAGCCACCTATCCCGGCCCAGGGCGGCACCCACCACATAGAGGATGACCAGCCAGGAAAAATGGCAGCCGCCCCACAGTCGAAAATTCTCCGATAACGGATTGGCCAGCGTTCCGTACAGGCAGAACAGCCCGGTAAGCCCAGCTGCAAGCTGTCCCAGCTCCCGCCGGTCCAGGCGGTACAGAAGCGCATTCAGCCAGGGCATCATAAGGCACAGGGGCATATAGGCCGTGACGTACCAATATTGATCCGAGGCAACCGGCAGCAGTGCACGCAGGAGACTGCTTTTCGAAAGGATTGGCCGGTAAACGCAGGCAGCTGCCAAAAGCATCAGCAGGCTGTAAAAAAGGGTTTGCAGCCAGAGTCTGGCCATCCGGTTTACAGGAAACCGGGGCTTTTCCTCCCGCAAGCCCACATAGCCGCTGATCAGGGCAAAGCTGTCCACTGCGCAGAGGGTCAGCACCCGCAGCAGCTGGGCCGCCCCGGAATTCTGCCCGGCATCCAGGATTCCGCCATGGAACAGCAGATGGTATACCACCACCAGATACATGGCAAGCAGCCGCAGGAAATCAATGCCCGGATTTCTTTTTATCTCCTTCATACGCTTTCCTTTCTCAAAAAAGCACCGCCGTGCTGCGTGCACGGCGGTGCAGGAGGATTCGTCTCCTTACAGGTACTTCTTCATACCTTCGGAAGCGGTCTCGGGGTCGGCGGAGATGGTCATGGTGATCTCCATGTTGTTCTCCTTGGCAAAGTCTGCCACCCAATCCACAAAGGCCTCGTTGGCAGCCTGATTCTGACCGATGGTCTTATACAGGTTGTCGATGAACACGTTGGTAATATCAAAGTTGCCTGCGTGCAGGCCGCTCAGGAAGCCCTTGAGCATATCGGGAGAGCTGATGCCGTACTCCTGGGAGTCCACCAGACGCACCTTGTAAGTAACATCATAGGTCAGCTTCTTGCCGTATTCGACGCAGACCACATCGCCGTGGGCATCTGCCACTGCGGCGTTGATGGCATCGATCAGCTTCTTGGTCTTACCGGAGCCCTTCAGGCCCATAATTACATGAATCATCGGAATTTCCTCCTTTGCTATACCAAAATAAATCTGGCTTGGTATCATTCTACCAGCAAACTCGCTTTTTTGCAATAGGGAATTTTACAAAATGACAAATGCCTTTTACTTGCTCTCGTAGCCGGGCTTGCCCAGGAGCTTGAACATATTGCGCTTGTAGAATTCCACGCCGGGCTGGTTGAAGGGGTTCACATCCAGGATGTAGGCGGAAACGCCGCAGCACAGCTCCAGGAAGTAGAACATCTCGCCTACCTTCCGGTCGTTCAGCTCGCCGCAGTCCATGGTGATGACGGGCACGCCGCCGTCCACATGGGCAGCCAGGGTGCCGAGGAAGGCCTTCTCGTCCACGAAGTCCAGGGTGCGGCCCTCCAGGTAGTTCAGGCCGTCCAGGTTCTTCTCGTCGCCGCCGATGACCATCTTCTCCGCGGGGGCATCGAAGCGGACCATGGTCTCGAAGATGTTCCGCTGGCCCTGCTGGATCATCTGGCCCAGGGAGTGCAGGTCGGCAGTGAACTCGGCGGTCACGGGGAAGATGCCCTTGCCGTCCTTGCCCTCGGATTCGCCAAAGAGCTGCTGCCACCAGCCGCCGAACATCTTGAAGCCCGGCTCAAAGCTCTCGAAGATCTCCATGGACTTGCCGTTGCGGTACAGCAGGTTCCGCACGGCGGCATAGAGCCACACGGGGTTATCGAAGGAGCGCAGGTCGTAGCTTTCCTTGGCGTCCATAGCGCCGTTCATCAGCTCCATGATGTCCACACCGGCCACAGCCAGGGGCAGCAGGCCCACGGGGGTCAGCACGGAGAACCGGCCGCCAACGTTGGCGGGGATCACAAAGGTCTCCCAGCCCTCTTCGTTGGCCATCTGGCGCAGTGCGCCCTTGCAGGGGTCGGTGATGGCATAGATGCGGCTCTTGGCCCCCTCCACACCGTACTTCTCCTCCAGCTTGGCCCGCAGAGCACGGGTGGCAATGGCGGGCTCGGTGGTGGTGCCGGACTTGGAGATAATGGCAATGGAGAAATCCTTGCCCTCCAGCAGGCGGCTCAGCTCATTCCAGTGCCGGGTGCTCAGGCCATTGCCGGCGAAATAAATCTGGGGGTCACCCTTGCCCTTGCCCATGTTGTGGTTGGGGCCTTGCAGCAGCTCAATGGCTGCCCGGGGGCCAAGGTAGCTGCCGCCGATGCCGATGACCACGAACACATCGGAGTCATTGCGAATCTTCCGGGCAGCGCTCTGGATGCGCAGAATCTCCTCGGTGGGCTCCCGGGTAGGCAGATTCTGCCAGCCCAGGAAATCATTGCCGGCGCCGGTGCCGTCCACCAGGGTGGCATGGGCCTGGGCGACCTCTTTCTCCATGGCCAGAAGATCGGGCAGCGCAATCTGGCCCCAGACGTGGGAAATGTCAACTTTAATCATATTTGCAGGACACGTCCTTTCTATTGATAAAAATTTACGGGTATATGTTACCGCAAAACGGAGCCGCTTGCAAGCCCCGTTGTTTAAAAAAATACTTTTTTTCACAAAATCAATTTTCCGGTTGACAAAAGCCGCTCCCTATGCTAGAATAAATTGAAAAACGGCGACGAACCGTGAATGCTGTCTTGCCGTATGGCAGGATATTTTTTTAGGCGAAAGGAGACTGACCATGGAATCTCGGCTGAAGGCAACCGCATATGGCTCTTTTCCTTCCTCTTTTTTGGACGGCGTTTCCGCTGTTTTCAAGAAAGAGGATTTTTCTTTTCTCAATTCGTCCCAATATTCCGTTTTTCCCGGCTTTTGTGATGTGCATGTGCATTTCAGAGAGCCGGGATTTTCTTATAAGGAGACGATTTTCTCCGGCTCCCGGGCAGCGGCCCGGGGAGGCTACACCGCCGTGTGCACCATGCCGAACCTGAACCCGGTGCCGGACAGCCCGGAAACCCTGGAGCCCCAGCTGGAGGCCATCCGCAAATCCGCCGTCATCGCGGTCTACCCCTACGCCGCCATTACAAAGGGCGAGCAGGGTTTGGTTCTTTCCGACATGGAGGCCCTGGCCCCGCAGGTCATCGCCTTTTCCGACGACGGCCGGGGGGTGCAGAGCCCCGAGATGATGGAGGAGGCCATGAAACGTGCCAAGGACCTCGGCAAGCTCATCGTTGCCCACTGCGAGGACAACGCACTTCTGCGCGGCGGCTACATCCACGACGGCGCTTACGCCAAGGCCCACGGCCACAGGGGCATCTGCTCCGAAAGCGAGTGGGGCCCCATCGCCCGGGACCTGGAGCTGGCGGCAAAAACCGGCTGCGGCTACCATGTGTGCCACATCTCCACCAGGGAGAGTGTGGACCTCATCCGGCAGGCAAAGAAAAGCGGCGTGGACGTGACCTGTGAGACCGGCCCCCATTACCTCACCATGGACGACAGCCTTTTGCAGGAGGACGGGCGCTTCAAGATGAATCCCCCTCTGCGCTCCCCGGAGGACCGGGAGGCCCTGCTGGAAGGACTGCTCGACGGCACCGTCGACATGATTGCCACGGACCACGCTCCCCACAGCGCCGAGGAAAAGGCAAGGGGGCTGGAAAAGAGCGCCTTCGGCGTGGTAGGCCTGGAGACGGCCTTTCCCATTCTCTACACCTACCTGGTCCGCACAGGCCTTCTCACCCCGGAAGCGCTGGTAAACAAGCTGGTATGGAATCCCAGGAAGCGCTTTGCTATCCCTATGGGCAATGACTTTTCCGTATGGGACCTGGATGCCCAGTACACAATAGACCCGGCTGACTTTCTGTCCCAGGGCAAGGCCACGCCCTTTGCAGGCTGGAACGTCCACGGAAAGTGCATGGCAGCCTTCCACGACGGCCAGGCCGTCTATCTGGCAAAGTAAGAAAAATTTAGATACAGCATCATGGAGGAAATGAATTATGGCAAAGAGAACAGACATTAAGAAGATTCTGATCATCGGCTCCGGCCCCATCGTCATCGGGCAGGCGGCGGAATTCGACTACGCCGGCACCCAGGCCTGCCTGGCATTGAAGGAAGAGGGCTACGAGGTGGTCCTGTGCAACAGTAACCCCGCCACCATCATGACCGATACCGCCATTGCGGACAAGGTCTATATGGAGCCCCTGACCCTGGAATACATTGCCAAGATCATCCGCTATGAGCGGCCCGACGCCATCGTCCCCGGCATCGGCGGCCAGACCGGCCTGAACCTGGCCATGCAGCTGGAGAAGAAGGGCGTGCTGCGGGAGTGCAATGTGCAGCTGCTGGGCACCTCCTCCACCTCCATTGAACGGGCCGAGGACCGGGAGCTCTTTAAGGAGCTGTGCCAGTCCATCGGCGAGCCCGTCATTCCCTCCGAAATCACCTACTCCCTGGAAGAGGCCAAGCAGGCCGCAGCGCACATCGGCTACCCCGTGGTACTGCGTCCTGCCTTCACCCTGGGCGGCACCGGCGGCGGCTTTGCCTACAATGAAGCCGAGCTGGAGGAGATCGGCCTGAACGCCTTCAAGCTCTCCCCCGTCCACCAGGTGCTCGTTGAGAAGTCCGTCAAGGGCTACAAGGAAATCGAGTTTGAGGTCATGCGGGACTCCAACGACCACGCCATCACCATCTGCGGCATGGAGAACATCGACCCCGTGGGCGTCCACACCGGCGACAGCCTGGTGGTGGCCCCCATCATGACCCTGAGCGATCACGATCTCAAGATGCTCAACGACTCCGCCATCAAGATCATCCGGGAGCTGAAAATCGAGGGCGGCTGCAACGTCCAGTTTGCTCTGAACCCCAGCTCTTCCGAATACTACCTCATTGAGGTCAACCCCCGGGTCTCCCGTTCCTCCGCCCTGGCCTCCAAGGCCTCCGGCTACCCCATCGCCCGGGTCACTGCCAAGATTGCCGTGGGCATGGCCCTGGAGGATATCAAGATTGCCAACACCACCGCAGCCTTTGAGCCTAGCCTAGACTACGTGGTGGCCAAGCTGCCCCGGTTCCCCTTTGATAAGTTCGCCTCCGCCGCCAACACCCTGGGTACCCAGATGAAGGCCACCGGCGAGGTCATGGGCATTGGCTCCAATCTGGAGGAGTGCCTGCTGAAATCCGTCCGGTCCCTGGAAATCGGCGTATGCCACTTCTATATGCCGAAATTCGACCGCATGGATACCGCCGAGATTCTGGAGTACCTGAAGCAGTTCCGGGACGACACCATCTTCGCCGTGGCCGAGCTGCTGCGCCGGAATGTCAGCGTGGACGCAATTTATGAGGTGACCCAGATCACACCCTTCTTCATCCGCTCCATTGAGAAGATCGTGAACATGGAGAAGGCGCTGAAAGCAAACGTCGGCGACACAGAAACCCTGAAGCAGGCCAAGGCCATGGGCTTCGGCGACAAGTTCATTGCTCAGCTTTGGGGCATGAAGGAGCTGGAGGTTTATCGCCTGCGCTGCGAGAAGGACATCTTCCCCGTATACCGCATGGTGGATACCTGCCACACCGGCGCTTATATCCCCTACTTCTACTCCTCCTATACAGGCTCTAACGACTCCCGGCTGACGGAGAAGAAGAAGGTGGTGGTCCTGGGTGCAGGCCCCATCCGCATCGGCCAGGGCGTGGAATTCGACTACTCCACCGTCCACGCGGTGAACACCATCCGCAGCGAGGGCTACGAGGCCATCATCATCAACAACAACCCCGAAACCGTCTCCACAGACTACACCACCGCCGACAAGCTGTACTTTGAGCCCCTGACCCCCGAGGATGTGATGAACATCCTGCACTTCGAGAACCCCCAGGGTGTCATTGCCTCCCTGGGCGGCCAGACCGCCATCAACCTGGCAGACCCCCTGATGGAGCGGGGCGTGACCATCATCGGCACGGACTGCGCCGCCATCGACCGGGCCGAGGACCGGAACCAGTTTGAAAACCTCCTGAACGAGCTGAACATCCCCCGGGCCAAGGGCAAGGCCGTGACCAACATTGAAGACGGCATTGCAGCCGCCAAGGAGATCGGCTACCCCGTGCTGGTGCGCCCCAGCTTCGTTCTGGGCGGCCGGGCCATGCAGATCGTGGCCAATGAAGAACAGCTGCGGCAATACCTGCGCACCGCCGTGGAAATCGACGAGGACAAGCCCGTGCTGGTGGACAAGTACATCCAGGGCCGGGAGGTGGAGATCGACGCCATCTGCGACGGCCGGGATGTGTTCGTCCCCGGTATTATGGAGCTGGTAGAGCGCACCGGCGTCCACTCCGGCGACTCCATCTCCGTCTATCCTCCCTTCTCCATCTCCGACAAGGTCAAGGGCATTATTCTGCAATACGCCAAGAAGCTGGGCCTGGGCATCGGCATCAAGGGCCTGTTTAACATTCAGTTCATTGTGGACAAGGAAGACCGTGTGTATATCATCGAGGTCAACCCCCGGTCCTCCCGGACGGTGCCCTTCCTGAGCAAGGCCACGGGCTACTCCCTGGCAGACATCGCCACCGAGGTCATCCTGGGCAAGAGCCTGAAGGAGCTGGGCATTTTCGACATCTACCCCACGGAGAAGAGCCGCTGGTACGTCAAGGCCCCCGTGTTCTCCTTCAATAAGATTCGGGGTCTTGATGCCTACCTGTCCCCCGAGATGAAGTCCACCGGCGAGGCCATCGGCTACGACAAGACCCTGACAAGAGCCCTCTACAAGGCTCTGCAGGCCTCCGGCATGCACCTGCAAAACTACGGCACGGTCCTGGCCACCATTGCTGACCGGGATAAGGAGGAGGCCCTGCCCCTGATCCGCCGGTTCTACCAGCTGGGCTTCAACATCGAGGCCACCACCGGTACTGCCAAATTCCTGAAGGAGCACGGCATCCGCACCCACGCCCTGCAGAAGATCAGCGACGGCAGCGAGGAGATTCCCAACTCTCTGCGCCAGGGCCACATTGCCTACGTCATCAACACCCGTGACCCCGGCTCCAACGCCTCCGACGGCATTCAGATCCGCCAGATCTGCACCGAGTACAACGTGACCCTCTTCACCGCCCTGGACACCGTGAAGGTGCTGCTGGACGTACTGGAAGAGACCACCCTGACCATCTCCACCATTGATGCCTGATATGATGAAGCAAAGTATCTTTACAATTCTCACCAATGAGGCTCTGACCCCCAGCGTCTATCGCATGACGCTCTCCGGGGACACCTCTGCCATCACCGCCCCGGGGCAGTTTGTGAACATCCGGCTGGAGGGAAAGTTCCTGCGCCGCCCCATTTCCGTCTGCGACTGGGAGAATGGGAAGCTGACCCTGGTGTATAAGGTGGTGGGCCACGGCACGGCCCAGATGGCCGCCATGGCCCCGGGGGAAAAATTGGATATCCTGACAGGGCTCGGCAACGGGTATGACCTGGGCCTTGTGGGAGACGCTCCCCTGCTGGTCGGCGGGGGCGTGGGTGTGCCCCCTATGTACGGCCTTGCCAAGCATCTGCGGGCCATGGGCAAGGAAGTGCAGGTCATTCTGGGCTTTAATACAAAAGCCGAGATTTTCTACGAGCAGGAATTTAAGGACCTGGGCTGCACCGTCACCGTCACCACTGCCGACGGCTCCTACGGCGTGAAGGGCTTCGTCACCGACGCCATGAAGAATATGCACTATTCCCACTTCTGCGCCTGCGGCCCGGAGCCCATGCTGAAAGCTTTGTACAAGGCCAGCCACACCTCCGGCCAGATGAGCTTTGAAGAGCGCATGGGCTGCGGCTTCGGGGCCTGTATGGGCTGCTCCTGCAAGACCCTCACCGGCAACAAGCGCATCTGCAAGGACGGCCCCGTCATGAAAAAGGAGGAGATTCTATGGGATTGAATGTAAATCTCTGCGGAACCCAACTGGATAACCCGGTAATCCCCGCCTCCGGCACCTTCGGCTTCGGCTACGAATTTGCGGAACTTTACGATATTAACATCCTGGGCACCTTCTCCTTTAAGGGCACCACCAGGGAAGCCCGGTTCGGAAACCCCACCCCCAGAATCGCCGAGTGCCCCGCAGGCCTGATCAACGCCGTGGGCCTGCAAAATCCCGGGGTAGACGCTGTAATCCAGAATGAGCTGCCGAAGCTTTCCCAGGTTTTCCACAAGCCGGTCATGGCCAATGTGTCCGGCTTCTCCGTGGCAGACTATGCCTATACCTGCGAAAAGCTGGACGCTCAGGCGCAGGTGGGCTGGCTGGAGGTCAATGTCAGCTGCCCCAATGTCCACGGCGGCGGCATGAGCTTCGGCACAGACCCCAAGGCCGCCGCAGAGGTGACAAAAGCCGTCAAGGCCGTCACCGCCAAGCCCGTCATCGTCAAGCTCTCCCCCAACGTGACGGACATTGTGTCCATTGCCAAGGCCTGCGAGGACG
>OLZT01000417.1_pt1 | contig 15962 bp, 15 predicted proteins | sample 1644501 | NCBI WGS metagenome assembly OLZT01 (sample SAMEA103958140, study PRJEB25191) | human gut metagenome | biome: human-associated habitat [ENVO:00009003]; feature: intestine environment [ENVO:2100002]; material: feces | place: Germany | collected 2013/2015 | reverse complement strand
TGAACGTTTTGTCGGCAAAGCGCAGAGCCGACATGATGCGCTTTGCGCGCGCCGGGGAAAAGATGCTGTAAAGTATCTTTCTGTAGTGGGCTATAAAAGGCTCCTTATTATAAAGTATATAAATCGAAACGATGATGCCGATAACGACATTATAAAGTCCCTTGAGGACGTAGAAAACGCCGCTTGTTATGTTCGTTACAACACTTTCCATGCTTCGTCGTCCATTTTGTCAGCGCATCGGTCAGGTTTCCGAAAATCTTCGTCGCGTACTGCTCTATCTCGGGATAGTCCTTGAGGAGATTATCTATCGCCGAATACGCCGAGTCAAAATACGACGGGCTGTTTATTATGAGGGTCGATATGCTGTCGTAAACCTGCGGAACTATAAGGTAGAACAGCGCGGCAATAAGCAGCAGCATGACGATCTCGGCAAGGATGAGCGCGAGCACGCGCGGAAGCTTTGTGCTTGTTTTAAGGCGCGGCTTTGTTTTGTTTATGCGCAAAACAAGAGGCTTGAAAAGCTTGCGCTCATAAAGCGTCATCGACGGGATGAGAAGATAGGATATGACAAGACCCCATATAAACGGGCTTAGTATGCTCAGCAGCTTACCCAATGCATCTATGAGCTTTCAAAAGCCGTAACGCCCCAGCCGATATATTGGGAATATTTATTCTTTCTTTCCAATTCCCCACCCCCTGTTCGGTAGCTTTGTATTTCTTTTTCAATATTACTATCTCTTTTCCTCAGCGTCAATATCTGCTCGAAATTTTTACGTTATGTTAACCTTTTTACCGAATATACCTCTGTTTTAAATGTTGAAAACTATGTTGAAAATGTTCAAAACCCTTGATATACAATGCATTTTTCAATTCTCTACTCACCTCGGCAAATTCATTTTTTGTCGAATAAAGCATAATCGTGCAACCTGAGCATTATTCTTGCGCGCGAGCATAGGCTTTTAGCGGAGGGATGAGCTATGAAAAAACTTCTGTGCGCTGCGCTGTGCCTTGTTATGCTCACAAGCCCGGTGTATGCGATAAACACGCTTACAGACGATGACATCGACATCTCCGCACCGTCGGCGATACTCATGGAAAAGGTCACGGGCGAGGTCATATACGACAAAAATTCGCACGAGCGTCTGCCGCCTGCAAGCGTTACGAAGGTTATGACGATGCTGCTGATAGTCGAGGCCGTCGAGCGCGGCGATATAAGCCTTGACGACACGGTCATAGCCTCGGAGCGCGCCGCATCCTTCGGCGGAAGCTGCGTTTTTCTCGAAGAGGGCGAAAAGATGAGCGTTCACGAAATGCTCAAGTGCATCTGCGTTGTTTCGGCAAACGACTGCGCCGTTGCGATGGCTGAGCACCTTTGCGGCTCGGAGCAGGCCTTCGTTGCGCGCATGAACGACCGCGCCCGGGAGCTTGGACTAAAGGATACCAATTTCAAAAACTGCACCGGCCTTTTTGAGGACGATGAGCACTACACCAGCGCATATGATATAGCCGTCATGAGCCGCGAGCTTATCCGGCACGACATGATAAAGGACTATACGACGATATGGATGGACACGATACGCGGCGGCGAGTTCGGCCTTTCAAACACCAATAAGCTCGTTTACTACTACGACGGCTGCACGGGGCTGAAAACCGGCTTCACGGAAAAGGCAATGTACTGCCTTTCGGCCACCGCCGAGCGCGAGGGCGTGGAATACATCGCCGTTATCATGCACGCGGACACGATAGATAAGCGCAATAACGACGCAAAGGCTCTGTTGAGCTACGGCTTTGCAAACTACCGGCTCATGCCGCTGCGCAGCCCCGATGTTCTGCCGCCGGTGCGCGTAACCCTCGGCAGTGCCGACAGCGTCCAGCCTGTTTATGACGGCGCGGAGGCCGCGCTTGTTCCCAAAAGCGGCGCAGGCGAGGTATCCTATGAGCTTGACCTGCCCGATACGCTGCCGGCGCCGGTTGAAAAGGGGCAGCAGATCGGCACTCTCCGCGTCGTATCCGACGGAAAAGAGCTTTACTCTGTTAAGCTTCTTGCAGACTCCTCCGTTGCCAGGGCCTCGTTCGGACGGACGCTGCTGGAGCTTGTCAAAAGCTACGTCGGATTGGGTTGATCTCCCCACTTATCCGCCAAATTTGCGTCAAATCAAGCCCGTAAGCTCCACTTCGACACATTATCCTTGCTTTTTTATGCCTCCGGTGTATAATATAAGATTATAAATTTACCACACGGAGGGGTAATCATGGTCAAGGTTGATTTAACGGGAACTTCCGCGTTTTTCGATCCTGCGGAGCTTGATTTTGCGGCAGCCGCGGCGGCGCACAGAATGCTCGGCGACAAGTCCGGTGCAGGCAGCGAATTCACAGGCTGGCTGGAGCTTCCCGAACGCATACGCGACGGCGAGCTGAAGGCGATACTCTCGGCGGCGCAGCGCATACGCAGCCGCTCAAAGGCGCTTGTCGTCATCGGCATAGGCGGCTCTTATCTCGGCGCGCGCGGAGCGATCGAGCTTCTGCGCCCCATCCCCTCGGAAAACGACCCGAAGATATTCTTCATCGGCAACGGTCTTTCACCCGACGCTCTGAACGATACTCTCGCCCAGCTCGGCGACATGGATTTCGATATAAACGTCATATCCAAATCCGGCACGACCCTTGAGCCGGCGCTTGCTTTCCGCGTTTTCAGGAAGCTTGCGCGCGAAAAATACGGCTCGGCCGCCAAAAAACACATATTCGCTACCACGGACGCGCACCGCGGCGCGCTCAAGTCCCTCGCGGATGCCGAGGGCTGGGAGTGTTTCGTCGTTCCGGATGACGTCGGCGGACGATACAGCGTTCTGTCGGCAGTCGGTCTGCTGCCGATGGCGGTTGCCGGCATTGACATAAAGGCGGTCATAACCTCTGCAATATGCGCATTCAAGGAGCTTGACCTGCGCTCGCCCGAGAACCCGGCATGGCAGTACGCCGCAGCCAGGCAGTATCTCTACGGCCATGGCCGCAGCATAGAGATCCTTGGCTGCTATGAGCCGTCGTTCCGCTTCATGGCCGAGTGGTGGAAGCAGCTTTACGGCGAGAGCGAGGGCAAAAACGGCATAGGCATCTTCCCTGCCTCCGTTGAATTCACCGCCGACCTGCACTCGATGGGGCAGTATATTCAGGACGGACCGAGGACGCTGATGGAGACCGTTGTCAGCTTTGATAAGCCGCGCAGCAGCGTTGCCGTTCCGTTTGAAATGGGCGATCCGGACGGGCTTAACTACCTTGCCGGCAAGGACTATGCGGATATCTGCCGCACGGCGCGCGACGCGGTGAAGGCCGCGCACATATCCGGCGGAGTTCCCAACATCGGCATAAGCGTTCCGGCGCGCGACGAAGCAGGCTTTGCCGACCTCGTATGCTTCTTCGAGCTTGCCTGCGCGATATCCGGCTACATGTCCGGGGTCAATCCCTTTGACCAGCCCGGCGTTGAGGCTTACAAGAAAAACATGTTCAAGATGCTCGGCAAGCCCGGCACATGATATATTCAGGCGCGGAGTAACTCCGCGCCTGATTTCTATTTTAATTCACACTTTTGCTCTTGCTTTGTATGCGGAAAAATGTTAATCTAAGCTCAAAGGAAAACTTCAACTTATAACTGAAAAGGAGAGTGGACAAAATGGTTAAGTTGATCATGGGTCTGAAGGGCAGCGGCAAGACAAAGCGTCTGGTCGAGCTCGTCCGCGAAGCTGTCGCAATGGAAAACGGCGACGTAGTCTGCATCGAAAAGGAAAAGAAGCTTACTTATGACATTCCTTATCAGGCTCGTCTTATCGAGGCCGGCTCTTATGACATCGGCTCATATGAATTCATAAAGGGCTTTATCTGCGGCCTTCATTCCGGCAACTATGACATAACCCATGTTTTTGTCGATAATTTCTATAAGATCGTCAGCAATAAGGATCCCGTTATGTTCGGCGAATTTCTCGATTGGCTCGAGGCCTTTTCCGAGAAAGAAAACATTGAATTTGTAATAAGTGTCACAACTGACCCCGATACGGTCGGCGAAGCGATCAAAAAATATATGATTTGAACAAAAATCGGGCCGAGCCTTATGGCTTTGCCCGTTTTTTTCGTCATTATTCGCTCTTGACTTAGTTATATGGTCTGATTAGAATTTAACTTAGAATAGGCATAATAAATTCAGAATTTTTGTAATTGAGGTGTTTTACCATGATCATGGATTGCGAAAAGTACGTCGGCAAATGCGTCTGCGGCAGAGACCATGAGCTTGAAACGAAAAAGGTCGTCGTCGAATACGGCGCGATAAATAATTTCGAGCAGTACATGGCCGATGTCGGCCTTGCCGGCAAAAAGCGCGCCGTTATCTACGATACGGTCATCTACAAGCTCACCGAGGGCAAGCACGTCGCCGCCGATCAGGAGATCGTGCTCGAGGCAAACGGTCTGCGCGCCGAGGACACGGTCATCGAAGAGATGATGAAAAAGCTCGATAACCCCGAGGTTATCGTCGCCTACGGTGCCGGAACCATTATGGACTTCGGCCGCTACCCGGCATACAAGCTCGGCATCCCCTTTGTCGCCATCCCGACGCTCGCTTCCTCCGACGGCTTCACGGCAAATATCTGCTCGGCAATTCTCAACGGCCAGAAGAAGTCCACTCCGATGTGCGCTCCAGTCCTCGTCGTTGCCGACCTTGACATTATAAAGGGCGCTCCGGCACGCCTTGTCGCCAGCGGCATAAACGATATCCTTTCAAAATACATTTCTCTGTTCGACTGGAAGGTATCCCACCTCGTTGCCGGCGAATATTACTGCCCGATGGTAGCCGACCTTGCCCAGGAAGCGCTGGATATTATGCGCGAAGCTGCCGATAAATACGCCGCCACCGGCGTTGCCGACCACGAGGCAATGACCATGGCGCAGATGAAGAGCGGCCTTACAATGCAGCTGCTCAACCACTCCAGAGCCGCTTCCGGCGCAGAGCACCTGATGGCTCATCTTGTTGAGATGCAGCCGCCGCGCTTTGAAAACGCAGAGGGCATCCACGGCGAGTGCGTCGGCGTCGGCACCTTCGCCTGCATCAAGGAGTATCACCACCTCGCCTCCCTGCCCACGCCCAAGGCAAAGCCCTTCGAGCCGCTGAGCGAAGAGTGGATAAGGGAAAAGTTCGGCGACAGGCTCGCACCGGGCATCATCAAGGAAAACGAGAACGACGTTCTTGCTACCTTCGATCCGCAGAACATAGTCGACCACTGGGACGAGATCCGCGCCATGATAAACGAGATCCCCTCCGTTGAGGAGATGGAAGCTCTGTATAAGGGCTGCAACGCAAAGTATCTGCCCGAGCACATCGGCATTGACCCCTCGCTTGAGCAGGAGATGCTCCCCATCTCGGCAGCTATCCGCAACAGGCTCACCCTCGTTCGTATGCTGCGTGTTCTCGATTTCGGAGAATAAGAATAAGTCCAATATAAACAAAAACTGCACCGTCTGTTGGCGGTGCAGTTTTTTTGTGCGTAAGATCAGAATATGATCTTGAGGAGCAGCCAAAGAAGAGCGGCTCTGCCGATCTGGTCATAGGGGATTTCGGGCACCATATTGTTATCCATATTTGTTCTCCTTTCAATGATTTTCAATGGGCGTAGGCCTTTTGGCCTGTTATTTATAAAGACGGAGAACAAGCAGGGATATTTCATTTTTGCTGTACTTTTTTTCTGAAAAATTTTATTTTTAGAATTTTTCGCGTTTTCGGTCTGCCTCACTCATGATCTCTTAATTTTTCGAGTATCTCATAAGGAGCGGCTAATTCGCCGTTTATGCCGCTGCCGAGGTGGATGTGCGGCTTGTTTTTGCCGTGCCAGTCGCTGCCGGCAGTAGGACAAAAACCGTATTGTTCAGCGGCGGCGAGATACCCGGCAACGACCTCGGGGCCGTAGCCGGAGTAGTAGCACTCAAGCCCGGCGACGCCGCAGGCACGTGAGCGCTCCATGAGCTCGGTAAAGCGCTCGGGCGTGAGCTTATACTGCCTCGGGTGTGCGATAACGGGCTTACCGCCTGCCGAGCGGATAAGCTCCGCCGCGTCCTCAACGCTCAGAAAATGGCGGCGGATATAATACTTGCAGCCGGGGTCGAGGAAACGCACAAACGCATCCTGCACGCTTTCGGCAACGCCTGCCTCGACAAGGCACAGAGCAAAATGCGGTCTGCCGATGGTCGAGCCGGGGTGCTTTGCCTGAAGCTCGTCAAGGTCGATGAAAAGCCCGTCGCGTGCGAGCATGTCCACCATTTTTCTGTTGCGCTCATCGCGGTCGCGCACTATCCAGTCGAGCACCGGTGGGAGCTTTTTGGAGTGGATATCAAGATCGTAGCCGAGCATGTGCACCTCCCTGCCATACCAGCCGCAGCCGAGCTCCATCCCTGCAACGACTTCAACGCCGTATTCTTTTCCGGCCTTCTGTGCTTCGGCAACGCCGTTTATACTGTCGTGATCGGTCACGGCGATCGCGCGCAGGCCGAGCGAACAGGCGTATTTCACCGTTTCCGCAGGCGTTTCCGAGCCGTCGGATATATTTGTGTGAACGTGAAGGTCGATTTCTCTCACTGTTTTATCGTCTCCATAACTTTTTCCGCTTCATTGTAAATCTTCCGCGCGTCCTCGCCGATGAAAAACTCGCCATTTTCGTAGAGAACGCGGCCGTTTACCATAGTAAGGCGCACGTTTTCCTTGCTTCCGGCATAGACGATGTTTTTTGCGATGTTGTTTATCGGGCGCATGTTCGGCCTGTTGAGGTCTATAACCGCAAGGTCTGCCTTTTTGCCGACGGCAATTGCGTCGCAGTCGTTTAAGCCCATTGCGCACGCACCGCCCACGCAGGCAGCCTCAAGCACCTTCGATGCATCGACCGCCGATGCGTCATTTTCACGGTATTTTGCCAGCACGCTCACGAGGTACATTTCACGGAACATGTCAAGGGCATTGTTCGAGCCTGCGCCGTCGGTTCCTATGGCAAGGGCTATGCCCTCGTCGAGAAAGCGCTTTACCGGCGCGATGCCGCTTGCAAGCTTGAGGTTTGAGGCCGGGTTCAAAACCGCCGTCAGGCCGCGGTTTTTGAATATTACGATATCCTCATCGCTCATGTGGACGCAGTGGAACGCGCCGCCGCCATAGTCATACATGCCGAGCTTATCAAAAAGCACCGTCGGCGTTACGCCGTAGCGCTCGATGCAGCCTGCAACCTCCGAGCGCGTTTCCGACGAGTGGGTAAACATCGGCTCTTTATATTTCTGCACGAGATCGGCAACAAATCGCATGCGCTCCATGCTCGTTGTGTATTCCGCGTGAAAGCCGAGGCGATAAGATATCAGCTCGTGCGTTTTGTTATAGCGCAGGAACTTATCCTCAAGCAGCGTATAGTCGCTGTCAAAGTTATTCATATCGCCGCACAACACCGCGCGAAAGCCCGAATCAATGCATGCCTTAACAAACGCATCGTTGTGAAAATACATATCAAAGCAGCTCGTTATGCCGCTTGTCAGGTATTCCATTATCGCCAGGCGCGTCATGACGTAAAGCCCGTCGGGGCTAAGGCGTGCCTCCTTCGGCCAAACCTGCTCGCTGAGCCACTTATCCAGCGGCATATCGTCGGCAAGCGAGCGCAGAAAGGTCATGCCGGAGTGCGTATGCGCATTCTTAAAGCCCGGAATGAGCAGGTCGCCGTTAAGGTCTATCTCGCGCTCAAACTCCGGCATGGCTTCCGGTGCCGCGCCGACATGGATTATCCGCGTGCCGTCCGTCCACACCTCGCACCATTTTATCTTCGCCTCCGGCTCAAATGTCAGCACGCAGCCGTTATAAAAACGTATCATTCGTTTATCCTCGTTTATTCCCAGAAGTTCTTTCCGCCAAGTCTGCGCACGAGCTTTGCACGCAATTCCAGCATGGCGGTGTAGGTCGGCAGGATGAAAATGAAGTTATCCTCATCCCGCAAATACTCTATAAGTTTATCATAGTTTCCGCACGATTGACAGGGTATATTTTCGCGCTCGAGCCTTTTTTCGGCGGCATCGGCACGGTCGCCGCAGACATAGACGCGCCCAAGCTTTCCGCGCCGCGCAAGCATCCCGAAATCGGCCTCGTCAAGCCAGGATATATCCGTTCCGTCGGCTGTGCGATCATTAACGGAAAGCACCAGAGTTTTTTCTCCCGGCGCGCGGCAGACCTCATCAAGCGTCTGATCGGCAGCGGCGGCGTTTTTTATAAGTATCATCCTTGCTCCGCGCTTGCCGAGCGGAAAGCTCTCCATCCTGCCGAAGCCGCAGTCAAAGTCCTGCGCCGCGGCGGCAGCCTGCTTTAACGGCACGCCGCAGGCAGCGGCGGCGGCGACAGCGCCGACGCTGTTATAGACATTGTAAAGCCCCGGCAGTGCCGGAGTGCAGACCGTTTTATCGCTAAGGGCGCGCAGAACGAAGCTTCCGTCCGAGAAAACCGACTCTGCGCTCACATCCGGCGCACTTCGCGCAAAGCCGCAGGAGCAGGAAAACACGCCGAGATTTGCGTAGCTGAGTCCCTTGTAGCCGAGCCTTTTTCCGCAGACCGGGCAGGTATCGTCCTCGCCGCTGCCGACGCTGGTTTTCTTATGCTCACCGAGTCCGTAGTACACGGTTCTGTTTGGACACAGACGCGCAACCGACGCTGCCATCGGGCAGTCTGCGTTTATGACGGCTATCGTCTCGGGCGTATCACGCAATCCGGCTGCGATGCAGTCGCGCGGATGCGCCACCGTACCGTAGCGGTCGAGCTGATCGCGAAAAAGATTTGTAATGAGCAAAACGCGCGGCCTGAGCTTGCCAAGAACGAGCCTGCACGCGGCCTCATCGCATTCGATCACGGCGCTTTCGCACCTGACCGAGCCGAACAGGCTTTTGTTCATGATAAGCTCTGCCGTTATCCCCGGCATGAGGTTTGCTCCCGATCGGTTTGCACACACGCTTCTGCCGGAGTTTTGCAGGGCGCGCTCTATTATGCGCGCCGATGTGGTTTTGCCGTTTGTCCCCGTAACGGCGATTATATCGACATTTTTTGCAGCGTACCCGAGGATATCGGGGCATATCTTGAGTGCCAGCGCTCCGGGGAGCGAGGTTGCGCCGAAATTAAACAGCCGCAACAAGCAGTGCGTGGCCTTACAGACCACGCACGCAAAAAATATCATGAGATTTTTCAATTATTCGACAGTCACCGACTTTGCAAGATTTCTGGGCTTATCGATATCGCAGCCACGCAGCAGCGCAACATAGTACGCAAAAAGCTGAAGCGGCACAACGCCCAGAGAAGGCTGAAGTATCGTGTGTGTCTCGGGAACGGAAATGACGTTCTCCACGGTCTTTTTCATCTCGGCAACATTGCTCTCGGTCGTGAGCGCAAGCACATCCGCGCCGCGCGCCTGAACCTCAACGATGTTGCTCATGGCTTTGTCAAACAGCGGCTCGTAGGTGCCGAGGGCTATGACGAGGGTACCGTCCTCGATGAGGGAAATGGTTCCGTGCTTAAGCTCGCCCGATGCGTATGCCTCGGAGTGGATATAGGATATCTCCTTAAGCTTGAGCGAACCCTCAAGACCCATGGCATAGTCAAGGTTGCGGCCGATGAAGAACACGGAGTTGTGGTTGAAGTAGTTCGAGGCAAAATGCTTTATATCCTCGATATCCTCAAGCATCTGCTCCATCTTGCCCGGCAGACGAAGAAGCTCCTCGATTATCTCGTCGTACTGCGCGGCGCTTACAGTGCCCAGAGCGTCGGCAAAGTAAAGCCCCAGCATGTTGAGCAGGACAAGCTGCGTGCTATATGCCTTAGTTGTTGCAACGGCGATCTCGGGGCCTGCCCAGGTGTAGAGCACATCGTCCGATTCTCTGGCTATGGAGCTGCCGACAACGTTTACTATCGAAAGTATGTGCGCTCCCCTTGCCTTTGCTTCGCGCAGCGCCGCCATCGTATCGAGCGTTTCGCCCGATTGGCTGATGACGATAACGAGCGTCTTGTCATCGACAAGCGGATCACTGTAACGGAATTCCGAAGCGAGGCAGACCTCGACCGGCTTGCGCATGAGTCGCTCAAGATTATACTTGCCCACCACACCAACATGATATGACGAGCCGCAGGCGATTATGAATATGCGGCTTACGTCTTTGATCTGCTCGGCGGTGAATTTCATATCCTCGAACACGATGCGGTTATCGCGGATGCGGCTGAACGCCGTTTTGCGTATAGCCTCGGGCTGCTCCATGATCTCCTTGAGCATGAAGTGTGCATAACCGCCTTTTTCGGCCGCGGATACATCCCAGTCGATCGTGTGGTGCTCTTTTTCGATGGTCTGCTCCATGGCATTGTAAAACTGCACCTTGTCGGCGGAGATGACGGCGACCTCGCCGTCTTCCATATACGAAACGTCGCGCGTGTGCTTTATTATCGCGGTGACGTCGCTTGCTATGTAGTTGCTGCCCTCGCCGTAGCCGATAAGCAGCGGCGCATCCTTGCGCGCGGCGATGAAATGCTCCGGCTCGTCAACGCACAGTATACCCAGCGCATACGCGCCCTCGATGCGGCGCAGAACGCGGAACACAGCCTCAAGCGCATTGCCGCACTCGGCATAGTAGAACGAAACGAGCTGGCTTACCACCTCGGTGTCGGTATCGGAGATGAATTTATAGCCGTTGGATATAAGAAAATCGCGCAGCTCAACATAGTTTTCGATTATGCCGTTGTGAACAACGGCGATCTTGCCGTCGCCGCTGAGATGGGGATGGGCATTGACGTCGTTCGGCTCGCCGTGCGTTGCCCAGCGTGTGTGGCCGATGCCGATGGTGCCCTCTACGCTTTTGCCGCCCTGTATCATATCCCTGAGCACCTTCAGGCGGCCCTTTGATTTTTTGACCTGCAGCTTTTTATCGCCGGATATAACGGCGATACCGGCAGAGTCATAGCCTCGGTATTCCAGTCTTTCCAGTCCGTCAAGCAGTATGGGAGCTGCCTGCTCCCCTCCTGCAAAGCCAACTATTCCGCACATAAGCAAAAATTCCTTTCGGATAAAAATACTTCGATAATATTGATTGTCATTATACCAGTTTATTCTCACATTTGCAATCAATAAGGCCGCCGAATCGCTCCGACGGCCCTCTTGATTTTGTAAACTTTTAAAAAACGAACTGCACGAGCAGCATGTACGCGACGGTGCCTCCTCCGACGGAAAGAAGCAGGTTTTCCTTCCACTCGTAGCTCAAAACCACAAACAGAGCCGCGATAAGCTCCGGCAATCCGTGCGAGCCTGTGAATATCGGCGTATTTTTAAAGCAATAGACCACGAGCAGACCCATGAGCGCCGGCGGCAGCACGCGCCCGAGGTATTTTACAAACGCCGGAGTTTCCTTCTTGCCGGAAAAGGCCAAAAACGGCAGCCAGCGCGAGATCTGCGTTCCGACGGCTATGGCGAGGATGATGATAAGCGTCTGAATAACGGTAAGCTTCACAGTTTATTCCTCCCCAACCAAAAGACTAAGAGCATGCCGGCAAGCGCCGGAATGAGGAACATCGTCGGCCCGAAGGCTATGCGCGCAAGCAGCGTCACGGCAACGCCGATGATGCACGCCGGGCGCTTGGCCTTGTCCTTCCACTGCTGGAGGAAGAACACGATAAACAGCGCGTTGAGCGCAAAATCAAGCCCCGTTGTGTCAAACGTTATGATCTTGCCGAGCACACTGCCGAGCGCCGTGAGGCCGCACCAGTAAACATACAAGAGCAGAGTCTGCCCGAAGAAGAAATACCGCGGCTCCATCCCCTCCGGAGCATCGGAGGATACCGCCAGCGAGAAAGGCTCATCGGCCAGAGCATAGATAAGAAACGGCTTGAACGGCTGCGTATCCTTATATTTTTCAAGCAGCGCAAGTCCGTAAAACGTGTGTCGGAAATTCACGAAATAGCTCATTATGAGCATCTGCACAGGGTCAAATCCGGCCGCCATCATCGGCACCGCCGCGATCTGCATTCCGCCGCAGAAGCATATCATAGAAAACAGCAACGTCCACAGGGGGCCGTAGCCGAGTTCTTCCATCAAAACCCCGTAGGTCAGTGCAACGAATATCCAGCCGAAAAAGATCGGAACCGTGGACGGGAACGCGGCCTTGACACCGCGAAAAACTTCTTTTATCTCAACTTTTCTTTTCATGGCAATAAAAAAGCGCAGCCGAAAACGACTGCGCAGTGCTTTCTGAAATTTGCGCGCTTATCAGATAAGGTTCAGCACGAGGGTGAGGATAACGAAAGCGATTGCAAACCACTTGGTGGCCTTTGCAAGCTTTGCATCCAGAGACTTTGCCTTGCCCTTGCTCAGGAAGGTCTCTGCGCCGCCGGCGATCGCACCGGACAAGCCTGCGCTTTTGCCGCTCTGAAGAAGGACGACGACCGTTACAGCAAGGCCGGAGAGGAGCTGAAGGATGGTGAGAATGAGTTTCAAAGTGTTCATTTATATTCAATCCTTTCGATTTTGACATATTAGCCTATCTACTATACCACAAGCATTTCCGGAATACAAGAAAAATTTACACTATTTTTTTACCACACCTGCCATCGGAGCAGGAAAAATATGAAATATGCGAAAAACAGGAGCGCGCTCAGCAGGATAAGCACACGCTCGGTGCGCGCATTTTCCGCAAGCGCCGACATTGCCGCCGGGAGCGAGAGCATCGCCGCAAGATATCGCGGCGCGCTCAGAAGCCATGTCGCGCCCATCGTCACGACAAAATATGCGATAAAATACGCTGTGTAAGATGCGCGTATCCTTTTCGCGGCAAATATCATCGCTGCGAGCGACAAAAGCTGCGCCAAAAGGTTCGGCAGCCACAATCCCCAAAAAAGCGCCGTAGAATTTGATGCGGCGGAAACCGCGTTTTCCGTCTGGTATGCGGCGGTGCCGAAAAACCATCCGAGCTGCTGGTGCCAGTGGATGCTCTGATACTCCATGAATTTAAACGCATCGCCGGACACTGAGTAGTTTATCATGCAATAGGCCGCAAAGCCGAGCGGCACCATAAACAAAGCCAGATATTCGCGCGGCTTTGCCCTCGAACGAACAAGCTCAAACAGGATCGGCACGACGAGGATCAGCCCCGGCGAGCGCGTGAACGCAGCATATGCGCCCAAAAGGCCTCCGGTTCGTATCCTGCCGGTGCGGACAAGATACAGGCACGACACCGTGCACAGGACAAAAAGGCTCTCGCTCATGGGTGCTGCAAAGAAAAACGCCGCCGGGCAGAGCGCAAAAAATTTCACCGCGCGCAGAGCCGCCGCGCTTTCCATGTCAAGGCACATTAGCTTATACAGCATAACGCCCGAGCCTGCAAAGCAAAGCGCCGAAACGAAAAGCCCGGCTGCGAGGCAGTCGCCCGTGAGATACGAAAAAAGTCTCACGACAACGGGGTAGCCCGGCAGGAAAACGAGCTGCACGAGCCTGTCCCACTCGCCGTCGGACAGATACCAGTCGCGCGCTATGTCCATATAGTGCTGACTGTCGGTGCACAGCCAGAAGCGAACATAGCCGCCAACGGTCTCGTCATAGCCGAGAATTTTGCGCAGAACAAAGCCGAGTATAAGGATAACGACATCCCATATTATAATAAGCGCAAAAATGCGCGCGCAGACCGTGCCGTCGGCCGTGCCGAGGCGATCTTCGCCTTTTTCTCGCCAGAACGCGCACCACTCAGGCACAAAGCGCAGGCACAGCGCAAGCATGAGCAGCGCACTGATAACGGCAGCGGCATAACCGGCGGCGCCGTAGCTGCTGCCGGCGCACCAGAGCGCAAACACCGCCGCAAGCACGGCCGTGCCGAGCGCGGATATTAACTTTTCGGGAAATTTATCGTTGAGCATGACATTTATAATAACATAACCGCGGCGCAAATTAAAGCCCCGGCAATTGACTTCACCGCGGCACGGTGCTAATATTCTTGCATAAATCATTTAAGAAGGGCATCAAAATGCAGGAAGACAAGTCATTTCTCGGCACGCAGCCGATAAAAAAGCTGTTGCCGAAGCTCGCTGTGCCGACGGTTATCGCGCAGCTTGTCAACATGCTGTACAACATCGTGGACCGCATCTACATCGGCCACATTCCCGGTGACGGCGATCTGGCCCTTACCGGCGTGGGCGTATGCCTGCCGCTGATTTTAATTGTCTCCGCCTTCGCGGCGCTGGTGGCCTCCGGCGGTGCGCCCCGGGCCTCCATCTACATGGGTAAGCAGGATCATGACACCGCCGAGAAGATTTTAGGCGGCTGCTTTGCCCTGCAATTAGCGGTCTCCGCTCTGCTGACGGCGGTATTGCTGCTGTGGAGCCGGGATCTGCTGTTGGCCTTCGGCGCCAGCGAGAACACCATCGGCTACGCCGCCAGCTATATGCGGATCTACGCTGTGGGCACCGTGTTCGTGCAGCTGACCCTGGGCCTGAACGCCTTTATCACCGCACAGGGCTTTGCCAAGATCGGAATGCGGACGGTGCTCATCGGCGCGGTGGCCAACATCGTTCTGGACCCTATTTTTATTTACGGACTGCACATGGGCGTCCGGGGCGCGGCGCTGGCCACTATTCTCTCCCAAGGTCTGTCCTGTATCTGGGTGCTGCGGTTCCTCACCGGCCCCAAAACCCTGCTGCGGCTGAAAAAGGAAACCCTGTTCCGCAATTTCAAGCTGGTGCTGCCGTGCATCGCGCTGGGCCTTTCCCCGTTTGTGATGCAGTCGACGGAGAGCCTCATCGCCATCTGCTTCAACTCATCTCTCCTGCGCTACGGCGGCGACATGGCCGTCGGCACGATGACAGTGCTGACGAGCATCATGCAGTTTTCGAACATGCCGCTTCAGGGCTTGACACAGGGCGCACAGCCCATCGTGAGCTACAACTTCGGCGCAAAGAACGCCCAGCGCGTGCGCGATGCCTACTTCTGCCTGCTGCGCGCGTGCTTTACTTATTCAATGGCCATCTGGCTTCTGGTCGAGCTCTTCCCGCGCGCGTTCATCCTGATTTTCAATAATGACCCCGCGCTGGTCGAATACGCGGCGTGGGCCGTGCGCATCTACATGGGGTGCAGCGGTATTTTCGGCATCCAGATCGCCTGCCAGCAGACGTTTGTGGCGCTCGGCAACGCGAAGACATCACTCTTCCTCGCCGTGTGGCGCAAGATCATCCTGCTCATCCCGCTCATCTATATTCTGCCGCACTTTTTCGCGGACAAGGCGTTCGCGGTGTTCCTGGCCGAGCCCGTGGCGGACTTCGGCGCGGTGGCGCTGACGAGCTTCACATTCTATCGCCAGTTCCGTCGCTCAATGCGCGAGCTGGAAGGTGCGGAAGCGACTGGGGAGCGGTAAAGAAAATTTTTAACGCAAAAATAAAAGGAGAGGGCAAGTCCCTCTCCTTTTATTTTTTACGCCTGGCCGCCGCTTTCCATCGGCTCTTTCTCGCGGAACAGCATCGTGATACACCAGATGCCGGCAAGGCCTACGAGCGTGTAGATCACGCGGCTGAGCATACCGGTCTGTCCGCCGAAGAGAAAGGCGACGCAGTCAAAGCCGAAAAGGCCCACGCTGCCCCAGTTGAGCGCGCCGATGATAGCAAGCGTCAGCGCGATCTTGTCGATGACCATGAAATTCCCTCCTTAAAAAGATGGTTTGGTCTTCGGTAGTCTTCCCGTGATGGGCGAAAATATGCGTACGGCGTTTTCTGCATTGCCCGAAAAAGAAAACTATGATAAAATTAGGATAAAATATTGATAACTTTAAGAGAGAAAAAGGGGGAAGGACGCTTGCTGCACATACTGATGGGACGCGCGCGCACGGGCAAATCCGAGCGCGTGCTGCAAAGGATCACCGCGCTGGGGGACTCGTCGCAGCAGATTCTGCTCGTGCCGGAGCACGCC
>OLZT01000413.1_pt1 | contig 16020 bp, 21 predicted proteins | sample 1644501 | NCBI WGS metagenome assembly OLZT01 (sample SAMEA103958140, study PRJEB25191) | human gut metagenome | biome: human-associated habitat [ENVO:00009003]; feature: intestine environment [ENVO:2100002]; material: feces | place: Germany | collected 2013/2015 | reverse complement strand
ATTTATCGTGACAGCACGGATTATGAAAAACGAACTGGAAATGGAAGAAACGGATGCGCAGGTGGATGAAGAAGAAGACGCAGATCGCGACGATGATGAGCGTTGGGATCATGCCCAGGAGTCTTTTAATGAAATATCGCAGCATGGAGTCGCCGGCGCATTCGCCTGAGAATTGAAGTTGGGTGTTTGTTCCCCCGGGGGAAGGCTGAAGCTGCCTTTTTGAAGGAAGCTCTGCCGTCCCGCAGGGGCGTTGTGAGTGAATTTTGAAGCTTTACTTGAGCTCAAGCTCGGAGAAGTTGAAGCTCGCATCGGGCTGGATGTAGAAGCCCGTCAGGTTCTTCGCCGCACCGGCAATGTTCTGCTCGGTAGCGAGGAAGATCCACGGGGCGTCGTGCCAGATCTGCTTCTGAATGTCGGCGTAGAGCTCGGCCTTCTTCGCGCGGTCGGTGGTGGCGAGCGCTTCCATGAGCTTCTCGTCGACCATCTTGTTCGAATAGTAGGAATCGTTCGAATCGTTCGGCGTGAAGCTTGCCGTGGCAAGAAGCGGACGGATCGCGTAGTCCATTTCGCCCGTGGAGCTCGACCAGCCGATGTAGTAGAGCCGGTGCTCGGACTTCTCAGGCGTCACGGATTCAACGAGCGCGGTGCGCTGGCCGGCCTCAAGCGCGCGGATGTCGGCCTTGACGCCCACCTGCGCGAGCTGCTGCTGCAGGAACTGGATCACCTTCTGGGCGGTCGTATGGTTGTAGAGCGACCAGAGGGTGGCGGTGAAGCCGTTCGGGTAGCGCTGCCCGTTGGCGGAGGAGTAGACGCCGAAGGTGGAAGCCTCGCCGATGGTGATGGCAAAGGTCTGCTGCTCGTTGATCTGAATAGTATCCGCCCACACAAGGCCACCGAGGCCGTCCGTGCCGTCCGCGCCCGCCGCATCGAAGTCGCCGTCCGCGCCCGCCGTGCCGTTGCCGCCGTGCCCGACGAGGATCACGCGCAGCCGCGTTTTGCCCGCCGGGGCCGTCCACGATCCGCTCTCGGTAAAGACCGCGCGCTCGGTGTAGAGATACGAGCCGTCCGCCTGCAATAGCTTGCTCTGGCAGCCCTGCAGCACGCCGTCCGAGAATTGAAACGTCTGGTAGATGCGCCGCGCCGTGGTCGCGCTGCTCTCGTCGAGCCACACGGTGTCCACGTCGCCGATCTCACTTGCGGGGTCGCCGCGCCCGGTCAGCTCCAGCTGGTTGCCGCCGTAGCACGAGAGGATCAGCCGCGCCGCCGTGAGCGCCTGCGCCTGCGTGTGCAGAAACGGATTCTCGATGGTCACGGTCTTCTCGCTGCTCGTGGAGTTGCCCGAGACGACGTACTCCGTCCCGTCCAAGAGGTGGAAAATGAGCGACGCAAGGGACTGGTTGGCCTTCATGGTCGGGTAATTGACGAGGTTTTCCAGCGTGATCTTGCTGCCCTGATTCCACAGCGGTTCCACGGCAAGTTTTCCGGTCTCTGCGTCCGCGCGCGGCCATGTGCCGGTCGCCATGCAGGCCCAGCGCAGGATGTCGCCGCACTTCTTCCCGCTCACCGCGGCGCGGCTCGAGGCCGTGACCGCGAGGTCGGCATAGCCCGCGTCCACCGTGTAGCGGTCCGCAAAGTTGGTGCCGAGCTGAGAAACGAGTGAGGCGATCCAGCCAGAGAGCGTGATGGGCAGCACCGTCGGCGCGAGGTACGCGCGGTCGGCGAGCAGCCCGATGATGTCCACAAGGTCCCATTGCATCGTCAGGCCGTTGTCGCCGGTCTTCCAGCCGTCGGAGTATTGGTAGAAGACGCCCACGCGCTTATATTCCACCGTGCCATCCGCGAGCCGCACGCCGATGTAGGTCTCCACGCCCTGCCGCTCCTCGATGCTCTGGAACAGCCCGGACTTGCTCCGCGGCTCGAACATACGGTTCTTGTTGTTCATCGCCATTTTGAGCATTCCGTATGGTAGCGTCAGGCAAGATACGTCCCCTTGCTGCTGCACGGAAAAGGACGCCAGCATATTTTCGCTCCATTGTTCGTAGTAGCCCGGTATGATCTCTACTGTTCGCATCCTGCGGTACGGCAGGCTCCATTTGGTCACAGTGATCTTGATCGCGTCCGGCGTGTAGACCGTAAAGCCGGATATCTTGACGGCGCTTTGCGTGTTCCCGGTATACGTTTCCGTATGATACGAGACGCCATCGACCAGAAAATCCACCGTAAAATCCTCTGGCACACCGTCAAGCGGGTCGGAAGAAAAGAAGATGCTGCACGCCTGCAAAACGCTGACGTTGGAAAATGACAGCTGCGTCCATACCGGAGTAGAAAACGTTCCGTCCGCGCCCGACAATGCCTCACTTGCCGTCCCAATTTCGCCCGCAATTTGATAGTCGTCGGGGAAAACCGCAAACGATCCATCCAGCAACCAGCGGTTTTTCTCCAGCGTTGCGTAGCGCGGAGGCGCGGAAATGTCCTTGTCCGTCAGCTGTGCCGACTTTGACCACGGCGCAAGCCCGCTTGACGTGACCGCCCCGATGGTCATATCGGGGTCGGAGATGTCCACCACCGCTTTGAGGTAGATGCGCCTCGTTTTCCCGACGATAGCCGAGCGAAACGCGGAGGTCGCATCAATCATGCGGCGTCACCTCCCGCAGCTCGACGGAAAAGTCACCCCACATCGGCTTTCCCTCGCGGCTCCACATAAATTTAGGCGAGGCAAATGCCGTCACAAAAAACTCGGACGAAATCATTTCCGTGCTGTTCGGCGGAAGAAACGCGCAGAGGATCGGCTCATTTCTCCCTTTTCTGCACGCCGCAAGCAGGTTATTTTTCTCCTCGTCGGTAAAATAGCCGTACTGGTAATTCACGCGCCACACCGTTCCGCGCAGCTCGCGCACCATGTTCCCCGGCAGCATCACAAGGTCAACGCTTAGCGGCTCTTCATAAGCCGTATAACCGCCCTTTTGGCTTTCCGGTAAAAGGATCGCATAGCCGCCAGTATCTAAAATGAGTTGATTCATGCCGCCTCCTTATGCCATCTGCGCGTTTGCGATAGGCGTGCCCGCCGCAGCCGCCGCTTTGATGGAAAACGGCAGCAGATAGCTCGCCAGCTTTGTGCCGTCCGGAAACATCAGGTTGATGGTGGTCGTTCCGGCCTCTGTGCTCACGCCCATGCTGTTGACGATGGCCGCGCTCGACCGTCCGATGCCGGAATCGGCAAAGCCTACCGTCGCCGTTCCAAAGTCCAGCCCGCTTGTAATGCCTTGTTTGATCGTTCCGTATTCGCTCTCCCAGCCCTCGCCGAGGCCGAGCGCCATGTTCTCGCCGATCCCCGCAAACACGCGGGACGGCGAGTGAATGCCAAGAACGCCTTTGACGTTATCCACAATGCCGCCGAAGAAGCCGGACACCTTTTCCTTGATCCAGCTCCCCATCGCCTTGATGCCGTCCCACACGCCGCGCACAATGTCCTTGCCGACCTCGATCACGTCAGGTATGGAATCGACCAACGTTTTAATGATCGTTGCCGCCATATTCAAAACGCCTGTGACCAGCTGTGGAAGGTTCTGCGCCAGCCCTTTGACCAACGCAATGACCATCTTCATGCCCAGCTCAATGACCTGCGGCAGCTTTTCGACGGCATAGCCGACGAACTTCTCAATCATTTCAGGGCCTTTTTCTTGCACCACAACGCCAATGTTTTCAAGGATTCTCTCAACGACCGGCAAGAGATTTTCCGCCACCGTCACGGTGCTGCCCAAAAGGTTTGTAATGAGTTCCGCCATGTCGGCGTTTTCATCGCCAAGCCCCGTGATAAAGTTTTCATACGCCGCTTTCATCGACGCGATAGAGCCTTGAATCGTCGTGCTGGCTTCCAGCTGCGTTGTGCCCGTGATGTCCATTTCCGTCTGCACGGTATGGATAGCGTCAACGATGTCCGCGTAGCTGTCGATGGTGTAGTTGGTGTAGTTGCCCTGCGCGGCGTTTAAAGCGTTCGCATCGTCCAAAAGCCGCTGCATTTCCTCCTTTGTGCCGCCATAGCCGAGCTTAAGGTTGTCGAGCATGGTATAGTTCTGCTTGGCAAAACCGGAATACGCGTTTTGGATAGATTCCATGCTCGAACCCATCTTGTTCGCATTGTCGCTCATGTCGGTAATGGCCAGATTCGCCTTTTCCGCTGCCGCGTCCGTGTCGCCGCCCATCGATTGCAGCAGCGACGCGGAAAACGCCGTCACGGTGGTCATGTACTCGTTTGCGCTCATTCCCGCCGTCTGGTATGCGTTCGCGGCGTACTGCATCACGGTGTCGGCAGAGGACTTAAAAAGTGTTTCCACGCCGCCGACCAGCTGCTCATATTCGCCGTAATTTTCTACGGCCTGCTTTGTAATGGCGACCGCAGCCGCGCCAGCCGCTACAATCGCGGCGCCGCCGACCTTTGCCGCCGTAGCAAGCCCGCCTTTCAGTTTCCCTGCAAGCGTTTCCGCCTTGCTGCTCGTTTCCGAAAAGCCTTTGTCTACGTCTCCGTCGTCTACGCTGATTTTGACAAAAAGGTCTAATAAATTCATGTTCTCACCACGCTTTTTGGTGTTTTTTGGTGAAAAGCCCTTGAAAGGTCAAGGCTTATGTACTACAATTTCAGGAAAGGAGGGTTTTGCCATGATCAATTTCAACAAAGATTCTGCATTTGACTTAAAGCCTATTTCCATTGCCGAAGTCCGCGACGAGGTCAACGGTCTTTTGATCGCGGGCGAAGAGATCGCCTGCGCATTTAAAACGATCCGCGACCAGCTTATCTTCACCAACAAGCGCATCATTTCCGTTGACGTGCAGGGCATCACCGGAAAACGGAAATCGTTCAGCTCCATGCCCTTTTCCAAGGTGCAGTTCTTCGCTATCCAGACACCCGGCCTTGTTGAGCTGATCCCCGACAGCGAGCTTGTCCTGACGTTCTCCAATGGCTTTACCGCCAAATTCGAGTTCAAAGGCGATACCGACATCGGGAAGATTGGCCGCATGATCTCGGAATACGTTCTCAAATAACGCCTATTCCTCCGCCGCCCCGTCAGGGGCGGCTTTTTTTATCGTCAGCCCGCACCGCGCGACAATATCGGCGGTGATCTCTTTGCACGTTCTGTTGTCCTGCTTTTTCGGCTCAATCATGTCCGCGTATCGCGCCTTGATGTAGTCCCCGCCCACGTATTGCGCCGTGTTTTCGGCCACAAAGCGCAGCGCGTCGGTCACATAGATGCGGTACGCCTCTGCCCTTGCCCACTCAACAAAGCGCGCCGCGCAGTACCCCACAAACGCCTTTACGCTTCTTGCCCCTCGGTATTCTCCTGCGCAGAGCCAGAGGAGTTCTCGCTCTGCGCCGAGAGAAAAAGCGCGGTGAATGCTTCATCGGTCAAAAGTTCCGTTGCGTCTCGCATCAGCTTGACGAGGTTCAGGGCCCCCTTGTAGCTCTCCGCGCTCACGCCCTCAATAGAGGCAAGAATAGCAATAATATCGCCTTTGTGGCCCTTGAGCAGCGCAGGGAGCGCTTTTCGCGCCCGCTGCGTCATAAACTCTTTGGCCGTCATGCCCTCGGGCAGCTTCTCGCGCTTGAACAGCGCGGATGCCGCATCATCCTCCGCAATGTTGGCAATCGGGTCGATGATATCCGCGATGACGTCAAAGACGCGCTCGCCCTGAATGTCGGAAAGTCTCATTTACGCCTCCGCCGTGCCGGCCTTGATGTAGATTTCAAAGGGAACGATGTCCTGCGCGCTCATGGAATAGTGGCCGGTAAACTCGAACGCAAACTGACCCTTGGACTTGTCCGCCGTCTGAAGCTGGAAGCCGCCCGTGGAAAGCGCGTTGAGCAGCTTGATAGCGATAAAGCCGCCGTTGGTTTCGCCGTTCTTGTCGGAGTAATCGCCTACAAGCCAGATATCGTCAAAGTCCGCGTCCTTGAGGTCGTTGCGTGGTGTGACCTTGGTCGTGTCGGTCGTCCCGATGTCCGCCGCGCCGCACAGCCGCTTTGCAATAGCGGTATCGGCATTGACAAACGTACCGGTCATCTTTACCTCCCACGAATCGAGCTTTTTTAGCTCCTTCATGTTCTTCGGACAGTTGTCGATATCCTCGCCAAAGTCTGAATAGGTCGGCGTGGCGGTAAAATTGACGCCGCCGGTCGTTGCACCGATCTGCCCCGCCTCGCCAATGGTGCCGGTAGCCGGTGTGAAATCGGTCGTCAGAATACCGGCGTTGATCTGAAGCTTCTGAAACGCATCAGAAGGAATCTTGGTAAATTTCATGTCGTTGTCCTTTCATCAGTTTTGCGACAGGAACTCAACCGTGATGTTGAGATACCGCCGCTTGATGTTTTTATCGCTTTCATCCGCGATATTCTGGCACCACGGAGAGCCGCGCTTGATCCACATCGCGCCGCCGTCGTACGGCACCATGCACCCGCCCATGCCGATGGTGTCGGCGATCTCCTGCGCCTTTGCGTTTGGCACCGCTTCGCTCTCGGTGTAATCCCAAAGATTGACCGTCAGCGCGATCTCGCCGCTCTCCCATGATCCGGTGATCAGCTCATAGGCCAGCCACGGGAAAACCGCGTCATCCGGCACGTTGGACGTTGGGTATGCTGGGAGGAATTGAGAAAACCACGCATGGAGCGCCTTATCTTTTGTCATTTCGGCAGCTCCTTTCGCTCCGCGGTGAAGAATTTCAGCGCCCGAATCGTCGGGCCTGCCGACCGCGGCGCATCCCGTTCTTCCGGGTTTGAGGTCACGCGGTAAGTGTAGCCGGTGGACGTGTCGCGGAAATAGTCGTTGTACTCGATGGGGACAGTCTTGTTGACCAGCGCGGAATACACCGACGTAACTCCCTCTTTTTCGGCTCTGCGGGCCTCCATCGAGGTGTCAAGCGCTTGATAGTTGAGAAATTCCGCGCCCTCAGACCATGCGACGATGTAGCCGCCTGCGCCGTCCGGCGTTCGCGTCTTTTCCATCAGCACGCACTTGCTTGCAAAATCGTCGAGCAAACTCACGGTTCCACCCCCTTGAGCTTCCGCCAGTCGTTTAACCGACCTCTAAAAGCGTCCTGCCAGCCGTTTAACGAGCCGCTGTCGTTTCCTGCGCTGCGTTTGGTGTAGGAGTAGCCCCCGAAGCTCTCGCTTTGATACGGGCTTGCAACGGCCTCTCCGTTCTTCTCCTGCCACGCCTCGATCTCAACCGAAAGATCGATTACAATTTTCGGCACGGCAAGCGCCCACACAGAGCCGGTAAACGTCTCGTCCGTTAAATCGACCGCCGGATATTGATGCAGACCATCGTTAAACACAGAGCCGCAGATGCGGAAATATTGATTGGTCAGGAGAAAGGGCAGCGTAATGCTGCCATTCTCCACGGTGAACGTGCCCTCGTGGATCTCCACAAGGAACCAGTTGTTCAAATGCCGTAAGACCTGTTCGAGCATTGCGCCGCCCCCTTATTTAGCCCGCAGCAGCCGCAGCAACGGTAGCCACGGCAATGCCGTCCAGATACTCAGCCCACAGCTTCATGCCCATGATGGCGTACATATCGCCGGTGGCGCGGCTGTAATCGCCGTCGACGTGAACTCCGATCAGGTTGGTCTCGCCCTTCACGGTGTAGTTCAGGCCCAGCTTGGCAAAGTCGCTGTCGCTGGGGTCCACATAGTACAGGTCGATGTTCTCCACGGGCAGAGCAATCACCTTCTTGGAGGCAATGTACTTCTCAGGCAGCAGGAACAGGGTGCGGTAGCCCATGAAGTTCTCCACGTAGTTGATGCCGAACATCGTCTGCACGGTGATCTCCTTGTCGCCCAGGTAATCGTAAGCGTCGATGATGTTGGCAAAGCCCACCACCTCGGTCACGTCCTTATCCAGACCGGCAAACTTGTCCAGCACCTTGCCCTTAGCCATAGCCAGAGCACGCTGCCACGTCTTCTCGGTCACCTTCAAAGTGCCGGTACCGAGGAAGGTGTAGAAGTCGGTCAGGACCTTGTTCTGCAGGGCCACGAGGAAAGCCTCGTCAGTCTTCTCCACGGCAACATCAGCGCCGTACTTTGCCACGCTCTCGATGGTCACGCTCTTGGCATACTTGTCAATGTCGATATCGCCATAGGCAACAGGCTCCACCTTCATCTTGGTGAAGGGGATCTCGTCACCCTCAGCCACAGTGCCGCCCTTGAGACCGCCGTCCACGCTGGCCTTGTAGGAAACCAGCTTCGTGCCGGGGGCCTTGCGGATGGGCCGCATGATGCCCAGGATGTTCCGCAGTGCGTCCCAGTTATCAGCGAAGCGGGACACGAAATCCACCTCACGGGCGGAAGTGGTAAACTGCGCGGAAGTTGTTACGTTAGTTTTCGCAGCCATAAATAGCTCCTTTCAAAAAATCAGTTGTTTTCGCTTGCCATCAGATCGGCAAGTGCTTTCTGGCGCTCCGCCGTAGACATCACATAGCGGCCCTTATCGTCCTTCTTATAGATGTCCTCGCGGGTCTTCGCGCCGCCGGTGTTCGCCGGGGGATTGGCGGGATTCGCGCCCTTTGTCTGCGTGGTGGAGACCAGCCCCTTGTAGGTGCCGTCTACGAGCGCATCAAGGGCTTTGGTGTCCTTGATCTTATCGCCGTCCAGTTCCAATGCGGCCATTTCTTCGCCGCAGCCGCGCATAGCAAGATCGAGATTCGCGCCGGTGATGTTTTTGCTCTCAAAGTAAGCGCGCACGGCCTTTTCCTTTGCCGCCTTGCTTTCCTTTGCCGTGACGTCGGATTTGTAAGTTTCAAAGGCCGAGTGTTCCTTCTCGTACTTCTCCTTATAGCCGCCGTCACCCGCTGCCTTGAGGTCGTCCAATTCCTTCTGGACGCCGGGCAGCTTCTCCGCGTCCGCCTTGTACTTTGTGAGATCGTCCTTGAGGGGGTCGACCACGCCCAGATGCAGCGCAACCAAGCGATTTTCGATCTCTTCGGTGCAAGCGTCGCCGAGAATATTTCTGATTTCCGCTCTCGTAAATTTTGCCATGTTATTCGTTCTCCTTTTCCTTGGCCCCAATTCTTCGGGGGCGAACGTTGTATAAAAACCGCTGTACCTCGCGGGTTTTACCTGTTCTAAATTGCGTTTGCCATTTCCCACGCCTTGTGGATTTTTGTCCCTTGCCACGCAATCCAGTCGACAAGCTCCTCGTTTTTGCACCATGCCCCTTCAAAAGAAAGCCCGCTATCCGAAAGACCGCTTTCGCTGAAAAATGCGTGTACAATTTCATGCCGTAGCGTTTGCTTTTGAGCTTCTTTTGCCGTTTCTACCGGCTCGTTTTCCCACCCCTTATAGGTTGTCATGTCGCAAATTACGATTTGCTTCAAAAGGTGGTCGCAATATCCGTCAATGCTCCTGCGCTCAAACGCCTCATCGTCACCGTACTTTTTAACGACAATTTCGTAATCCGTGCCTAAAATGTTGACTTTGCTGTTAGCCATGCGTTCCCTCCTGAAAGAAAAAGAGCCAACCTGTAAGAAATCCTTACAAGCTGGCTCCTATTGCCCTTTCCCGCGCCCTATCGCGCGGAAGTGCTGTATTTGATTGTTTTCTTGACCTCTAAGACAATGTACCCGTCGCCTTTTCGTCGTATTTCAGCATCGTTGCCGCGCTTGATAATGGCTTCAATGGCCTTGATGGTTTCATTATCCATTTTTCAGCTCGCTTTCCAGAATGTCCCGATACTGTGCGGCGTGGTCGGCGGCAGCGGGCTTCAAAAACGGCTGTGCCTTGTTGCCGCGCGTGTAATGCCAATTGCCCTTTGCGTCTTGATACACCCACGGTGTAGGCCGTCCTCCGCCGCCTTCGGCGTAAATGCCCGTGCCAAGCTCAACGGAAGGCGCGTAAGAATTGTCCGTCCCGATGATTACCGCCAGTTCCTGCTCGTCTACCACATGAGTATTGCTGTTTCGCAGAATTCCGGTATCCACGGGGCACAGCTTTTTTGCATATCCCTCTGCCACCAGCCCGCACTTTTCAAGCCCCCGCAGCAGCGCCGCCTTGATTTCGGCGGAAACCTCAGCACTGTGGTCTTGAACTTCAATGTTCATTTTTGAGCACCTTTAAGCATCTTTCCCATTCATCGTGCTTCCCCGATGTCGGCTTCTGCTCAATCAAAACAAGGATAAGAATATTCCATTGCTTTATATGATCTTCATGCGTGGCATTGCTTTCAAGAAAAGCTAATGTTTGCTTCATTGGATAAAGTTCCGCCCTTGCAATGAACGATTCCGCAAACGCACGAGCGCAGCCGCGCCTTTCGCACTCGGCATACACTTTTCCCATGCGATTCTCTTCTTGTGCTTTAAGCTTTTCTCTTATCCCTTGAATATTACTCATCATCCATCACCATTTTTATGTAATAGCGGTACTCTCCCATAATTTCTTCTTCGCGGACTTCCTTGATTGTAAATGTTGCCCCGCGTTTTAACAAAAACTCATATTCTGTGTCTTGGAATTGTCCAGCCAACTGATTGACATACGCCCCGCGTCCTACGCCAGCCGGGATTTCAATGTCAAATATCGTCGGCTTTGCAGTAGCAACGCCATTTCCTTGAACAACAGTTGTGCTTGAATATGCGCTTTCGCGGAATTTTTTGCCTACAAGTTCACTCAAGCTCTCTTTCACATCGTTGTCTTCTACAAGCCTGTCAAGAACATCATTCATTACACCGCGCTGAACGCGAATATTCTCTTTTAGCTCATATCTACTTATAGCGCTATCCAAACCTTTGATTTGCTGTTCGACAAATGCGCTATTGATGTTCTCCCAATCACCCGTTTTTCGCAAATATGCGTTTATGTCGTAGTAACCGCCGCCGGTATAGTCCCCAATAGCATAATCTTCGGCCTCTGACAAAGATTTTTGCCATTGTGCGTGCTTGCTTCTTTTCTTTGCGAGCAGTCCTCTTTCTTCCCCATCGTAATAGAAAAAGTCATTTGCCGCATCGCCCGTGTCAAACTGCCTATACTCCGCAGGCTCTGTTTTTTCTTTAATTATAGCAGATTTTCCCGCATTTACAACTTGCGCTGTGTCTTTTTTCCACCCCACCCATTCCGCATAGGTCATGTTCGAGACAACCTCTGTTTGCCCCGTATCGGCGTTTCTGGCGCGTCTCTGCGCAGTAGAGGTATCTACGCCCTCCACGGCGGCGATCAGCGTGCAGCGGCAGTTATATATCTCCCACGGTGGCCCTTGCGGGTCGCCGGGAAAGCGGCAACCGTTAGAAAACTTCTTGTCCTGCGCCACTTGTTCGCCGTCAAGCATAGCATGAGAGTGTCGTGTACGCGCGTCCAGCGTGGCCAACCATTCTTTTTTGAGCTTAATGCCCATCTTCTGCGCCGCCGCGTAGCTGTCCATGCGTCCGGCGTTCTGCGCGCCGGTGGCGGCAGTTCTGGCCGTGCGGATAGCGCTATCGCGGCTCATGGTGGTGATGCGCCGCTGCAAATCATCCGCCATGTGCTTGATGCTCTTTCCCTGCAAGATGGAGCTGGTGACGCTCTTAGTGATTTGCTTTTTGCCATACGCGAGGTCGATACCGCGCTTTAAGGCGCGTTTCGGCGGGTAGTATGGCATTAAGTCCGGCTGCTCCACGATCAAACGCTTGACCGTCTGCTCGTCCCACAGGTCAAAGCCGACGTTGCCCGCAACCTGCTCGATGGTATAGGCCGCATAGTTGCGGTTGAGAGAGTAGATACCGGGCGTTGCATCGTTGGTGTAGGATACTGCCACAGCGTTTGCATCGGTCATGCGGTGTGCCACCTTGTCACGCATGACCTGATAGCGTTCCCCACGCCCGATCTGGTTCAGCCGCCATTGCTTATAGTCCTGCTCCGTCCATTCCTTACCGTTCCGCACGGTGCCGATCAGTGCCTTCATTTCCTCGTCGCGCTTTTTGAATTGCTCAAAGTAAGCGTCAATGGTCGCTTGCAGCTCTTCCCCAGCCTCACGGTACAGCCTTGCAATACGCCGTTCCAACTTCGCAAGCTCTTTGTCGGTCAGCTTGTGTCCGAGGTCACTGTTCGCCATCGCCGTTCACCCCCGGCGCGACCGGTTCCGCAAGACTGCGGTCAATCGCTTCTGCCGCTTTGCGCTTCGCCATGTCCTCGTACTGGTCAATGTCACCGTTGATCGTCAGCAGCTTCTTTGTGATGTATTCATCATCGTAATACGCCGCGCCCAGAAGAATGTTCTGTGTTTCCTCGCTCTTGTTGATAATCTGATTGCGCGTGTAACTCGGCTGGTCCTCAACCCCTGCCAAACGCAGAATTTCCACGATAAACCGCGTGACTTCGGACTCAAACTTGTCTGTCTTCAAATCCAGCGGCGCATAGCTTGCCTTGATCGCGGTCGCCGTCTGATTGCCCGCGGATACCGCCGCAGCGTCGAAGCACTGGAAATCTTCATAGAGTTTCCGTTTCAGCATATCTATTGTCGTATTTGTCCCTTCGTACGGCGCTTCAATTGCCTGCGGTGTTGCCTTCGCACCGTCGTCGCCGTCTGCGTGGGCCACATGCAGCGTTTTGAGCCGCTCCACAAATTTCGCATCGTCCAGATCGTCCATGCCGTTGCAGTTGGACAATACCCAATAGATCAGATTGCCCTCGTCCACGTTGTTGACCATGTTAGAGGACGCAAGATCGAGCGCGTCAATGGTGTTGCGCTTGCCGACAATTTCGGATAGGCACCGCTTGTTGTTTTTCAGCGGCACAATGGGGAAACTCGGATAGTTCCCGCCGTCATAGATTTCGGTTTCGCCAACTTCGGCCTTGCGGATAACGATCTTGTAACTGCGCTTTTCCTGCAATACGCTCATATCTTTGTTTTTCGGCTGGAAGTACTCGGTAAAGCCGTCGATCTCGTACAGCGTCGCTCTCAGGGGCTTATCCTGTGCCACCTGCCAGAACCGGATACCGGCCTTCATCGCGCCGTCCTCTTCATCGTAGAGGGGAACAAACTCAAGCAGGGAGAACACCCGCAAATGCGTCAAATCCCAGAAGCCAAAGGACACGCCCGCGATTTTCGCCTCACGCGCCGCATCCATGACTTCCTGATCGAAGTCCGGGCATAGCTTTTTCGGCGTTTCTTTCTCCGCAAAAGTTACGCCGTTGCCAAGCAAATACGAGATTTCTTGATCCACCGCCAGACCGAAGAAGCGGCTGGCCAGTTTATGGTTTGCCGTCCACATATCCGTGTGGCTGCGCCCCTGCATATCATAGATGATCTTTTCGTAGCGGTTGATGGTCGGATTTAGGCCGTTGTAATATTCCTCCGCATCCACCGCCGTTTTATACGCCGTGCTCTCGCGGTGCTCATTGATCGTGCTGCGGACAAACTCAATGCGCGCCTGCTCGTTGTCACCGACCGCCACGAGGTCGTTATATGTTTTGATAGCCGCTCACCGTCCTATCTGTTCCAAAGTGGTGTATACTCGCGCCGATACGCCTTGTTCTTCAGGACCGTATAAGCAAAATACCGTGTTTCATCCATCGCGTGGTCATTTTCTTTGATCGGCCTGTCATCGGCGGATTTTTCGTCCCACCGATACAGTCCAAACTCGCGGATGCAGTCTTTGCAATCTCGGTGTATCTTGATTACGCCGTCCTGCAAAAACCGCGCCGTTGTCATAATACCGTTGGTTACGTCGTTGTTGGCCTTTCGCACCATATAGCCCCGTCGCCGCAAAACCTCGATAAACGAGGCGGCAGACGGGTCAACGATAATGCTTTTGACGTCCGCCTCGCCGATTAGTTTTTTAATTTCGTCGGCGTATTCCTCGTCCGTCTTGTTCTTCTGGTTATCGCGCCCGGAATAGTAATACTCGCGGATGCGCGTTGCCGTCTTGCCGTCCCAGCGCCAAAGTCCTGCGGAAAACGGGTTAAGTGTGCCGTAGTCGCAGGACACATAGTATTCTCCCTTTTCCGGCAGATCGTCCACAATGCAGCTCTCGTCAAACATCGGATAGATCAGCCCCTCGGCCACCACCCACAAACCGCGAATGTATCGGTCGTAGAACACGCCGCTATACATGGCCTTTGTCCTCTCGATCATCTGCGGTGTAAGAATTGGGTTATCTTCCAGCAGGAAGTGAATGTGCTGCGTATTCTCCCGTTCGTTTTCAATCCACTCTTTGTAAAACCAATGCTGCGGTGATTCGGGGTTACAGTTAAAAAAATACTTCGGATGCTCAAACGAAATCGCACGGGAAAGCGCTTGCTCCACAAACGAACGCGGCATAAGTGCCACTTCATCGAATAGGACCCCGGCAAGCGTGATGCCTTGTATGAGCATATACGAGCTTTCATCCTTGCCGCCGAATAGGTAAAACCAATTTGTTCTATCCCCACACCGAACGGTTAAAATCCTCGTGGAAACCTTGTAATGCATGGACAGCGCAACACCAAGCCCGTCAATTTCCATCAACGGTTTTAAGATATTTCGCTCTGCCGCCTGCACCGTCTTCCCGCAAATAGCGAAATTCGTGCGGTCGTAGTTCTGCATCGCCCACAGCACAAACGCCATCGACATGACCGTCGTCTTTCCGGAACGGACGGAGCCGTCACAGATCAGCGCCATATCATCGGAGCCGATAAACTCCATTATTTTGCGCTGCTTTGCGGATAGCGTTTTAATTTGCATTGTTCTCGCCCTTTAACGCAGTAAGCAAAGCTGCCAACGCCGCAGGATCGCCGCTTTTTTCGTTCTCGGAGTTCCACCCAAAATTGCAGCCAAGCGAGAATTTCGCGCCGTTCGCACCGTCTTTGTCGTAGAGCCGAGATTCGGCGTATTCTTCACAGCGGGACTTCGCGCGCGTAACCGTGTCCGCAAACTCTGGCCTCGCTTGATAGTCCAGCAGTGCTTGTCTTCCCGTGAATCCAAGCGCCAATGCAAGCCCTGTGATTGTCGGCGGCTTTGCGTTGATGATGATCGGCACCCCGTACTTATCTCGCACAGCGCAACCGTCATCTCCGATAAACGGTTCGCCTTCGCACTTTTTGAAGTAAACGTCAATAGCTTTCTGCATCGCGCTTACGCTTTTCCATTTTCTTGGCGCTCCGCCAGCCATACGCTCACATCCTTTCGCCACCTCGCACATTTATTCTTCCATAAACCAAATGCCTTTTGGATGCAAAAAATCACCGCAAGCCACGTTTCTGTCTAAAATATCCGATACGTCAATGCTCGGGAAATATGATGCAACAAGATTTTTAACGCGCTCCTTTAGCTCGTCAACGTTATCCTGCTGAATCTCAACGGTGTAATACGAAGCAACGGCAATTAGTGCGTCTTCCTCGGTTTTGCATTTCTTTAATTTTCGCTCTATGATCTCAACAGCAAAGTTGCCTGTCCCACCGCACGGCTCCAAAAAGGTTTTCTCAATGTCGAAAGCGTGTCCGCCGTTTTCCTCGTCCAGCATATCGCACATCTTTTTCACCAGCCATGCCGGTGTAAACACTTCGGCAAATTTCTTAACCCGTTCTTTGCTCTTGATTAGAGGCTCGTTCTTCGTATTCACAGGCATACTCTGCTTCCCATCTTTTGATGTATTCTTGCCGGTGCTGTACGCAGTATTGATAAGCAGCAATGGCTTTTGGCGTGTCAGATGTGGGCGGATAAATATGGCGTGGGCCTTTAGCTTTTCTCCCAAGCCACGCTGCTTTACACGCATTGTCATAGCAGCCTTGGCAAGTTCTATGCCCTTCGATATATGGATGTTGCCCGCAAATAGCGCATAGGCCGTTTTCGTAGTATTCGTTTTTAGGAACAGAATGTTTTTGCCAAGTCCTTTTCTTTGGCTTCGTATTGGGGTTTATTTCGAGTGGGTGCCCACGTCTTTTTTCGAGGCATTCGGCACAATGGCGCTTTCCAACCATTGTATAGGCATCTTCTTTCCCGCACTCTGTACAAACGTGATGCGCGGCAAACCATTCTCGGCGTTCGCGCATATATTCCCGGTGATATGCCCGTCGATCTTCAATGTTTGC
>OLZT01000380.1_pt1 | contig 16920 bp, 13 predicted proteins | sample 1644501 | NCBI WGS metagenome assembly OLZT01 (sample SAMEA103958140, study PRJEB25191) | human gut metagenome | biome: human-associated habitat [ENVO:00009003]; feature: intestine environment [ENVO:2100002]; material: feces | place: Germany | collected 2013/2015 | reverse complement strand
AAGCTTTGCCTTGCCTGAGCAAAAATCTGCTCCGGCAAAACTGCGAGCACCTGTCAGCTGTGCTTTTCGAGATATTTTCGGCTTTCTTTGGTGCAGGTGGGCCGGCGTCCATCAAGGCGAAAATAGCCGGAAGGGTACACCGACAGGCGATATGGGTTCGGCTCTCGTCAGCTTGCGCCGAATATATTTCAAATTTTGCGGCAAAACTGACATTTATAACAAACTGACGGGAGAATGAACATGGACAGTCAGAATAAGAACACCGTTTTCGGCCATGCGGCAAGCTGCGCAAGGCTCAATGAATGCACATCGACAGCCCCGGCAAGCAGTCTGCGCGCGCAGCTCCGGCAAAGCTGCACGGAAATAAACGCGGTCTACCGGTTTATCGAGGCGCGCTTCGGCAGCGCGGCATCTATGCCGTCGAGCTGCCGCTGGCTTTTGGATAACCGCTATCTTGCATTGCGCGAGGCAAAGCGTGCAGGCTGCGCGCTCAGAGATGTTCGCCGGCTGCGCGCCGGAGGCGACGGTGTGATATTGTCCGTGCTGTGCCGGGATATGATAAAAGTGTGCTCGGGAAAGCTTTCCGAGGACAATATGCTTGAATATCTGGCCGGTTTTCAAAGCGTTTCGCCGCTGCCGCAGGCAGAGCTTTATCTGCTTCCGGCGGTTTTGCTCGTGCAGCTGACTTTCTCGCTGGCCGACGCCTGCCGCAAGCTTAAAACCACTGCGGAGCCGGAAGAGCTTGCCGGGGAGTTTGCCGCGCTTTTCGGCTCTGTGCGGCTGATATCAGAGCTTGACATGCATAGTCTGCTTGAGCGCGCGGACATCGTCGAAAAGTCGCTGTCGGCAGACCCTGCCGGAGTTTATCCTCGCATGGATGAGCAGAGCCGCGCCGAGTACCGCGCAAGGCTATCCAAGCTTGCCAAGCGCGAGGGGCTCGAGGAGCACATTTTTGCCAAAAAGCTCATCGAGCAATGCCGTGCCGCAAGGGGGCGCGAAAAGCACGTCGGCGAGTTTTTATTCAGTGCGCCGAATGAGAAAAGACGCGCGGCGGCATATATATCCGCAAATGTTTTGATAACGCTGTTTCTGACGCTGCTGTGCGGCTTTTTATCGCGCAGCGCCATTGCCGCGGCGCTGCTGCTTCTGCCGCTTTCGGAGCTTACGAAGGTCATGCTCGATTACATCATTCTGCTGTGCATTCCTCCGCGGCACCTGCCGAGGCTTGAGCTTGACGGCGGCGTTCCCGACGAGGGGCGGACGATGTGCGTGATATCGGCGCTGCTCACGGACGAGGAAGGCGGCAGGCATTTTGCCGCGATTTTGGAGGAGTTTTATCTTGCAAACCGCGACTGCGGAAAAAATCTGCTCATGGGCATTCTTGCCGACCTAAAAGAGTCAAAAACCAAAACCGTGCCTGAGGACAAGGCAATCATTGCAGCGGCTCAGTGCGCTATCGATGCGCTGAACCGAAAATACGGCGGCGGATTTTATCTTTTCACGCGCGAGCGAACACTCGACGAAGGGCGCGGAAAATACTCCGGCTTTGAGCGCAAGCGCGGCGCGCTGCTGGAGCTTGCAAAGCTCATGTGCGGCGATAAAAGCGAGCTGAACACGCGCTGCGGCAACGCTCAGCTTTTGCGCTCTGCGCGCTACATTCTCACCCTCGACGGCGACACCGTGCCCTCTCCCGGCTCGGTTCGCGAGCTTATCGGCGCAATGCTGCACCCGATGAACTTACCGGTGCTCGACCGCGAGCGAGGACTTGTCACCGCCGGGCACGGCATCATACATCCGCGCATGTGCGCAACGCTGCCCTCGGCCGTTTCGACCGATTTTGCACGCATTTTCTCCGGAGGCGGCGGACTTGAGCCATACGGCATGCTCTGCGGCGAGGTGGGCATGGATCTTTTCGACCGCGGCGGTTTTTCCGGCAAGGGCATAATCGACGCCGAAGCGCTGCTGCTGTGCTCCAAGATGCACATTCCCGAGGGCAGGGTTCTTTCGCACGATGCACTCGAGGGAGCGTATCTGCGCGGCGGATATATGAGCGGCGTTGAGTTTTCCGACTCCTTCCCCGGTTCGCCGATCGCCTATTTTCGGCGCAGTCACCGCTGGATACGCGGCGACTGGCAGAACGCCGGCTGGATATTCCGCAAAAACGCACTCCTTCCGGATATTGAGCGCTGGAAGCTGTTCGACTCGCTGCGCCGCAGCCTTGTGGCTCCGGCAACCTTTGCCGCGATTTTCGCCGGACTGCTGCTCAGGGCGCACGGGCTTATTCTCGCCGCATGGGCGGCGCTTATCGCGCTTGCTGCCGGACTTATAATATCGCTCACCGAGCTTGCGTCCGGCAAGCCCGAGGCACTGACGGCAAAGTACCACAGCCGCACCCTCGGCGGAATTGGTGAGAGCATCGTGCGCACGGCGTTCAGGCTCTGGTTTTTGCCGTATGAGGCATGGATATCGCTTTCCGCCGCCGTGCGCGCGCTTTGGCGGATGCTCGTAAGCGGCAGAAATCTGCTTGAGTGGGAAACGGCAGCGCAGAGCGCAGGCAAGCGAAACGGTGCGGCCGGGTTTTATAAAAATATGTGGCTTGCACCGATATCGGGTCTGTGCCTTGTAATATTTTCGGTCGGAATTTTCGCGAAAGCCGTCGGGCTGCTGTGGATCCTTGCTCCGCTTGCGGCCCTGGCTCTGAGTCTGCCTGCGAAGGCAGAGAAAGAGCCGACAGCCGAGGAGCGCCGATACCTTATCGGCTGCGCGAATGAGATATGGAGCTATTTTGACACATTCTGCACCGCGCAGGATAATTTCCTGCCGCCGGATAATTTTCAGGAGCAGCCGCCCGTCGGCATCGCACATCGCACATCGCCCACTAACATCGGGCTTGCACTGTGCTCGGCAATGTGCGCGCAGGAGCTTGGGATAATAGACCTTGCACGTGCCGAGGAGTTTATAGAAAACATGCTCGATACGCTGGAAAAGCTTCCGCGCTTCGGCGGACATTTCTGCAACTGGTACGACACGCGCACCCTGCGCGCGCTCGAGCCAAAGTATCTGTCCACGGTCGATTGCGGAAATCTGTGCGCATGTCTGATCACGCTGCAAAACAGGCTCGATTCCGTTGGGCTTTGCAAGCTTGCCGAACGCGCTCGCAGGCTTGTTGCCGATATGGATTTTTCGATATTTTACAGCGTCCGGCGCGGCCTTATGCACATCGGCATAGACCTCGAAAAAGGCACGGCCTCGCCGGGGCTTTACGATCTTATGGCAAGCGAGGCGCGCCTTACGAGCTACACCGCCATAGCAAAAGGCGACGTGCCTCGCAGGCACTGGCGCAGACTGTCGCGTGCGATGCGCTCGTCGGGCGGTTACCGCGGCATGGCAAGCTGGACGGGCACGATGTTTGAGTACCTCATGCCTGAGCTTTTTCTGCCGCTGACACAGGACAGTCTGCTGTATGAAACCGCGAAATTCTGCGTTTACGTTCAAAAAAAGCGCCGCAGCCGCGGCGGTGCGTGGGGCATATCCGAAAGCGCGTTTTACTCGCTGCGCCCGGCTTGCACTCAAGCGCGGCCAGGATACAGAGCTTGTCATTGCACCGTACGCCAGCTTTCTCGCCCTCGCCGTTGACCCCGGCGCCGCCGTTGCGAATCTGCGTCGGCTCGAAAAGTGCGGCATGAGAGCACGCTACGGATTTTTCGAGGCGCTCGACTTCACTCCGTCACGCTGCCGAACACCCGAGGGCGAAAAGGTACGCTGCTTCATGGCGCATCATCTGGGCATGAGCATGCTCGCCATCGCAAATTATCTCGGAGAAAACTGCGTCCGGCACGCTTTCATGCACTCGCCGGATATGGCTGCTTACGGGCAGCTTCTCGAAGAGCGCATACCGCTCGGCGCGCCGGTTCTGCGTCTGAGCGAGGCGGAGTCCGACAAGCAGATATTGCCCAACAGCCGGTGGCGCAATTGACTACGCTTCGCCTCAGTGTTCGCTGCTGTCAAACGGCGCGTACAACATTATGTTAACCGAAAGCGGCATAAGCTCGGCAAGCTGCTCCGATACGCTGATCTATCGCACGCCGTTTAAACAGACCGGCGAAGGGCACGGCGCGGAAATAACGCTCACACTCGGCGGCAGAGTGCGCTCGCTCCTCCCCTCGCCCGATGAAAACGGCGCGTATATGTGGGAATTTTCCGAAATATCCGCCGAATTTTCCTGCGTTTGCGACGAGTTCACGGCGAGCACCTCCGTTGCGGTATCGGGCGCGGAAAACGGCGAGGCGCGCACGGTGTCGGTTTTTGCAAAATCGGATATCGACAGTGCAAGCCTTGAATTTTCGTTCGAGGCCGTGCTCGCCGACGCTTCAGATTATGTTAACCATCCTGCCTACTGGCGGCTCGGCGTCGAAGCGCGGCGCGACCAAAACTGCATCACGCTGCACCGTCTGCCGCGCGGAAGCCAGGCCGAGTGTTGGCTGTGCCTTGCCTGCGATAAGCCAATGACGACAAAGGCAGGCGGCTCAGGCGAGGACGGATTTTTGTCTTATCCGGCGGTAACGGCATCCGTTCCGCTGTCGCTCAAGGCCGGAGAAAAAGCGGACGTGCGCTTTTCCCTGTGTCTTGCATACACTCCCGAGGGCGCATACAGCGGCGCGCAGCATATGCTTGCGATGGGGCCTGCCGAGTACGGCGCGATGGTTTCGGCCTGCGCAAGCGTCACGCACATGTCATCGCGTGAAGTTGACGATGCTATGGGCATGCTGCAAAGCCTGTGGTTTATCAGCCCAAAGTCGCAGCTTCCGCCCAAGAGCAGCCTCTGGCGCTGCTCGATCTCTGGCGATCTTCCTATAATCTGCTGCAAGGATGACGGCGACGTTGTATCTGTAACAAAGCAGTTCTGTCTGCTCAGAAGCTGCGGCGTTTACGCAGATCTTGTGTTCCTGACAGACGAGGGCGGCGAGTATCGCAGGCCGGTGTACTCCAGGGTGCGCGACACGCTTGCATCTCACGGGCTTGAAGCGCTCATCGGCACTCACGCCGGGGTGCGCCTGCTGCCGACCGAGGATGCCGAGCTTATAGAAAGCGCCGCCTCGTTCATCGTCGGAGAGGATGCACCCGGCCGCAGATTTGAAAATGCTCCGAGGTGTTTTACACAGCGAATAAGAAGCAGCTCTTCCTCTGTGCGGCACGAGTACGCCGATGACGGGAGCTTTTCGTTTTATGTAAACCGCTCGCTGCCGCCGAGAGTCTGGAGCAGCATCCTGACAAACGGTAGATTCGGCTATATTGCCGCCGACAGCGGCACGGGAAACATGTGGCTTAAAAACGCACACGAGCTGCGGCTTACCCCATGGGTAAACGACCCCATGGCAATAGACGGAGCCGAGGTGTTGGAATACTGCGACGCAGCCGGGCGATACAGCCTTTTTGCCGACGATGACGGCGCTCCCTGCCGCGTCACCTTCGGCTTCGGCTTTGCCGTTTGGGAAAAAAGCTTCGGCAGCTTTGCAACACGCTGCACGGCTTTTGTTCCGCCGGATATGGATGCAAGGGTTTTTATAATTGAATTTTTCGGCGAGCACAGCGGAAAGCTCGGCTGGAAATACGAGCTTCTCATGTCGGACAGTGACAACGACCGCGGCGCGGTCGCGTGCAGTTATGTAAACTCTGTGTTCACCGCATCGAGCACGCGCTCGGCTATACGGGACCTTAATTTCAGCGCCGTTTGCTCAAGTGACGCGCTCGCTTGGACTTGCGACGGCTTATCCTGGCTGCACAACGAATTTGACTCGCGTACGAACGGGCTGAGCTATCCCGTTTTTGCCGCAAGCTACGAGGCGCAGCCCGTGACCGTGCTCGTCTGCGGATGTGAGAGCGCAGAAAACCTCCTTGATCTGTGCAAGCCCGATGCCGCATTTGAAGCGCTCGAAAAAACAAAGGCACATTGGCGGAGTATGTGCCGCCGTCTGACCGTTTCCGGCTGCGGCGAGGCAGACAAATATATGAGCGGCTGGGCAGTGTATCAGACGCTGGCATGCCGCATTCTCGGGCGATGCTCGGTTTATCAAAGCGGCGGCGCGTTCGGCTTCCGCGATCAACTTCAGGACGCCGTGAACCTCATTCTGCTCGACCCTAACATCGCAAAGCAGCAGATACTTGCCTGCTGCCGTCACCAGTACCTTGAGGGCGACGTGATGCACTGGTGGCACAGCGTCGGCGGCGCGGATAAGGGCGTGCGCACGCGGTGCTCGGATGATCTGCTCTGGCTGGTTTGGGCGCTGTGCGAATATGTCGAAAAAACGGGCGACGCTTCAATATGCCAAATCTCCGAGCATTATATAAGCTCAAAGCCTTTGGACTCCTGTGAGGGCGACCGCTATGAAACGCCCATGCGCTCGGACTGCGCCGAGAGCGTTCTTATGCACGCAAAGCGCGCCGTTGACTGCTGCGTAGGTCGCGGCACGGGCAGCCACGGGCTTTTGTACTTCGGCAGCAGCGACTGGAACGACGGCATGAGCGCCGTTTTCGGTGAGAGCGTGTGGCTGACTTGGTTTTTCTCCTGCTGCGTAAAACGATTTGCGGATATTCTGATCGAGCTTGGCAGGCAGGGCGCCGACGAATACCGTGCTCTTGCCGCCGCATTGGGCAAGGCCGCCGACCGCGCATGGAACGGTCAATGGTATCTGCGCGGCTACTGGCCCGACGGCGAGGAGCTTGGCGGCCGGCAGAGCGAGTGCTGCCGCATAGATTCAATCGCGCAAAGCTGGGCCTGCTTCTGCCCGGAAGCGTCAAACACTAAGGCCGACACCGCGCTGGGCAGCGCGCTCAGGCTGCTGTTTGACAGGGAAAACGGCCTTGTGAAGCTATTTGACCCTCCCTTTTTCGGCTCCGGGCGCGACCCCGGCTATATTCGCAGCTACGGCCCCGGCTTCCGGGAAAACGGCGGGCAGTATACGCACGCTGCGCTGTGGCTTGCTCAGGCCTGCTTTAAGCGCTCCCGGCCGAATGACGGCTGGGCCATACTGCGCTGTCTGCTGCCGGAAGCGCACGACGGGCGCGTTTATGAAGCAGAGCCGTTTGTCATTCCTGCCGATGTCTACACCTGCCCCGGCCACATCGGCGAGGCCGGCTGGACGTGGTACACCGGCTCATCCGGCTGGTATTTCAGGGTGTTTACCGAGGAGCTTCTTGGCCTTAAACCGTGGCACGGTATGATATATATCCGCCCCTGTCTGCCCGACGGCTTTTCCGACTGCCGCGTGACGCTCAAGACCCGCTCCGGCAGGACGCACGATATATTGATCGGCCTCGGCGGAGTATGGCTCGACGGCGAAATTTATGACGGAAAAGGTATACCATATATCTGAAAAGTGTGCTATACTGATTTATTATAAATCAAAGGAGGTCATGCCATGGAGACCGTCAGAAAAGAGATACTCCCCGGCGTATGGCTAACCGCGCTCGAAAACGACAAATTCAAGACCGGCTGTCTGAGCATCAGCCTGCTGACTCAGCTTGACCGCGAAACGGCGGCAATGAACGCACTCATCCCCTATGTTCTGCGCCGCGGCAGCAGAAATCACACCGATATGCAGGCGCTCGCGACCGAGCTTGACGGGCTTTACGGCAGCTATATCGAGCCTGTTGTGCGCAAAATCGGCGAGATACAGTGCATCGGCTTTCTCGCGAGCTTTGCCGATGACAAATATCTGCCCGACGGCAGCGGCGTTTTTGAAAGCATCGCAAATCTTTGCGGCGAGATACTGCTCGCGCCCTGCACCAAGGGCGGACTGCTTCTGCCCGAATATGTGGACAGCGAAAAGGATAAGCTGCTTGACAGCATAAGAAGCAGACTAAACGACAAGCGCGCATGGGCACTGCACAGGCTCATTGAGCAGATGTGCTGCTACGAGCCGTTTGCCGTATCGCGCCTCGGCACCGAGGACACGGCGGAAAATATATATTATCAGAAGCTCACAAAGCATTACCGCAGCCTTATCATGACCTGCCCTATCGAGATATTCTATTGCGGCAGCCTCGGCGCGGACACCGTTGCCGAGAAGCTTTCGGATGCGTTCAGCGGCATGCCCAGAGGCGAGATCGACTATGACATCGGCACCGATATACGCATGAACGCCGTTGAGGAGTCCGTGCGCGAATTCACCGACGAGCTGAGCGTCACTCAGGGCAAGCTCGTCATGGGCTATCGCCTCGGCGACTGCATGGAGGATCCGGACATTGCGGCACTTTACGTTTTCAATGCCGTTTTCGGCGGCTGCGTAACATCCAAGCTTTTCATGAACGTTCGTGAAAAGCTCTCGCTGTGCTATTACGCAAGCTCGCTTGTTGATCTGCACAAGGGGCTTATGATCGTCTCATCCGGCGTTGATTTTGACAAATTCGGCGCTGCAAAGGACGAGATCTGCGCCCAGCTTGAGGCGATAAGGCGCGGCGAGGTCACGGACGATGAGCTGCTGGCTGCCAAGAAAAGCGTTGCATCCGATCTTCGTGCAACGCTCGACTCGCAGTATAATCTCGAGGGATTTTACCTTGCCAACACTATCGACGGACTTGACTTTGACCCCGAGGAGCTTGCCGAGGCGGTCGAATGCGTTGAGCTTCAGGCAGTTGTCGATATAGCAAACAGCGTTGTCGGCGACGCTGTGTATTACCTGCGCGGAAACGGTGAGGAGGACAGCGATGAAGCATAAAAGATATGAAAAAATCGGCGAGGATCTGTACTTCGGCCAGCTGCGCAACGGTCTTAACGTAAACGTTGTAACAAAGCCCGGCTTCCGGCTGTCGTATGCCGTTTTTGCCACCAATTACGGCGGCGCGCACAGGCGCTTCTCCCTCGGCGGAAAGATGCACGCAACTCCGGCCGGAGTTGCGCACTTTCTCGAGCACAAGATGTTCGACATGCCCGACGGCGACAATGCACTGAGCGTGCTTTCGGCAAACGGCGCGCAGCCGAACGCCTTCACCTCAAGCGGCATGACCGCGTACTTTTTCGACTGCACCTCGGGCTTTGAGGAAAACCTGCGCATGCTGCTCAAGTTCGTTTCGACGCCTTACTTTACGCAGGAAACCGTCGATAAGGAGCAGGGCATAATCGGCCAGGAGATATGCATGGTCGAGGATAATCCCGGCTATGTCGTGTATAACCGCCTCATGCGCATGCTGTATGAGTTTAACCATCCGCGATCAGGTCGCCGGCAGCATCGAGAGCATTGCGGAGATAACCGCCGAAACGCTCTATAACTGCCACAAGGCGTTTTACGCGCCGTCAAACATGACGCTGTGCGTTGCAGGCGACTGCGATCCCGAGGAGATATTCGCCATCGCCGACGAGCTTCTGCCGCGCGAAAAGGCCGAGATCCCAAAAGCCGACATGGGTCAGCCCGAGTCCGAAAAGCCCATAAGAAGCTACAACGAGGAGCAGATGGAGGTCTCCGCGCCCCAGTACCTTATCGGTGCAAAGGTCACGCCTGCGCGCGATGGCGACGCGCTTCTGCGTCAGAAAATAGTCGCCCAGCTTGCTCTGCGCACGGTGTTTGGCACCTCCGCTAAGTTTTACAACCGGCTGTACTCCGAGGGTGTGCTCAACCGCGACTATGATTACGAGATCGACTACACCGCCGGAACGGCAACGATCATGCTCGGCGGCGAAAGCCCCGATCCGCAGCGCGTTCTGAGCGAGATAAACGCCGAGCTTGCCGAGGTGTTCGCAAACGGGCTTGACACGGAGCTGTTCGAAGCGGCAAAGCGCGCCTCCTTCGGCTCGCGCCTGCGCGGACTTGAGGACTTCGACAGTCTGTGTCTCTCCCTTGCCGACGGTGTGTTCGGCAGCTACTGCGCGCTCGATGCGTTTGAAGTGCTCAAGAGCGTTACAAAAGGCGAATGCGAGGATTTCCTCAAGGCATTCATGACTCCCGACAGGCTCGCAATGAGCGTCATTTCCCCTGTAAAGGCGTGATAACCTATGACTTTTCTCACAGCAACCATGCTGCGTGATGCAGCGATAAGCTTCCCGATGCTCGGCGACTGGAGCATCGACCCACCGTACAGCTTTACGGTTTTTGGCTTTGAAATTTATTTTTACGGTGCGATAATCGCCCTCGGCTTTATCCTCGCCGCACTGTTCTGCGCAAAGCAGGCAGCGAAGTTCGGCCTTACCTCGGATGATCTTTTCGACTTCGTAATATGGCTGATCCCGACCTGCATAATCGGCGCAAGGCTGTATTACGTTCTGTTCAAGCTTGATTACTTTCTCGCCAATCCGTCGGAGATCCTGGCTGTGCGCGACGGCGGCCTTGCTATCTACGGAGGTATAATCGCAGGCGTTATAACCGGTGTTCTCGTGTGCAAAAAGAAGAAGATACCCGTTCTCGCGCTCGGCGATCTTGCGGCGTTCGGTCTGCTCATCGGGCAGGCCATAGGCCGCTGGGGCAACTTTATAAACCGCGAGGCCTTCGGCGTTGAAACGGATATCTTCTGCCGCATGGGACTTACTACGTCCGACGGCGTTACGGTATTCGTCCACCCGACGTTTCTTTACGAAAGCCTGTGGAACTTCACGGGGCTTATCATACTGTACATACTTCTGCGCCGCGGCGCGAGGAAATACGACGGGCAGTTTACATGTCTGTACGTTTTGTGGTACGGCCTCGGCAGGGCGTGGGTCGAGGGTCTGCGAACCGACAGTTTATATATCGGCACAACGGATATCCGCGTATCACAGCTGCTTGCAATAGTAAGCGCGCTGATCGCGGCCGTCATTCTTATAGTAAACGCAAGAAAAACGCATTCGCCCGACGAGCTTTTCGTAAACCGCAGCGAGCGGACGAAAAAGGCCGACGGGCAGGAAAGGAGCTAACATCATGGCAGATTACAAAAGCATACTCAAGGGCACGATCAACAGTGTGACCAAAAAGGCAAAGGATTATGTTGAAAGCGGCGGCCTCAAGGACGCTTATGACAAGGGCAGCACGGCCGCGCGCTGCTATGCCAATATTGCAAAGCTCACCCTCCAGATCAACGGTGAGCTTGAGGAGCAGAACAAGGTGTTCATCGAGATCGGCAGGCTCTGCTACGACGAAAACCGCAACAACCCCGGAGAGAGCTATGCTCCGCTGTTTGACGAGCTCAAGGCGATGGACGATCGCATAGAGACGATGCGCGAAGAGCTTGAGGCGGCAAAGGCCGCAGTCGAGGCCGGGAAAAACGGCGGCGAGTACGCCGAGTTTTACGACATTGAGGAGGACGGCGGCAATGAGTGAGGCACTCGGCAACCTGCTCGAGCGCAGAAGCATAAGAGCTTACAAGCCCGAGCAGATATCGGAGGATGAGCTTCAGAGCGTTCTGAAAGCCGGTCTGTGCGCCCCGTCTGCAATGAACAGACAGCCGACGGCTATGCTCGTCGTGCAGGATAAGGACACCATCTCGCTGCTTTCAAAGCTCAACGCCAAGGTCATGGGCAAGGACATCGACCCGTTTTACGGCGCTCCGACCGTCATCGTCGTTCTGGCCGACCGCAATGTTCCAACATATATTGAGGACGGCGCGCTCGTGCTCGGAAATCTCATGAACGCCGCAAATGCCGTCGGGCTCGGCTCGTGCTGGGTCAACAGAGCAAAGGAAGTGTTCGAGATGCCCGAAGCGCGCGAGATTCTGCGCAAGGCAGGCATCGGCGATGAGTACATCGGCATCGGCCACTGCATTCTCGGCTATGTCTGCGGCGACAAGCCGGCAGCACACCCAACGCGCGACGGCCGCGTGTTCCGAATTTAATCTAAGCCAAAAAAACGGTTCGCTTTCCAATTGGTAGCGAACCGTTTTTTTATATATCATTTTGCTTTTGAGAGTGTTTTCGCCGACAGGAAGCCTATGAGCACAAACAGCGCCATGACGGCAACATAGTCTAAAAGAACCAGTGCCAGAGGCTCGGCAAAATCATAGAACACGAAGTGGGTGCGCAGCAGAAGATAATCGGCAATATCGCGGCGGAAGAACGCGACCGCGCCGTAAGCCGCAAACAGATACCCTGCCGCGCCGAGCAGCCTTATTCTATGCTTAAAGCATCGGCGAACTGCCGAAAGCACCATGTTCCAGTGCATTCCGAGGTGGATGCTCATAAGCACGAAGCCCCAGTAGGCGCTCAGCATATGCACCGTGCCTGCCGCCGTTTCAAACACGCCGCGCCCCGGCAAAAACGCAAACACATGACGCGAAATTATAATTCCGCTCACCATTGACCCAAGCATGCACACAAGCACCAACGCCGCAATAACCGTCTGCGCCGTTCTCAGCCGCGTGTATCGCCCTCTTCTCACCGCGCCTATCCACTTTCTGTTAAGTGCATGGTGCAGAATAAACAGCGCGAGCATAGCCATTCCGATCCACTCATGCGCCGCCTCGCCCACGAGGCTGTAGGCCATAAGAAGCAGCAATGCAATTGTCATGGCCGCATCCGTCGCGAGCCTTATTATCTGCTTGGGTTTCATAAGCTCATCCTTTGCTGTGAGAGATCACCCATTCGCAAAGCCATTTTCATTGAAAACGGCGTTTCACTTCTGCTCGTCCACCGGCGGAACCATTTCGGCGTACTGCTTGAGCAGCTCTGGGGTGCTGGTGTAATAGCGCACGTTTTTGTTTATCTGCGCGATGCGCGCCATCTCTTCATCGGTCAGGGCAAAGTCGAACAGGTCAAAGTTTGATTTTATGTGCTCGGGGTTTTTCGAGCCGGGAATTACGATGTTTCCGGTCTGGATGTGCCAGCGGAGAATTATCTGCTGATTGGTCTTGCCGTACTTTTTGCCAAGCTCGGAAAACAGCGGCTCTGCGCCGAGCGCCTTATCACCGTGGCCGAGCGGATACCACGCCTGCGGCACGATGCCGTTTTCGCTCAGGAATTTTTTAAGCTCCGGCTCCTGATTGTACGGATGCAGCTCGGTCTGCAAAACGGTGGGCTTTACCTCGCACGCAGAGAGCAGTTCCTCGACCTGAGCCTTGGTGAAGTTTGAAATGCCGATCGCGCGCACCTTGCCCTCTTTATACGCCTTTTCCATAAGACGATATCCGGCATGGTAGTTCCCGGCAGGCTGATGGATAAGCAGCAGGTCGATATAATCGGTGCCGAGCCGCTCGAGAGTCTTTTCGACAGCATCCTCCTGCTCATAGAAAGCAGGCCAGAGCTTGGTTTCGAGGAATATCTCCTCGCGCGGCAGACCAGAGCGCTTCATTGCGCGGCCGACGGCTTTTTCGTTGCAGTAGGCGTTTGCCGTGTCGATGAGTCTGTATCCGCTCTCGAGGGCGCTGAGTGCGGACGCCTCCGCCTCATCGGGAGTCATAAGAAATGTTCCGACGCCCTCCATGGGCATTTTCACACCGTTGTTAAGCTCTGCATATTTCATGGTCATTTCCTCCTTAATACAGCCTTTCTATATATTTCATGATCCAGTTTCCATACCAGCTTCTGGCTTTTTTCAGTTCTTCTAAAAAAGCCGTTATTTGCGTTTGGTCACTCTGATTAATCAATCGTGCAACCAACACATTAAAAGCGTCTGAAACGGTCTTAATTTCACTCATAATATTTGTTTTAACTTGGTTCTGCTTGGATATTGAAAAATAACAGTCTTGGTATCGTTTTACCATTTGCCGATAAAATTCTTTTTCTGATAATGTTGAGGCTGTAACTTCTGATACTCCTAACTGTTGGGGTAACCTTTGGTTATATCTCATTTCATATTTCAGTAAGTTTGCATCATTAAAGCCATCGGGTAGCATCATTCCCTTAACTGCTGCATCCGCTTTCTTATCATAGAACACAAATACTTTAGGCTGCTGTTTTCCTTTTGGCTTATAGTATAGTGTTCCAACATCAAAATGATACCTTTGTAATCGTGGCATATCTCCTAATCTTCTTAAATAGTCCTCTGGGTTGTGCCTCATCACAAATTGAGTACCAAACTCCAAACCTGTTATCTTTGCATCCGATATATTTAAATGCAGGCTATCAGATAGCTTTTCCATCGCCTCCGCTGTGCTGTGTCTGTCAAGTGGATAAATATTGTTTGGATATAGATATTTAGACAAACTGCCGATTATTGAAATACCACCTGTAAAGACTGAAACCTTTAAGCCATCCAGACTACCAAAGGTTCTTATTTCACCTGTTGCATGGTCTATTTGGTCTTTAGCGTTATCTAAAAATTTTCCTACATCTGGGGTTGCTCTCGTTCTGGCTGCCCATAATTTTAACTTATCGTACATTGTTACCAATTTTTGCCCACAAACAACATATTATTATAAGGCTTTAGCCTGTTTTCTTAACTGATTGATAGCCTCATCAAAACCGCCCATAATTAACTGTTTGCAATAAGAAGGTATCAATACCTTTGCACCATCCAAAACAATTAGTTCTATGAATGTCGGTCTTATTTGTTCTGCTGTTGTTGCTGCCGTTTTGTCTTGGTGTACGATAAACAGAAAACCGTCATTACGATATTCATAAAAGGGATTTTCTATTTTTTTGCTGCTGTAAACTTTGTCAGCCAAAGGGTAGCCGTATGCAAAACCGCTTAACTTGCCATCTACAAAATAATCTTTCAATCCTGTAAAGTTGAGGCTGTTTTTAGCTTGCAGCCTCATAGACGGTATGTTTGCGCCCTCTTTTAGCTTTTCCATCAGATACATAGATACAAATCCATTTCTGCCTTTTATTTGTTCCATAGGCTCATAATATCCAGCCTCTGATTTAATAGAGTATTTGGGCGTGGTTTTGCTGTTATTATCATATACCAATCTCCCATAATAACGAATAGTAGGTATTATCATTTTAAACCTCCTTTCATGCAAAATGATTGTGCTTTCCGGCTTATCTCCGCTTCCGTAGCTACTCTATTGCTTTGCAGCCATTGCTCCAATTCCAGACGATTGAAATAGCACATCTTACCCATAGGCTTAAAATGTGGTATTTGTTGTTTCATAGTAAGTTTATACAGGTAGCTTTTAGAAATACCCATATACTTTGCTGCCTCGTCACTTGTTAGTACTTCTTTTGTGCAAAAAATAGTGTTTGTTGTTACTATGTCGGCAACCTGTTTTAAATCCTCTGCCATATTTTTATATTTTATTTGTCTGGCTTCTGGGGTACAGGTGCAAGGCTGCCCCATCTTTGCCGCTGTATTCTTTATGATAGGCTTGCACTCTCTATCATTATTTGAATACAAAGGCAAAAATAGGTAGTTAGAAATCAATTAAGTGAAAATGTATGTACTAAAGGAATAAATCAGAGGTGTATTTATATGCTGATTAAAAATAGTATTATATGAAAGTTGTTGCAATTACCTGTAAAACAGGCGTATATGTTCTTATTTTTACCTGTATTACAGGCGGGAATGCTTTATTATGATATGTGCGTTTCTTTTTATTGTAATTTAAGTTCTGGTAAACTGTTTATAGCCGCCTGTTTAAGACTGTCAACTGCTCTAGTGTACTTCTCTGTGTGTTGTATGCTGCTGTGACCTAATAGACTTGCAACCGTCTTTATATTTGCTCCATTATTAAGAATGTTCACGGCAAATGAATGTCTGCCACAGTGCCATGTAATATGTTTGGTTATTCCTGCTTTTGCAGTCCAATGTCTTAATGCTTTCAAACACATTTCTTGGCTTGGTAACTTGAAGATCTTTTCATCTGGGTTATCCGTTGAGGCTGTCCCGATTAATGAAATTAAGCCATCATTCAAAGGTATAGACACATAGCTTTTACTGCTGTGTCCCTGTGTCTTTTTCTGATTAAATGTTAGTACTCTGTTTGCATAGTCCACATTTGAGTATTTAAATTCTTTAATATCACAAAATCTTATTCCTGTATACAATGTGAAAATAAACGCTCGTCTTGTTTCTGGGTTCTGCCCGTGATATGTGGTGTTTATAAGCTGTTGCATTTCCTCTATTGAAAGTATATCTTTCTTTAGTGCTTCCTCGTCAGCTTTGCAGACTATATCCTCACAAGGGTTTTTCCTTAATACGTCTTTCTTTACTGCTGCTTTGACTATCTTTTTCCATCGTTTCCAATGTGTTAACGCTCCCTCTCCCTTACTTATGCTTTGCAGATATTCAACAAAACGCTCCATCATTTCTGGGGTTATTTTTTCTGGCGATATGTTGTTTTTGTATAACGGATATTCTAAAGCAATGAAATCAGTAAAACGCTTTTGAGCGGCTTTTATCATACGTTTATCTCCCTTTGTATAATCGTCATAGTAAGCCTGTATGAAATCAAAGAAATTTATTTCTTTTGCTTTAAGCCTGTAACCTAATTTCCCCTCTTTGAGTTCCTGCTCTCGCTCGTGTCTTATCTCCTTTGCAAGTTGTAGCGTTTCTTTGTTCTGCTGTCTTTCAAGTGGTGTTCTTGGTGCTTGCCATAGATAGAGTTTTAAAGCCTCTCTTTTACGCTCTTTTCTGGCTACCTCTTTATCTTTAGCCTCATCATATACCATCTTATAACCTAAATAATAATCAAGAAACAAACTCTCTCTGCCATCAGATAATATTTTTGCTCCTAACTTTGGGTTGTCGGTATCGTCTGTGCTTATCATGTAAGTATTATCAGACCTTATTTCTTTCTTTGCTGCCATAGTTTATTTGTTTTTATTTTCCTTTGTTTGCAAAGATAGTATTTTATTTTATTCTGGGTAGCCAAAAACGACAATGTAAAGTCTTTTTTATGAAACTATGTGCAAATGTTATATTTTGTAATATGCTGAAAATTAGTATTATATAATTCTTTTGCATTCTCTTGTTTTCTTATAATTGTAGGGTTGTGTACCCGCTTCGAGTACAAAATAAATCGCAATCATTTGGATGACAAATGGTTGCGATTTTTGTTTTATATATTTGCACCACATTT
>OLZT01000377.1_pt1 | contig 17013 bp, 15 predicted proteins | sample 1644501 | NCBI WGS metagenome assembly OLZT01 (sample SAMEA103958140, study PRJEB25191) | human gut metagenome | biome: human-associated habitat [ENVO:00009003]; feature: intestine environment [ENVO:2100002]; material: feces | place: Germany | collected 2013/2015 | reverse complement strand
GGATAGGGATAGGGATAGGGATAGGGATAGGGATAGGGATAGGGATAGGGATAGGGATAGGGATAATACAAAACTTTTTTATCATTGCTGTTATGCCGAATAAGATGTTACTTTGCCTTTGCCTGTTGATCGATGAGATAATTAAGCATTCTCTATAGTCGGATTTGCATAAAATCCAAGTCGGATGTTTTATGTGAAACGTGGCACGCATTGTTTATAAGGCTTTATTGCGTTGATAATATAATAACTCATATTCGGTAAAACGACAAAGTCGCGTGCCAAACCGAATAATGCCAACCGCCCAAGATAACGTTAATAAACTCACCATAACAGTCCGAACAATATTTGTAAGGCGTAGCTGCCCGGTAATCTAGGTGTCGGGTATTGAAATGGCGTTCGGTGTTTATAAAAACACTCAGACATAATTCATGCATTGTTCGGTGTGAAAAAAAGAATAGCTTCCGATATGCGTAGCGGCACTCAAACACGGAAATCAATTACATCAAATATCCTCGGCGCACCATCCTTTCAACAATCCGCGAAAACGTCTGTTAATCAGAGCAATGCGGACATGGCGGTGCTTTTGCCTTTTTTATTCAAACTTGGTAGAAAACGCTTTTTTGAATTTCTATTTGTTTGCGATTTGTTTTCCGACGGATTGTCCGCACCGAATACGAAAATGCCGGACAGTAAGAAATACATAATCGTTTAAGAAAACCGTTGGCAATCTTAATCGATGTCTCGGCAAGTATATTAATTCGTTATAATTGAATTGTCGGTTTTTTTAAATAAAAAACGAAAGCATTATTATCCACAATACGACACGACCGCTTATTTATCTTAATAATCAACAAAAACGTTATTATTCAACATACGGGCTTATTTAATCTACTAGTCAAACAAAATATTATTATAAGAGCTTAAATCACATGAGCGCTTAATTCTAAAACTTCTCCGTATTAGTCAAAATCCAAATAGACTGCCATAAATCAACGTTTATACATCGGTAATAAATCCTTCTGTTTTACATCGGCAATAAACTCCTTTCATTTTCGTCTATATGTACTTAGAACCAAACAAAATGCCATCTATAATGAAAACCACCGAGGTTGTGTAAAAATAAACGCGGTATGATAGTTTACTTGTAAACTATCATACCGCCTAGGGAATTTTCCTGTTTCGTTGAAACTCTTGCGCCGCTATTCGTCAATTCTTAATCGGAGGAAGGGCGGTTGCGCCGTCTTTTATCGCTTTGAGGATTTCGGGAAGGATTTTCTCGTATCCGGCAACGCCTTTTTCGACGATAGAAAGGAAGCTCACGTTTGCGCCCTCGTCCGCTTTATCGCTGACAACCTTGACGGAAAAAAGCGGAACGTTGTTTCTCTCGCAAGCAATTGCGATGCCTGCAAGTTCCATCTCACAAATATCCGCGCCGAACTCTTTTGCAAGGCGGTGTTTGTCCTCGTTTTTTGTGACGAACACGTCGCCGCTTGCGACGGTCACGAGTTTCATTTGTTTGCCGATGTTTGCAAGCGCGTTGTGAATAAGCGTTTCGTCAAGATAAAAATAGTTGCTGCTCATTCCGCTGTACTGTCCGACCACTCTGTCCGTGTCAACGCCGGTGACGTCGAATTGATAATGCACCACGCGTCTTGGCACGACAAGCTCGCAAAGTTCAAGATTTTTGTTCAGTGCGCCGACAAAGCCGAAGTTCAACACCGCTTCTACGTCAAACAAATCCACGAGCAGTTGCACCGCAAGCGCGGCTTTGATTTCACCGACTCCGCTCGTTGCAAGATATATGGTGTCGCCGTCGTATTCGATTTGGCTTATAGCAACGCCGGATATAGTGTTTTGCGCCACGACGTTGCCGAGTTTTTTGAAGATAGGCAGAGTTTCTTCCGCCATAGCAGTTATGATTGCAATTCTCATACTTGCGCTCCCAAAATTTTATTTACAATATTTTAGCACGTTTTCGCGCCATATTCAATATTTGCAAAAAATAATAAGATTTTATTGTTGTTTTAATACGCCAATGCGCTTTATATCGTTGAAAAAAACTTCGACAAATGCTATTCTATAAAAAAGGAGTTTTTATGGACAAAGCATTTCTCAACGACTGTTTATCTGAAATCGGCGTCAATCTCGCGCCAAACGCGCTCGACAAACTCGAGGGATATTTCGGCATGGTCGTTGAACAAAACAAAGCGTTCAACCTCACTGCGATAACCGAAGAAAAGGACTTTGTCGTAAAACATATCGAGGATTCCCTTGCCGGCATATCTCTTATACCCGACAATGCGAAACTTCTCGATATAGGCGCGGGCGCAGGCTTTCCGAGCATGCCTATTGCCGTTGCCAGAGAAGACGTATCCGTCACGGCTTTGGACTCGACCGCAAAGAAAATGACTTTCCTTGCCTCGTGCGCAAAAACTTTGGGCGTAAGCAACCTCTCGACGGTCAGCGCAAGAGCGGAGGACAAGAGGGATTTGTTCGGCAAATTCGACGTCGTAACGGCAAGAGCGGTGTCCTCGCTTCAAATACTTTTGGAACTTGCCATGCCGTTTTTGAAAGTCGGAGGCAGATTTATCGCCTACAAAACCGACGAGAGCGAACTCGATACGTCGCAAAACGCTTGCAAAATCCTCAACGCAAAACACGTCGAAACAAAATCTTTAAATCTTGCCAACGGTGAAAATCGCGCCTTGCTTGTCTTTGAGAAAACCGCTCCGACGCCGAAACAGTATCCGCGCCAGTACGGAACGATAAAGAAAAAACCTCTTTAAATCGTATGAATTTCGACAAAAACCGCCAAAGGTTTGCGTCGATTTTTATTTTATGTGAAACTTTTTGTGAAACGCCGTTGAAAAAATAAACTTTCTATGCTATATTATTTTTATGGCGCATGTCGTATCCTTTGCAAATCAGAAGGGAGGCGTGGGCAAAACGACTTCGTGCGTAAACCTTGCATGCTCGATTGCCTCACTGGGATATAAAACTTTGCTCGTTGACTTCGATCCGCAAGCCAATGCGACAAGCGCGATGGGAGTGTTCGACAAAAATATCGAAAATTCGATATACGACGCCATGTCGAAGCGGAACGCAAAAGGATGTATAAGAAAGGGCAAATATGCCGATTTTATTCCGTCCTCGCGCAATCTTGCGGGCGCGGAACTCGAGCTTTCAAACGAAAACGAGCGCGAGATCGTTTTGAAATCAACGCTTAACAGCGTAAAAGACGATTACGACTTTGTTTTTATCGATTGCGCTCCCAGCATCAATTTGATGCTTATCAACGCTCTGTGCGCGTCTGGCGAAGTCATGGTGCCCGTTCAATGCGAGTATTTTGCGCTCGAAGGACTAAATCAACTGCTCAACACCGTGCGACTTGTCAAAACGCATTTAAACGACAATCTGCGGCTTGGCGGAATACTACTGACGATGTGCAAGCGGACAAAACTTGCGCGCGACGTTGAAAATACCCTACGGCAAACGTTCCGAGGCAACGTTTTCGAGACGTCGATACCTTGCAACGTGCGTCTTGCGGAAGCTCCGGGATACGGACTTCCTATAATCGAATACGACAATAATTGCCCCGGCGCAATTGCGTATAAAAATCTTGCAAAAGAATATATATCAAAGTTTAAGGAGTGACTTATGGCAAACACAAAAGGCGGCCTCGGAACAAAAGGCTTCAATGCACTTTTCAACGACAATGAAGAAAACGTCAAAGTCGATATTGCCGACGACATTCAGGCTCAGGAAATCGACATCACGCTCATCGACCGCAACCCCAACCAGCCCAGAAAAACTTTCGACGAGGACAGTTTGAGAGAAATGTCCACGTCCATTGCGACGTACGGCGTTTTGCAACCTCTTCTTCTCGTAAAAACGGACGGCGGAAGATACCTCATCATCGCCGGCGAGCGTCGTTTCAGAGCAAGTTTGCTTGCAGGGCTCAAAAAAGTGCCTGCAATCATTCGTGAATTTACTCCGCAACAAATCCAAGAAATCTCGCTCATCGAAAACTTGCATCGCGAGGACCTCAACGCAATCGAAGCGGCAGAGGGTATGCGCGAGCTTATGGACAACCACGGTCTTACGCAAGAGGAAGTGGCAAACCGCATCGGCAAATCTCGTCCGTACGTCACCAACACTCTTCGCCTTTTGCAACTTCCCGAGGAAGTCACGGCTTTGGTGAGAGAGGGCAAACTCTCGCCGGGACACGCAAGAACTCTCATCTCCATCGACGACAAGGATTATCTCGTTACGCTCGCCAATCAAGCCTGCGACAACAAGCTTTCCGTACGCGACCTCGAAAACCGCGTCCGCCTCTACTTCACAAGAAAAGCAATTCCGTCAGGACCGCGAGATACAAAAGCTCTTCCGCTCGAACTCAAAGAGTTTGTGGGAGATATGAAGCGCATATTCGCAACCAAAGTCAAACTTGTGGGCAACGACCAAAAGGGTCGTATCACAATCGACTATTTCAACAAGGACGACCTCGACAGAATCTACGCGCTTATCCAAATCTTGAAGTACAACGACAAATTATAATATTTTGTCAAAAAACCTACTTAAAAACAGCAAAACGCGCATATAAAGTGCGCGTTTTGTTTTTTTGCATTTATCGGCTTTTATTCGTTCAAAACTTGACCTTCGTTGATTTTTATCTTTTTCGCTTTGTTCGGCAGTGTGTATTCGGTGCAGGTGAGCAGGGTTTGAAAGCCTTGCGTCATTTCAAGCAAGAGAGTTTGTCGGGTGTTGTCAAGCTCGCTCAACACGTCGTCTAATAACAAAACGGGCGGCTCGCCTATTTCGTTTTTGTAGATGACGACTTCGCCCAGTTTCATTGCAAGCGCGATTGTGCGCTGCTGCCCTTGGGAGGCAAATTTACGACTGTCTTTGCCGTCTATCTCGATTTTTATATCGTCGCGGTGAGGGCCTACCGTGCAATATCCCAGCTCTTTGTCTTTTTGGCGAGAAGCGACGATTGCCTTGTACAACTCATCTTGGATATTTTGCGCGCCGTCCGTTTTCGAGCCGCTCTCATAGGATAGTTTGAGCGTCTCTTTTTCACTGCTGAGCGCGCTGTGAAATTTGCCTGCGGCGTCGTTGAGGGTGGCGATATATTCCATACGTTTTTCAATGATAATCGCGCCCTCTTTTGCAAGACCGACATCCCAAACGTCGAGCATATCGTCGATGTCGGGATTGAACTTGTATTCTTTGAGAAGATTGTTTTTTTGTTTGAGGGTTTTGTTGTAACGTTGAAGCGCAAGGAAGTACGCCTTTTGTTGTTGTGAAAGCCCCACGTCCAAAAATCTGCGCCTCTCGTTTGGCGACTCCTTGACGAGTTTCATCTCGTCGGGGGAGAAGAACACCACTCCCAGCACGCCCAAAAGCTCTCCTGCGCGATTTACGGGAATTCCGTCCACGGCAACCTTTTTTTTGCCTTGCTCGTCGATTTGCAAACAAATAGTGTGCTTTCTGAAACGCTTTTCGATGTTGAGTTTCACTTGCGCCTTGCTCTGCCCCAGCAAAATCATTTCTTTGTCTTTCGTCGTGCGAGGCGAGTGAAAAACCGAGCAAAGATACACACTTTCGAGCATATTCGTTTTTCCGCTGGCGTTTTTGCCGTAAAGAACGTTCAGCCCGTCGTCGAATTCGACGAGGGCGGAAGGGTAATTTCTGAAGTTTTTCAGTTCCAGCGAAAGAATTTTCATACACAACAAGTATAACCCGATCGCCGTTTTTTTTCAACATCTTGTGTTTAAGTTTTCTTTTTTGAATTTTGCTTGAAAATTTTGTCGATTTTGCTATAATCGTAGGCATGATTAATCTAGAAGAATTTTGGGATGACGTAAAGAACGATTTGTCTATTTCCATCCAAGCCATAAGCTACGAGGTTTGGATTGAAAAGCTCGAACCAGTATGTTTTGCAGACAACGCAATCGTGCTTGCGACAATCTCCGCCAACGCAAAAAAAACCATCGATTCGAGATACCGCGACACCATCAAAGACGTGGTGTCTTCTCACAATCCTCAAATCAAGGACGTGGTTATCATCACCCCCGACAAAAAGGCGGAGTATTTGGACAAACAGACGGTTTTCATCGAGGATCAAGGCTTTGTCACCAACTTCACTCCCGAAGAAAAGGGCAAAAAGAAATGCCCGTTTCAAGAAAAATACACCTTTGAAAATTTTGTGGAAGGCAAATCCAACTCCTACGCTTTGGCGGCTTGCAAAACCATTGCCGAAAATCCCGGCACGACTTTCAATCCGCTCTTCATTTACTCGGGCGTAGGTCTTGGCAAAACGCACCTTTTGCACGCAATCGGCAACTACCTTTTCAAGTATAAAAAGAACGTGAGCGTGCTTTACGTCAGCGCGGAAGCGCTTGTAACAGAGCTTATCAACGTCATTCGCAACAAGTCCAACGAAGAAAACAACAAATTCAGAGAAAAATACCGCTCTTGCGACGTTCTTATGGTGGACGACGTGCAATTTTTGATAGGCAAAGAAGCCACTCAAGAGGCGTTTTTCCACATCTTCAACGACCTTTATCAAGACAACAAACAAATCATCTTGACGTCCGACCGCGCGCCGAAGGATTTGACCACTCTCTCGGACAGACTTCGCACGCGTTTCGGCTGCGGTCTTACGGTGGATATTCAAGTTCCGGACACCGAAACGAGAGTTGCGATCCTCAAAAACAAAGCCGCTCAATCCAAGTTTGTGCTCAAAGACGACGTTGCCGAGTTTATTGCGGAAATCGCGCCATCTAACATTCGTGAAATGGAAGGATTGCTCAACCGAGTCATCTTCTTCAGCTCGCTCACAAACAGCTCCGTATGCACCGTAGACGTTGCCAAAGAGGCAATAGGCGGATTTATCGAAGAGAAAAAGGACACGATAGACGCAAGCGGAATCGTGGATGCTGTTTGCAAGTATTTCAAACTTTCGTCCGCGGACATAATCTCAAAAAAGAAAACCAAAAACATCGTCGAACCGAGGATGATCGCAATCTATCTCATCACCGAGTTGTTGCCGATGCCGCTTGTGCAAATAGGCGAAATGTTTGGCGGAAGAGATCACACCACAATCATTCACGCCCGCGACAAGATAAGCGAGGAAATCAAATCCAATCCGCGCATCAAAGTCACCGTCGCAGACATAAGAAACATGATTCTCAACAGATAACAACTTAAAAATAGGAAAATATATAATAAAAAACAATGCAAAAAGCGTGCGAAAAGCACGCTTTTTTCGTTATAAAATTCGTATTTTCTTACTGTTTTTTCTCTGTGCTTCCGTTTATTTTGACGTAAAGATCTTTGATTGCGGCAAGTCCCGCCTTTTCGCCGTTTTCTACCGCTTTACCGTACATTTCAATCGCTTTTTTGTAGTCTTTTCTCACGCCGAAACCGTTTTCGTAACAGATTCCGAGATTGTGATACGCAACACCCGAACTGTACTTTTCAGCAGCAGTCCTAAAACACTTAACCGCTTCTTTTTTGTCTTCTTTCACGCCGTTGCCTTGAAGATAGCAAAGTCCGATATTGATAATCGCTTCTTCCTCGCCGAAATTATATGCGTCGGTAAATAATTCAAAGGCTTTTTTATAAGCCGCTTCGGTTTTGACGGTGTAGTAATAATAAAGTCCCACTTGCAGACACGCCGACGGATTTTCGCCCTTTACGCTCTTTTTCAGCCAATAAAGTGCCTTATCTTTATCGGGTGTTACGCCGTAGTATCCGCAAGCGTACGCCATACCGAGATTATATTGCGCGGCGGCATTTCCGAGTTTTGCGGCTTTTTTGAAAAGTTTGAGCGCTGTTTTCTCGTCCTTTTCGAGTCCTAATTCGTCGCCGAGATACGCTTCTGCCATTCTTTCGATTGCGTCCGGATAATCATCTTCCATTGCCATACGGTAATAGAAAAGCGCGTTTTTGTAATCTTTCTTTTTTGCCTCATAAATTGTCGCCATTGCCCAATGTAATCCGACAACGTTCAAATCTGATGAGGCAAAGCAATCGAGCGCATCGTCGTATTTGCCTTTATCATAATAGTAGTACCCTAAATCGAGAAGAGCGTCGTCTTGTCCGAGTGCCGCCGCTTTTTTAAGATAATGAATATACTTTTTTTCGTCGGGTTCTATTCCGTACAAACCGTCCTCGTATATTCTGGCTTGCAAATAAAGGCTTTCCGGATCGTTGTGTTTCACGCCGTCCGCTAAATACGCCAACCCTTTTTCGTAGTCGTGAGGAACAAACCTGTCGTTGAGATAGACGTAAGCCAAATCGAAATTAAGCGAGTATTCGCCAAGGCTCAATCCTTTTTCGTACCACTCTATGGCTTTGGGAACGTCTTTCAGTTCTTCATTGTTTAAGTAGATAAAGCCTATCTTTTTTGCAACCTCTATATCTCCGAGGTAAAAAGCACGCTCGTAGCATTTCAGCGCGTTTTTGATGTATGCGATCTCGGAATTTTCAATCGGCGTATTGAAATAATACAAATCGCCGAGAGATCTTGCCGCTGCCGCGACACCCAAATCGGAGGCTTTGACGTAACACTCGATTGCTTTTTGAATATCGATTTTTACATAACCGGTTTCATAGCAAAATCCGAGACGGGCAAAGCACTCCGCTTCGCCTTTGTTTGCGCCCTCGTTATAAACGTCGAACGCTTTTTTATATTGAGAACGGTAGCCCCAAGTGTCGCCAAGAACAGTATATGCCAAAACGCCGTTGTCGACGGCTTTTTGATAGTAAATCGTCGCGTTTTTGAAGTCGGCTTCGTCCATATATAAGTCGCCGATCAAAGCGTAATATTTCGGCTTCTTCTCGGCGAGTTGCTTGTATTTTTTTATTTTATCGTTTATAGTGTTCATATTACCTTTTTACTGATCAGTTAATGATTTAGCGATTTTATGTAATTATACCACTCATCGACAACATCTAAATACGGTTTACCCTCTATTACAATTTGAGTATTCATATTGATCTGCCAAACATAATTAGTGCCATAAACTCTTGCGATATAATATGCCAAACTATCAGTTTGCACACGGTGTATAAAAGTCGTTCCTTTTTCGGTATAAATTGCCGAAAAACAATCGGCAAATAACCAAAAATCAAAATCATCAACCGTCGGTGTTTTGACTTTGTATTTTTTATACAATGTCAAAGTTTGCAAATATGTTTCTTTTTCTTTTACTTCTTTGTTATAAGGAAAATTCTTTGCTTGCCCCGTAAACAGATAATACCACATTGCCATAGCATACTTTGATGTGCTTGCGTGCATTTCGGGTATCACTTCACGCGCATAACCGCTTTTCCCAAGATAAAATAATATATGATGAATATATTCGTGCGAAAAAGAACCGACAGAATACATATTGATGTAATCGCTATACGCATACCCCGTAATACCTGTAGATTTTCGACCATCGTCCAAATAGACGTTAATGTCATACATATTGCTTATGTTGAACACTTCGTCGCTTTCTTTTGTAGTTTTAGCATTATCTTTTAACCAATCGGTTAAAACACTGTATTTTGTAGAAAAAACATCGGCAGGCAATATTATATCGTTATATTCTCTGTTGATATAATAGGTGAAACAGCCTTGTTTAACTTTATATTCGTATTCTTTTGAATATGGCTCAAACGAATATTCGGGTAAACAGACGCCGTATTTCTCAGATAAAAATGAACTCAAATCGTCTTTACTCATAGAAAGAATGTCGATATACGTTTTATTATCGGATAACAAATCTTCTATAAGGCGTTTAGCAAAACTGAATGCGATTTTTCGTTCGTCATCTGCAAGATTGTCGATTTCATACAACGGAAATTGTAAGTCGGAGTATATAGAGTTTTTATTGATAACGGATAAAGGAAATTTTTCGCAAAGAGGCGAATTTGTCAGCAATGCGGAAATACCCGCATAAACACCAAACGGTAAATCGCTTTCTATATTTTGCGAATATAAAAACCAACTTACAATTTCTTCATAAGATGTTTTTGACGGTAATGAAATGCACAAGCCTAACGTTTCGTTAATCCCACAATTAGAAACAAAATTATCGCTTATTATAACGGTAAAATCTGTTTTTAGCAAGGTGTTACTTTTTATCAAAGAATATGCGCCAATCGAGTTTTCTATTAAAAAGTCTATTGTTTTATCGTCTTTAATGTCTGAACCAAGATAAATTTCAACGCTCTCTTTACTATATACTTTATCAAAATCAAATTCATTTGAAGTGTTTAAGTCTTTAACCTTCAATTCGCAACTATCCGTCAAATATTTGGGATCATAGTGCTTTTTTGTACAACAAGCTAACATTGTAGCAGACAGAATAAGCAAAACAACAACTAACGATATTACTACAACACGTTTCTTTGTAGTAGTAATTTTTCCTATATGCTCTGTTTCTCGCTTTAACAAGTTAAACCTCATTTTACATCTCCCATTATTACAACGTTGCAAACGGTTTGGACGATATAAGTTTGTAATCGTCGTCGTGGGTGTAAAATTCTTCCATAAGCCAGTAAATGCCGTTTGTGCCTTTTTTGAGTTTCTTTGCAAGTTGTTCTTTTGTCACAGGCATAACTTGAAATATAGAAACGTACTTGTTTTTGGTGATATAGCACTTCACGATACGAGGTGTTTTGAACACCTCCGGCAACAGCAACACGACGCCGCGATATTTGCCGTCAAGTCCCATATCGATCGTATCCGAAACGGTTATATTGTCCTTTTGGTTGAACGCATACTCGGCGGTTGCCCAAAGCAGTGAATTGAGAAAAAGCCACCCCGTATCGGCGTTTTCATTGTCCGTTGGGTCGGACACTTCAACTTCGGGGGATATAAACATCATATATTCGTTGCGGCGATTTGATTTTCTCCCAAAGCCTATATCGCGCTCGGGCATCAGGTAATCGCTTGCGCCGATTGTACACAGTTTCCAAAACGGCAATTCGTCCGTCGGCTTGAAAACGTGAGTCGTGATAGGTTTCATTTGCTCGGCAACGTCTGACAAAACTTCCTTTTTAAGTTGCATACCGAAAATAGGTTCTTCACCTAAAACACCGACGTAGTGTTCGTATAATTTTTGATGTTTTTTACTTTTCATTTTCATCTCGCCTTTTCAAAAAAAGTATATCATACGCACGCGATATTTTCAATTACATTTGTTTTGTCAAACAAAAGTATGTTATAAAGGCAAACAACCTTAAAAGTCGTTTAATTATATAGATAATTAAAATTTGCGGATTGACTTTACATATTTGCGGCAATAAAATAAAGGTATGAAAAAACCATACGTTTGCGTTATAGGCGGCTCAAACGTCGATATAACTTGCACTGCATTTACGAAGATTCAAACAAAAGACAGCAACCCCGGCAAAACCACTTTGTCTTGCGGGGGAGTTTCTCGCAACATTGCGGAAAATTTGGCAAGGCTTGGATTGAACGTCGAACTTATCACGGTTTTAGGCACGGATTTCAATGCGCATATGATAGAGCAAAACGCTCTTTCGGTGGGTATAGACATATCGCACAGTCTGGTTGTAGACGAGCCGTCGTCTTGCTACGTATCCGTCAACGACGTTGACAACGATATGTTCGTCGGCGTTGCTTCGATGCGTATTTTGGACAAACTCACCCCGGAGTTTTTGGCAAAAAATCTCGACATTATCAACGGCGCGGCATGCGTCGTCACAGATACGAATATTCCCAATTGTCTTGATTTTTTGATTGAAAACGTTACTGTACCTATTTTTCTCGACACCGTTTCGGCAAAAAAGACGGCTATCGCAAACGACAAAATCAAAAATATCCGTTGTATAAAACCAAACGAGTACGAAGCGGAAATATTGTCGGGCGTGAAGGTATCGGACGAGCAATCCGCTCTCGACGCATGCCAAAAAATCGCGCAGAGGGGGATAGACACAATCTATTTGAGTTGCGGTGAAGACGGCTCTTATTGCTATCAAAACGGCAAGTTTACACACGTGCCGTTCTTCAAAACAAACGTGGTCAACACAACTGGCGCAGGCGATAGTTTTATGGCAGGCGTGGTGTATGGATTTATAAAGGGAATGAGCATTGAAAAAAGCGCGGAATTTGCCGCCGCATGCTCTTCCGTCACGGTTTCGTCAATAGACACGGTGTGCAAGGATATTTCGGCGCAAAAAGTGTTTGACATAATAAACAAAAACGCATAAAATCATATTTTCCCGCAAAAACAAGTGATTTTTGCAGTGAAAAACAAGTGCAAAAAAACAAAATTTTCATATAGGAGCAAAACAATGCAACTCAACAATTATCTAAACGTTTCCGAAGAAGTCAAAAACGCGCTTGCAAACAACAAGCCCGTAGTTGCGCTTGAATCCACGATAATTTCTCACGGTATGCCTTATCCCAAAAACGTGGAAACCGCGCTTTCGGTTGAAAAAATCGTGCGTGAAAACGGCGCGGTTCCGGCAACCATCGCAATCATCGGCGGAAAGCTCACCGTCGGTTGCTCGAAAGAAGAAATCGAACGTCTCGGAAAGGGCGGATTGAACGTACCGAAAGTTTCGAGAAGAGATATTCCTTTCGTCGTCGCAAAAGGTCAAGACGGCGCAACGACGGTTGCCGCAACCATGTATATCGCCCACCTTGCATGCATCGACGTGTTTGCCACGGGCGGCATAGGCGGCGTGCATAGAAAAGCTGAAACCACCATGGATATATCCGCAGACCTTGACGAGCTTCAACAAACAAGCGTTATGGTTGTATGCGCAGGCGCAAAATCAATTCTCGACATCGGTTTGACACTCGAGTGTCTTGAAACGAGAGGTGTGCCGGTTGTCGGATATCAAACGGAAGATATGCCCGCATTTTACACTCAAAAGAGCGGATTTAAAGTCGATTATCGCATCGACACCCCCGAAGAAATCGCAGCGGCATATTTTGCAAAAAATCAAGTCGGTCTCAACGGCGGTATGCTGGTGACAAATCCCATCCCCGACAAGTACGCAATGGACGCCGATTATATCAACCAAAACATTCAAGATGCGCTCGAAGAGTGTGAAAAACTCGGCATCCACGGCAAACAAACAACGCCTTATCTTCTTGACAAAATCCAAAAACTCACAAAAGGACAGAGCCTTGAAGCCAACATTCAACTTGTCTATAACAACGCGCGCCTTGCCTCTAAAATCGCAACTTCCTTGGCTGAATTGAAAGAAAAAAACAAATAATTATATCTTTGTTTTATCAAAGCGTTCTTATACACGGTATGTGCCTATTCAAGGTGCGAGCCGCAAGGCGATGAAAGTGATATACACGCAACGCGTGCATGATATTGTTGCCTATGGCAACAGTGATATTTGCGCTTTGCGCAAGTGATATTGCTACTTTGTTGCAGTTGCGGGTGGGACACCCACACCCGAACGAACACTCATTAAGGGCGTTCTTATAAACGGTATGTGCAACTTCGAAGACGGAACACGAGCCGCAAGGCGGCGAGAATATGAGCGCCGAGCTTGACGGATAGTATGAGAATGCGTGGCATTCTGTTGCGTAGCCGCCACGCAGGCGAAGTGGCATAATGAGTGAAATGTCCCTATCTATGCGAGTGCCGACTGTCTCCCCCGCGAACAACGGATAGTCTTGTAGAGAATTACCCCTAACTAAGTGGTGGGAGAAATACCGGCGTGTCCGGAAAGAGGGGGGCGCATCTATTTTAGAGTACACGCCGTATAAATTTGGTATTATTTTTAATATTATAACGACTGCACTATTTAGATGAAGAACAAGGAAGAACCACTTGAACGGAAGCCCTAATGTACATGTAGTACATGAGCTGACGGACAAGTGGCTCTGACAAAGTTAGGCGCGATTTGGTGTGGTTTTAACCGATGACGCGGAGAGGAAGAATAAGATACAACCACCTGTCACCTTCGCCCTTGATTATTCCCGGAGCGGTGGAAGTTGTGAAGTTGAGCGTCACAAACGGCTCGTCGATTGCATGCATACAATCGATGATATATTTGGAGTTGAAACCGATTGTGAGATCCTTGCCTTTGAGGCCGATGGTTACTTTTTCGTTGATTTCGCCATCTTCGCTGTGGGCGTTGAGGGATATCGTATCCTCTTTGATTTCCATCTTCACGTAAGATTTCTTTTCGGCGCGGTTGATGAGCGACACACGGTCGATTGCGTTTTCAAAGAGCTTTTTGTCGATGGTAACTTCGGTTGTAAACACACCGGGGATAATCTTTTCGTAGTTGATATAATCCTCGCCGATAAGTCTTGTGACGATCTTGGTGTGGAAAAGGTCAACCATGATATAGTTTTTCTCAACGTACACGGTGATTGTTTCCTCGCCGTCGTCAATAAGACGAGCAAGCTCGTTCATGCTCTTTGCGGGCACGATGATTTTGTCGATAACGCCGTTGTTTTTGATTTGTGCTTTTGCAAGCGCAAGTCTGTATCCGTCGGATGCCACGGCTTCGACTTCTTCGTCTTTCACATTAAGACAAACGCCGCGAAGGGAAGGTCTTGCCTCATCAACGGCAACGTTGAATATGACTTTTGAAATAATGTCTTTAAGCTCTTTTTTGAGGATGATAAAAGAGTTTTGAGTGTCGACTTCTTTGAATACAGGATATTCGTCGGCGCTCATGCACTTGATTTGAAGTTCACTGTCAAGATACTTTATGACGAGTTTCGAGCTGTCCGTGCCGTCGAGTTCGACTTGTTCTTCTTCGATTTTCTTTGCGTAGTCAGCAAAGAGCTTGCCGGGAACGACGATTTCGCCTTCGATAAGCACTTGTGCGTTGATTTTCTTTTCGATTGCAAGTTCGAGATCGGTTGCGAAAATGGTGAGAGTATCACCGAGTGCGGTGAGTTTCACACCGTCGAGAATAGGATTGTTTCTCTTTATAGGAAGAGCTTTTACAACTTTTGCGAGAGCATCGCTCAATTCGTTTCCTTGACAAATAAGTTTCATATTTCGCCTATATATTTCTATATTGTTTTATTTTTAATAATGATAACATAAATAAGCAATGTTGACAAGTGGAAAATAAAACCTCAACCACAATCTCTTGCAATCCAAAATATTTTTTATCGCAAGATATTGGAAAATCTCGTTTATTTTCTGTTGATAAAACCTATCGGGTTGTCAACATACCGTGTTTAGTTGTTCACCTTTGTCAACACGCTTGTGCGGATATCAAAAATTCAGGCTAGAAAACGAGAATATCAGCGAGAAAATATATCCTATCGCAAGGCTTATGACAAACGTCGCGCCAAAAACCGCAAGGTTTCGTTTTGTGTGCTTTACGTCTTTAAAAAGATATACGAACGCAATGCCGGCGTTCATGCAAAGTCCGCCAAGCGTCGCGCCGAATCCAAGCCCGCCCATAATATAAAGTTCGCTTATAACAACGGATGAAACGCAGTTCGGAATTGCACCCACGATAACTGCAAGCAGGGGAGCGAGATATTTGTTTGACGAAAGGAAAGTTATCAGGTTTTCTTCGCCGACTTTATATACGATTATTCCGAAAATAATATTTACGACAAGTACGTAAACGAAAATTTCCAAAGAGTGAAGAAACGGATGTATCAAAAATCTGTCGATTTTCTCTTGTTTTGCCGATTTTTTAGGCGTCTTTCGAGCGTCTTTTTCTTTTTGTTTTTCATCGTTGCTTTCAACTTCGAATTTTTCACATTCTCTGCAATCGTCGCACGTGCAGGACGGTTGATTTTCCTGTGTTTTTTCGACGAGTTCCGCACCGTCGCAATCGGTGAGTTTTATCTTGTATTCTTCATTACAATGCGCAACGTGATGTTCGACTTTCTTTCTGTTTTTTGAAAGTATAAGATCTATCGTATATCCGAAAACAAGTCCCAAAACAAATTTCAGCGCAATTAGCGGTAGCACGTGCAACGCTTTTTCGGGCGTGCCCAAAAAGATAGGCAAAGCCTCGTCGCTCGTTGCAAGATATACGCCAATAAGCGTTCCTACGGTGATGTGCCTTTTTTGATACAGGTCGGTTGCAACCACACTGAATCCGCATTGCGGCAATAAGGAGATACTCACTCCTATCAGCGGAGCAAGTTTGCCCTTGAACGATATTTTTTCTGACAGTTTCGGCTCGATAAGCGCAATGATGTATTGAAAAACAACTACCACTGCAAATATCTTCAAACTATCGAGTAATGCGTCTATAACAACTTCTTTCATAACAAATTTATTATATCACGTTTCGCACGATAAGAAATATTTTTTTATAAACAATGCCAAAATTATTGTGGATTATCACAAAACAAAAAATTGCCGGTTTATTGATTAAAAATATAAAATCGGCAGTTTACATTATAAAAGTGTATATTTAAAATATTGTTTATGCTAAAAATCACACAATTTAGATACGATTATTTCAATCTATTCTTCTCTGTATTTAGACATCATTTCTTTAAATAAGTCTTGTGTCGAAGGCGGTGTGTAGGTGATAGCGTTTGCGCCTGCATTGATTGTCTTCATTATACTTTCTTCGGATTTTCCGCCCGATGCGATTATCGGAACGTCGGGAAATTTTCTGCGTATATCGGCAACCACTTCCGGAGTATCTTGCGCGCATGTAACGTTCAATATTGTACCACCCGAAAGCGATACCTAATTAATGATATTCATATTTGGTGTAAATATGAATAAAGAATAATGATTTGACAAACATTTTTATTGGAGCTAAAATGACAAACAGATAAATAGTAATTTGAAAGTGAGTTGACTATTGATGACTAACACAAATTTTGTAAGTAATAGTTTAAAAGAAAAAGGTTTATATCCTAAATCTGAAAATAAACAATTCGGACTAAACATATCTTTAACAAGTAATAAAGAATTGATAATAAATGGAACAAGCGAGGATTTTATAGAATTGTCAGATTTACTTGTTTCATTGGCTATGTCTAAAACTAATGATCATCATCATATTGATGAACTT